>Ga0163144_10009252_pt1 | contig 21184 bp, 24 predicted proteins | sample OliLak19BULKMAT1_FD_123175 | JGI IMG/M metagenome (GOLD analysis project Ga0163144, IMG submission 123175) | Freshwater microbial mat bacterial communities from Lake Vanda, McMurdo Dry Valleys, Antarctica - Oligotrophic Lake LV.19.BULKMAT1 | ecosystem: Environmental > Aquatic > Freshwater >... | reverse complement strand
GCGTCGACGCGCAAGCGTCGACGCATTTTTCGCATATCAATGTCACAACCAGATTCGACGCGAAAGCGTCGAATCTCTCGTGCTTCTTCCTTTTGCCACATGATCGCGTTCCACGGCTTCCTGGTCGTCGACAAGCCCCAGGGCATCACTTCGCGCCGCGCGCTCAATCGGGTTCTCAAATGCCTGCCGCGCGGCACGCGCATCGGCCACGCCGGCACCCTCGACCCCCTCGCCACCGGCGTGCTTGTCGTCGCCATCGGCAGAGCGACTCGCCTCATCGAGTATGTGCAACCAATGGAGAAAGGGTATCACGCCGTCATCACCTTCGGCGGCGAGAGCGACACGGACGACGCCGACGGTAAAATCACGCCCCGGAGCGCAGTGGAACCGCCGAGTCGGGAAAGCGTTCTATCCGCGCTAGCCACATTTCAGGGCGAAATCAGTCAGGTTCCACCCGCGTATTCCGCCGCCAAGGTGGACGGCCGACGGGCACACCACCTTGCCCGCCGCGGTCGGGATGTCGATTTGGCGCCGCGCCAAGTCACGGTCCATGAAATTCACGCCTTGGATTACGCCTACCCGCGGTTGGAAATCTCCGTCCGCTGCGGCAAGGGAACGTACATCCGCTCCCTGGCGCGCGACCTGGGCCGCTTGCTCGGCTGCGGCGGATACATCGAGCAACTCAAACGCACGCGCGTCGGTCCGTTCACGCTTGCGGAGGCGGCGCCGCTGGATGCGTTGCCTTCCCCAATGGCGCTGTTGCCGCTGGAATGGGGCGTGCCCCAGGCAAGCATCGAATTGAATGACAAGGACATCGACGCGCTCAGCAATGGCCGCGTCGTATACGTCTCATCGGAAATGACGCTTCCCCAAGAGTCCGCTTTCGCCGTCTACGACACCACACGCCGGCTGCGGACCGTCGCGACCTGGGACAAAGTCCGTCGGGTCATTCGCGCGGTGAAGGTGTTTAAGGAACTGGCGTGAGAGCGCGAGGCATGCAACCACATGGTCGCGCAAGGGGCCCCAAAACCATGAATGCCAAACCGAAAACAAGGGCTCGCGCAAACCGCGTTCCCAAGAGCTATCTCAACTTGATCCTTGAAATGCCGTTGGCCTCGATCAAGTCGCAAGAGCAACTCGACGCCGCCCAAGCGATGCTTGACCGATTGTTGCGGAAGGGAACTCATGATGACGGCGAGGAACTCTACCTGGACGCTTTGAGCGACCTTGTCGCCACCTACGAAGATGCGCACTATCCCATCGCCGCGGCTTCAGATGCCGACATGTTACGGCATCTGATCGAAGCCAAGGAAGTTACGCAGGCGGAATTGCACCGACAAACCGGGATTCCAAAGTCCACGATCTCCGAAGTATTGGCCGGCAAGAAGCCTTTCAGCAAGTCTCTGATTCGCACCCTTGCTGACTTCTTCAAGGTGGATGCGAGCGTGTTGGCCTCCAATATCTGAATGCGGACTGCGTGAGTCTGCTCCCAAAGAGGTAAGATCCTCAACCGACTCGATATTTCGCCACGATCTCCTCGTTCAGATCGATGCCAAGGCCTGGTTCTTCGGCCACGGAAATCTCGCCGTCTATCACCGGGAACGCCTGCTTCGTCAGGTGTTTGCGTAAATCGCCTTGCTCGACGCAATACTCGAAGTAATGCGTGTTCGGCAGGGCGGCGACGAAGTGCAGGCTGGCGGCGATATTGATGCCGGTCTTGTACGAGTGATTGACGCACAGGCGATGGCGTTCCACGGAATCCCAGCCGATGCGCTTGGAACGCGCCAAGCCGCCGACGCGGGTGACGTCGACCTGCGCGACGTCGATGCCGCCTCTGTCCATCAACGCGCGAAACTCGGCGATGTCGCACACCTCCTCGCCGGCCGCGATCCGCATGGGACTCTGGGCGGCGAGTTTGCCGTAGCCTTCGATGTTGTCCGGGTGCAACGGCTCTTCCAGCCACGAGAGATTGAATTGCTCGAACTGTTTGGAGCGGCGGATGGCGGTGGCGGTGTCCCAGCATAAGCCGGCGTCGACCATCAACTCGACATCGGGACCCAGCCCCTCGCGCGCGGCGCGGACGTGGGCGATGTCGCTCGCCTCGCTCTCGCCCATCGGGCCCCAGCCAAACTTGACGGCGCGATAGCCCTCGCCCGCCCATTTCTGGGCGATGCGTTTCGTCTCGGCCGGCGTGTCGCCAAAGAGGATCGACGCATACGCCTTGAATTTCTTGCGGAATCCCCCGCCGAGAAGTTGATAGACCGGCTTGCCGGTCGCTTTGCCCACGATGTCCCACAGGGCGATTTCCACGCCGCTCATCGCCTGAATCGCCGCCCCTTGCCGCCCGAAGAAAATCGTCCCTTCGATCATGCGATGGATCAGATGTTCGATCTCGAAAGGATCTTGGCCGACGACGCACTCGGCCAGACCGCGGCAGATCTTGTGCGAGACCGGCGCCTCGACGATCGCCTTGGCCACCGCCGACGACGAATCGACCTCGCCCACGCCGACGATTCCCTCGTCGGTATGCACCTTCACCACCAGCGTCTCCTGGCTGCCGTCGCATCGCTCGTTGACGTCCGGCAACCGCAAATGTATCGCCTCCACCCTCGTAATCTTCATAACCCCTCCCCGTTTCGCGCTCGCCCCGCCCACCCCTTCGCGTGATCCTCTCTCCACTGCCCCCATGGCCACGCAAAGCCGTGGCCATGGCACCCAAGACTCATCTCAACAATCGGTTCGCCCAATCATTGGCTACTTCCCCGCCCGCGCCATCGCCACCCCTTCCGTCGTCACCCGATACTTCGCCGCCATGTTCGCCTTCTCCCACGCCGGGATTTTCTCCTCGCCGCGCACATAACGCAAAAACTGCCTCGTCACCTCCGCGAAATGCGCCTCATGCCCCGTGCGGAAGACGTCCGGTATCACCAAACGCCAACGCTCGCCCTGATCCTCGACGGTCAAACCGGGATACGTCTTCGCCAAAATCTCCACGCGTTTCTTCAGCGCGGAGCCGACTTCGTCGCCGAATTTCTCGGAGTAAACGTACAACTCCGGTTTGCCCTTCTCTTCTTTCCCCTGGCGAATCTCGACCCGGCTTCGGCTGCCTCGGAATACCGCCAAGTGCGAATCGCCGGCCCCCGGTTCTGCTTCCAGCCCCCACAATACGTCCAGCTTCACCCACAGTCCGCGGAGGCGATAGACGACCTGCGTGTTGCAGAAATAATCGAGCGTTCCCGTCTTCGCGTCGGCATTGAGCCAGGCCGGGAAGCTCTTCTCACCCGTGATGTCTTGAAATTCCTTGAGCGGCACGACGGTCGGCCAACGTTGCGCCGATTCGAGGTGAATGTCGCTTGTCGCGTCGATCGCCTGATTGGGAAAGAGTACCCAGGGAATCAGGTCGACAAGGTGGGTGCCGACGTCGTTGAGGCCCTCGCCTTGTTGCTCGACGTCGAAGTAGACGGCGGGCCGGCGCAGGGGCAATCCCGCGACGAGCTTTTTTAGGAAGTGGACGCTCTCCATATAGACGCACGGATCGTCCGCGCTGCCGGCGTCCGGGGCGCCGAAGATTTCGGCGTCTTGCACGAGGGCGCGTTGCAGGATCGAGGTAATCTCGAAGCGCTCGGTCATGATGTCGAAGGCGACCAAGCCCTCGCGTTCGGCCTCGTCCAGGATTTCTTGCAGCCGCGGAAGTTGATCCGCGCGGAGAATCCAGGGCTTGTCGGCCAGGACGTTAAGCCCTGCGGAAACGGATGCTTGGATCGACTCTACCTTGCTGCTGTTGTTGCCGGCGAGGACAACGACATTGCCCGGCTTCTCACGCACCAGCCGATGCAGATAATCCGGATGGGCATGCACTTCGACCTGCCAATGCGTGGGATTCTCCGCCCGCGCGTTGAACTGCGCGAGGCGGTCCAGATGGGCGATCAACCCCGTCCCCAGGGGCGCATAAACATGGATGCGCGGATCGACGCCGTCGTACATCTCCTTGTGTACGAGGACGGCATGGAAGTGACCGGGATGCAGCGTGATGAAGTGAATCATGAGAAATTCAGAAGTCAGAAGTCAGAATGAAGAAGTCAGTAGCTACAAGGCGTAACAGGTTGGGTCGGTAAGAGCGGCGTCCTGGAACGCTTGCTTGCGTTCGCCGCATTTGTTGCATTGGCCGCAGTGGATGTCCCGCTGCGGCTGGATGCAGGAGAAAGTATGTTCCAGCGGGAGATCGGCGCCCAGGGCCATCACGGCTTTTTTCTTCATGCCGGCGAACGGGAGCACCACGGACACTTTCCCCTCGACGGCCTGGTTGACGACATCTTGCATTGTCTGAAAAAACGCGGGAGTCGCATCGGGAAAAGGGTTGGTGGCGAGCGATCCCAGCGCGATGCGCGGCACTTGATGCAAATGGCACCAAAGCAAGGCCTTGGCCAGCAAGAGGACGTTGCGACCCGGCAAGAACACGGCCTCATCCGGGTCGTCCTGGCCCGGCACGTTCGCTCCGGTGATGCTCCAGTGGTTGCCGTAGAGGTCGGCGACGGGTTGCTGGAGGATCACCAGCGGATCGGGGCAAGGCAGCGCCGCGAGAAAGCGGCGCAGGTAGGCGAGTTCCACTTCTTCCCAAGCCAAGCCGCAGCGAATGAACAGGGGAACCACGCGCGAACCGCGCCGCAGTTCGCTGCCTAGTAGGATGGCGCTATCGAGACCGCCGGAGATGAGGACCGCTAAGGGCATGGGGAGGCCGCTTCGGGTTGCGCCCGCTCGCCCTTCTTAGCGCTGCGGGCTGCGCGGAATCGCGGGTTTGCGCGGGTCGTCAATCGCTGCCCGCGAGCGCATCGAGGGCTTCCTGGCGATTGTCGTAGATCGCCCACAAGGTTTCGAGATCCAGAAGGTGCAGCAATTCCTTGGCGGGTTCGGACGGACCGGCGAGGACGATCTCGGTGCCGTTCTTCTTCGCGAGCGCATGGCAGCGCAGCAGGAACGACACGAACACGGAGCCGAAGTAGTTGACCTTGCTCAGGTCGACGACGATGCCTTCGGGCGGATCCTCGCGCAAGGCCTGTACGACCATGCGGGCGGCCTGCTCGATCAGCGTCTCGTGCATTTCCTCCACTTTCGCGGACGGAATGACGATCGCGATCTCGCCGTGACGCTCGATGTGAAACGACTGTTCGTGTCCGGCTCCAGTTGACATGGCTCATTCCTCACGTTGCGGGCGGGTGAACCGCGACCACGGCCCACCCTTCCACGGACATAGTGTATAGGCACAACGCCGCCTTGGCTGGCGACGTTGCGCCGACTCGCGGTTACTTCATTCCGGTCTTGTCGGCGACGTGGTTGCCGAGGAACTCCAGCAGCCAGCGCACGCCGAAGTAGCCGCCGATGAGAATGGCGGCGACAATGCACATCCAAATCAGAAAGCCGATCCCGCCGCCGAGCTTGCGGTAGATGTTGTTGATCCAGCGCCAACGCAGCCGGCTTTTCTCCTCCGCCTCGATCTGCTTGTACATGTCGCGATACTTCTGCCCCTTCTTCTCCACCTTTTCCGTGATGATGTTCTTTTGCAGATAGGGAAGAAATTCGCCGTAGGTCGCGACCGCGCGAAAGCCCGACTTGGCGCCGCGGCTGACCTGCGCGTCCGTGTCGATAGCGATGATCGGGTTTGGAGGCGAGCATCTTACCGATCACCAAATCCAGCTTCTCGGGCACCTCGATGTTGAATTTGCGGACGGAGGCGTACTTGCCCTTTTCCTTGGCCTCGATGACCTCGACCAACGTCTCGCCGCGGAAGGGCATTTCCCCCGTGAGGAAGACATACGTCATGACGCCCAGGGCGTAGATATCGACGCGCCCATCGACGTGCTTGGCGTCGCGTGCTTGCTCGGGCGCCATGTAATAGGGCGTGCCGACGCCCGTGCCCGTTTTGGTGAGGCCCAGATCGTCGTCGGAGGCCTTCGCCAAACCGAGGTCCGCGACCTTGATGACGCCTTTATTGGTGATCAGAATGTTGTCGGGTTTGATGTCGCGATGGATCAGCCCCTTTTCATGGGCGTGTTGCAACGCGGCGGCAGTCGTTAGGACGATGTGCAACGAGTCGCCCAGGGAGAATCTGCCGATCTTCTTGAGGAATCCCTCGACGCTGCCGCCGTCGACGAATTCCATCGCGAGGTAGTGATACCCCTTAGCGGTGCCGACGTCGAAGCAGCGCAGAATGTTGGGATGATCGAGCCTCGCCATGACGCGCGCTTCACGCAGAAAACGTTGCACGAACGCGGGCTTGTCCGAAAGCTCCTTGGCGAGCACCTTGACCGCGACCTCGCGATCGAGACTGACTTGATGGGCCTTGAAGACCGAGCCCATGCCGCCCTGCCCGAGTTTCTTCGCCAGGCGATAGTCGCCCAGCACGGTGGCCTTGGCTTCTTTTTGCGGCGGCGCGCCGGCGTCCGCTTCGTTGGAAACCTCCGTCTTCTCCGCTTGCGGCGCCTTACGCATGGAGGTGCGCGGCGTGGGAGTTTTTTCCTCAAGCGCCGCGGTTTCGTCCAGTGGTGCGGACTGGGGTTTGCGCGTCGCCTCTTTTGGTTTCTCGGGCGCCCGCGTCTTTTTTGCCGGGGTGGGCGGCGCGGCCATTTCCGTGTCGCCCATGTCGCCGCCGTCCGCGCTCTCGTCGTCGCCCAAAAGGAAATCGGCCGCGTCGCCTTCCTCAGCCGAAATTGCGAAATCTTCCGTCTGATCCAAGGTCGGCGCCGCGGCTGCGTCGTCGACCGAGGGGCGTGCCCCTCCGCTCGGTTTGCGGGCCTTTTGGCCCGCCAAGGTTTCTTTATTCATGATCAAAGACTCCCGGATTGTCCCCTGCGGGGAACGAACAAAGTATGAAAAAAACGAAGACCGATGGAAAGACATTATCAGCCGGCCGATCGCTCATGGCCGGGAGGGAATTGCTGCGGATTGGGAACTCGGTAATCGGGGAGTGAATTCCGTGGCGTGAATTATCGCCTGCCGTTTGTGCGGCCGCAATCGAAAACCGCCGCGATTTTTGGATTTTCCGTTGCTTTTCGTCGCATCTTGATCTAAAATGTCGGCAATGAGAGCCACTATGATATTCCGAGTTGACCTTCTTCTCCTTGGTTTGCTTCTACCCCCGTGCTACGGGGATGAGTCCTAGGTACGTCGTTTTCCGAACGCCTTGATAGGCAGATAAACCGACCCTGGGACACAATCGTCCCGGGGTTTTTTCGTTGGTTGGGGTTTCTTAGTTGGATGGAGCGCGTGCGATGAGCCAAGATCGTCTGCTGATTTTCGATACGACCCTGCGCGACGGGGAGCAATCTCCCGGTGCCAGCATGAACCTCGCGGAAAAACTCGAGGTCGCGCATGCCCTTCGGGATCTTGGCGTGGACATCATCGAAGCCGGCTTTCCCATCGCCAGCCCGGGCGACTTCGAAGCCGTGCAGACCATCGCCCGGCAGGTGTCCGGCCCGGTAATCTGCGGCTTGGCGCGTTGCAACACGGCCGACATCGACCGGGCTTGGGACGCGCTCAAGGAAGGCTCGCGGCCGCGCATCCACGTATTTCTGGCGACCAGCGCGATTCATCGTGAATTCAAGCTTCACATGGCCAAGGACGAGATCGTCCGCCGCGCGGTCGAGGGGGTGAGCCGGGCCAAGTCGTATTGCGAGGACATCGAGTTTTCGCCCGAGGACGCGGCACGCACGGAATTGGATTTCCTCGCCGAAGTGGTGGAAAAGGCCATCGCGGCCGGCGCGACGACCATTAACATCCCCGATACGGTAGGCTACGCGGTGCCCGAGCAATACGCCGCCTGCATTCGCTACCTCAAGCAGAATGTTCCAAGCATCGACAAGATCGTGCTGAGCGTTCACTGCCACAACGATTTGGGTCTGGCCGTCGCCAACAGCCTCGCGGCCCTCAAAGAAGGCGCCCGCCAGATCGAATGCACGATCAACGGCCTGGGCGAGCGGGCCGGCAATTGCGCCCTCGAAGAAATCGTCATGGCGGTCCGCACGCGCTCGGACTATTTCACCCTCGAAAGCGGCATTAATACCCGCCGCCTTTGTCCCACCAGCCGCCTTGTCTCCCGCATCACGGGCATACAGGTGCAACGAAACAAAGCGATTGTCGGCCAAAACGCTTTCGCCCACGAGGCTGGCATCCACCAGGACGGTATGCTCAAACACTCGCAAACCTACGAGATCATGCGACCCGAGGACGTCGGCCTGCAACGCACCGAGTTGGTCCTGGGCAAGCATTCCGGCCGTCACGCGTTGCGGCAACGCATTGCCGATCTGGGCTACCACTTGGACGATCTGAGTTTGCAGCAGGTCTTCGAGGGATTCAAAGCCCTCGCCGACCGCAAGAAGGTCATCTATGACGCCGACATCGAGGCGCTCGCCGAGGCGGCCATCAACACCGGCCCCCAGATTTGGACGTTGGAGGCCATCACTTGCAACGGCGGCTCCGGCACCGTCCCCAGCGCCGCCGTCGTCCTTTGGCATCAAGACGGCACCCTGCACCGCGACGCCAGCACCGGCGACGGACCGATCGACGCGGTCTTCCAGACCATCGAACGCATCACAAACATCGACGTGACGCTCAAGGAATTCAGCGTGCGCAGCGTCACCGTCGGCGAAGACGCCCAGGGCGAAGCGCAGATTGAAGCGGAACACAACGGCCGAACCCTGCGCGGCCGCGGCATCAGCACGGACATCATCGAAGCGAGCGCCCTCGCGTTCGTTCAGGTGATCAACCGCGCCTTGATGCGCGAACAAGAACGCATGAACCCGCAAACCGGCGAAGTCAAACCCGCGTAACCTACGGAGAATGCCATGCCCGCCGCGACGTACCGCGATCTCGCGAAGATGATCGACCATTCTCTCCTGCAACAGGTGATGACCGACGCTGAGCTTGAGGCGGGATGTCGTCTCGCCCTCGAATACGATGTCGCGTCCGTGTGCATCAAGCCGTATTACGTCAAACGCGCAGTAGAGATCTTGAAAGGATCGACGGTCGTAGTGGGCACCACCATTGGCTTTCCTCACGGCGGACATCTCACCGAGATCAAGGTCGCCGAGGCCCAGGCGGCAATGCGCGACGGCGCCGTCGAGCTCGATATGGTCGTCAACATCGGCAAGGTGCTGTCCAAGGATTGGGACTATGTCGCGCGGGATATCCAGGCCGTCGTTGATGTCGCACATAAAGGCAACGCGCTCGTAAAGGTGATTTTCGAGAATTGCTTTCTCGCCGACGAGCACAAAGAAAAGCTCTGCAAAATCTGCGGCGACGTCCGAGTTGATTGGGTCAAGACCTCGACGGGGTATGGCAGCACGGGCGCGACGGACGAGGATCTCAAGCTGATGCGCCGCTGCTCGCCCGCTCATGTGCAAGTGAAAGCGGCCGGGGGAGTGCGAACGTTTGAGCGCTTGCTCGTGGTGCGCGACTTTGGCGTCAGTCGCGTGGGGGCGACGGCGACAAAGGTGATACTGGAGGAAGCCCGCGCGAAGTTGGCATAATAATAGGCGCGATTATTTGTCCCCGCTCATTTGGTTGCATGAAAGGGAAATGGGATAAAATACACCGGCCCATTATTCAAGGAGACTTATCATGCGCCAGATCGCCAGCGTCCTAGTCGTATCTCTCCTGTGCCTTTCGCCTGCTCTCTCGGGCGGCAAAGGCGTCAAGACCAAGAAAGACAAAAAGGACAAGGAGGAGAAAAAAGAGAAGAAGACCCTAGAGGGAACCTGGCGCATCCTGTCCGTTTTCGTCAGCGGCGTGAAGATCGATCGGGGAGTCGACAACGCGAAAGTCATCATCAGCCCGGACCGATTGGTCATGACGGGAAAAGGCAAGGGCACAACTATGATGACGAAGGTCAATTTTGAAGAGAATTTCGGGCCGATCGACCTCACGCAAAACGTTCCGGCGTCCCGCAGCGGCATGCCGGCGCGCGTTGAAAACCTCAAAGGGCTTTTCAAGATGAACGAGGACGATCTGACGATCGTGTGGGGATTGCCGCCCGCGCGAAAAGGAGCGGATGGGAAGCTCGCCTTTGGCGATTCCGTACGCCCAAGTTCCGTCAACGAGTTGAAAGGGAATTTTCAACTGATCTTGAAACGTGAAGGCGGCGGAAAAAAGAAGGACAAGAAATGAGCATCCGAGGATAAACATGGGAGCCGGAAGAGTGGACGCGGGATTTTGTCGTCCCCCGTCGCTTACACTTCCGGCTCGTTGATTTCAGCCGGCGGCTTGCACTTTGCCCGCGACGATTTCCACCATCGACTTTTCATCCGGGAATTTGCCCGTTTGCAGTTTCGAGTAGATCAACTCGCCGTTGACGGTGACCTCGAAGCAACCTCCCTTGTAGGGAATGAGCTTGAGGTCGCGGATGCCCATTTTGAACTGGCTGAGCAATTTGGTCGTCAAACTGACGGCCTGGGGCTCGTAGTTTCACATGGCGCAATACTTGATCTCCAAATTCATGAAAGCGTTTCTCCTATCATGAGTTTTACCGGGGCGAGCCGGGCGGCGTCAGCCCCCGGAGGAATCCGAATTCGTTCGTTTTATTAGAGTCTCGCCTTCTGTTTTAGGATTCATTTGCCGCCTTAGCGACGTTCGAGAAATAACTTCCCGATTTGCAAACGACCGAGGCGAACGCTAAGCCGCAAGCGGCAGAGGACCAATGAGCTTTCCGCCAACCATCATCGTGCGCCATCCCAAGGAAAACCCGCGCAAGTGTTCCGTGCTGCCCCTGAAAGGCAAACCGGACCTGCTGTTCTTCGGGTATCCCGTCAAGAATCCGCCGCGCCTGGACAACTATATTCGACTCGCTGCGGAGGGACCCGCCCTGTCGATGGACGACGCGGACAAGGGCGTACTTTTGCTGGATGGAAGCTGGCGTTGGGCCGAGCAGATGACGCGCGCGTTCGAACATGTGCCGCCGCGGTCGTTGCGGGGGTATGAGTCGGCGTATCCGCGCGTCTCCAAACTGGGGACCGATCCAGACAACGGCTTGGCGAGCATCGAGGCGCTATTCTTGGCGCATCATCTCCTGGGGCGACCCACGGAAGGACTGCTCGATCACTACCGTTGGCGCGAGGAATTCCTGAAGCGCAACAACATCGTTCGCCACGATCGGCCGTGACCGCCGCTTGCGGCTTAGCGTCCGTGTCACCGAAAACACCATCACTTCTTACGCGGCAACGGCGATTGAAAGATATTCAGCCCGCCGCGCTCTAAGAAATGATCGAGTAGATCAATGCGGTTGGATTCCCCCATACGCGCATACAGGCGTGTCATTTCCTCCAGCCAAAGCGTCGCCAAATAGTTTTTGTTCTCGCGGCGAATGATGCGGTATTGCTCCCAGCGCGCGAGGAAGCGATTGGCGTCCGCTTCCGCTTCCAACCTTTTCGAACCAGCCTCGGCGTTTGCCTTGCCGCGTATCTCGATCATTTCCGCCTTGGTCCTTCGCAAGCGCGTGTCCGCCAATTCCTCGGCCTCATTCCGCTTGGTGCCGATGCTCGTTTCCGCCTGGCTCACTTTCTCGAATTCCTCGCGCACCTCTTCCGGGGGAAACAGCGGCTTCAAGTTCGCGTTCTCGATCCGGATCCCCAGATCGTATTTTTCGAGACGGGAAGGCAACTCCGCGAGCAAGCGAAGTCGCAACTCCTGCTGCCCGCGCAGTAGCAGGCGGTCGACCGACTGCCCCGCGATGTACTCGGAGATGACGCTTTCGGTGAGCCACGCCAGCACGGTGTCGACGCGATCTTTTTGCAGGACGTATTGTTCCACCTCGCCGTCGCGCACCGAGTAGGAAATCTCCGCCTGCACATTGACGAGATTGTGATCGCCCGTGAGAAATTGTCCCGCGGGCGTGATTTCCTCATCGTCCTCGACGCGTTTCGGATCGAAGCCGATGGTGATGGCGCGCACCCGCACGATCGGCTCCTTGTCCACGCGATCGATCCCCCAGGGCATGCCGATATAAAGCCCAGACTCAGGCTTTTCCGGCAACACTCGGCCGAAGCGGCGCACCACCGCTCGCTCGCCGGATTCGATGACCGTGAAAGAAGTCGCCGCCGTGTAGAGCACGAAGCCGATCAGGCCAAGCCAAAGGAGCATCCGCATCACTTCGTCCCCCCGGCGTCCTTTTTCTTTTCCGGCGTCGGCGGGCTGAACAGCAAGTCGAACATCGGCCGATGCGTCGAGAGCAACAGCATGCCGCGTCCTTCGCCGAGCACGGTCTGGTATTGTTCGAGCTTTTTGAGAAACTCGTAGAACTCCGGATCTTGCGCATGGGCGCGGTTGCGAATGACCATGGCTTCGGCGTCGGCCTCGGTCTTGATTTTCTGCTCGTCGAATTTCGCCTTGGCCAACATGCCGCGAACCTTCTCTTCGGTTTGCGTGGCGATATTGCGGGCCTGAAAGTCTCCCTCCGCCTCGTATTCCTTGCGTTTCTTGCGGCGTTCGCTTTTGATGCGCTCGAAGATCGCCCCGCGCGCCGCGCCGGGGTAGTTGTAGCGTCTCAGCCGAATGTCCACGAGTTCGATGCCATATTCGTCGCGGAAGGACGGAGCCAAAGCCTGGAGAAGCCCCTTGCGCAGCTCTTCGACTTTCTCGTCGACGCGGGTCGGAGGGTTGTCGTCGCCGATTTTTTTCGCCGTCTCCGTGCTGACGAGATCTTCCATAAACATGCGGCTGTTGATCGCGGCACCGAGCTGGCTGGTGATGCGCTCGCCGAGGATGTTGCGGGCCTGCTCCGCGCTGCCCAGCCGACGAATGAACAGGTCGACCGTGTCCTTGCCGGCAATCCGCCAAAAGACGCAGGCCTCGACAAGGAGATTCTTGTCGACCGATTCGCCGTCCGGGCCGCGCATCAACAATTCCATGGGACGCAGATCGAAAAGTTGCAGACGGCGATCGATGCGCTGCACGGCTTGGATGGGCCAAGGCAGGCCGAAGTGCAAGCCCGCTTCGGCGCTATCGGAACCGTCGAGCGTCGCCGTGTGCTTGCCGAGCACGGTGACGTAGACGTATTCGGTCGCGTCCACGGTGAAAAAGGACCAGCGTAAGGCGATGAGGGCGACGATGCCTAGAACGAGGAACAAGAGCCAACGCATCACGGACCTTTGGCACGAGTAAAAATAACGGAAGCCAGTTGATCGCAACGGGAGAGGTCGCAATCAGCCGGCTCCGTATGCTCCCAGGGAGCTTTCAATACTCTACCGCGTCTAACGCGCCTGTGCCAGTGTCAAATACAATTGGGCGAGATGATGCCAGGCGCCGGCTTCGGGCATTTGGGCGACGGCTCGGGTCAACGCGATGCGGGCCGATTGGGGCCGGCCCAGAAACAAGTCGGCCATGCCGCGATTGAACAGCACGGCGACGGTTTCCTCCTGACGCGCCCAAATGTCGTAGGCTTTTTCGGCGTCGCCGCGATGCCAGGCGAGGGCGGCCTTTTCATTTTCCCAGGCGGCACGGTCGTCCGTGGGGATGCGGCTTTCGTTGCGTTCGATGAATGCGTCGGCCGCGTCGAATTGCTTGGATAGCCGCAACACGCCCAGCGCGAGAAGCCATTGCGAAGTTTTTTCGCTCGCCTCGGCCTTGTTCACCCAGGCCTCGACGCCGGGGATGACGACGGTGCGACCTGCCTGCGGACGCAGCTGCGTTAGGTCGGCTTTATGCAAAATTTGATGAAAATTCCGGACCAGCTGCGGATAGTTGCCGACGCAGAGCGCGAGGGCGACCACCGGTTCATGGCTCGCGACCAGCTGCGACCAGCCGGCGGGGGCCTTGGTAGCGGCGCCGCCTTGCGTTCTGGCGATGGCCGAGATAGCCGCCTTGGCCTCGTCCCACGCCAACTTCGCGTCGACGGGTTGCACGGGACCGGAGTCGTAGGGAGTGACCTCGCCCACGTCGAAGGAGGCGACCCCTTCCCGCTGAGCGTCGGTCCGGCGTTGCAGGTAGCGAGCAAGAAGGGTGTCGAGTTTGGGTTGGCAAGGTGTTTGGGGCGTCATGGCTCTGCTCCTGGGATGCCGATATTGCGAACAAGCGTTCAGTATCGCATCCCCGTTAATTTAGCATGTTGTGGGTCGCTTTCACTCAGCGGACGCCCCAAAGCGGACAACTTGCGCAACTCCGGCAGGGAAACGCGAATTATTTTTGCAGAATGGTCAAAGTGAACGCGCCCATTCCGCCGCTAAAGGACGTGGAAACAACGCGATAAACGCCATTGGCGGGGATATTGAGGATCATGCGGGAATTGAGCCCGCCGCCGCCGTCGTCGTCGGCCGCGATTTGTTTGCCCGTCGCATCCTCAAGGCGCAGATAGGTGTCGAAAGCGCCCATCATGTCGATCTGATACGTCTTGCCGGCGTCGAGGCGGATATCGAACGTTTTGCAGCGATGCCGGCGGACTTTATCCGGCATATCGCCGGCCGTGATATTGCTCGAGATGGTGAGCCCTGCGCGAGGCACGCTGCGGACGCCGGGCGGATCGCGGCGGATGGGAATCGCTTTTTGCAGCACGGTGAGGGCGTATTTTCCGGTGCCGCCGGCGGGACTGCCGACCATGACGCGATACTGCCCATTTTTCGGCGCGACGAATTCGCCCTTGCTTGCGTTGCTATTAAAAAGGACGCTTCCGGAGTCGGAATCGACGACGCGGATATTCGTGGGATAGGTGGAATCGAGGTCGAGCTTGTACGTTTGTCCCTTATGCAGTTGCAACAGGTGATATTCCCAGGCGCCGCGCGTCTTGACCTCGCCATGAATCAGCGAGGGCCTTTTGGGATGAAGGCGGATGCCTTCCTTGAAGAATTCATTGAGGGCGGCCGGCAACGGCACCGCCGCTGCGAAGGAAGCCGAGGCCAAGACCGTCAAAACGACCGCGAAGACGTGTTTTTTCATGCTCCACCTCCAGACATGACTGCGACGAACGGATACGGGCGTGAAGCGTCTCCCTGGGTGGGTAAATCGCGCTCCACCTATTCTAACGACGAAGCGGGGTGGGGCGGACGATTTTTTTTTCCAATTCGAGCGGACACGATGGGTCAACTTCGCCCCGGCATGACGCTGACGCCCAGCATCTTCTGGAGCACCTCTACATAGGCGCGCGATTCCGTGTCTTGATTGCCGGTCCAGTCCGTCGCGAAGTCCGGCCAATAAAGCCAATCGGGCAACGGCCCCTCATTGGAAAACGAACCGGCGCCGCGAAAATAAAACAAATGCGCCTCGTCGTCGTTGTGCAAACGCAGGCCGACGGCATAGAGGTCGTAGCTGTCTTGTGCCCAAGCAAGCGAGGAAGCATTCCAATCTTGATATGTGTAGGTGACAGCGCGCACATCCTGAAAAGAAATGCGCCGCGTCCGGGTAAAAAGCCAAAAGTAGCGGCGATAGAGCACAAGTTCTTTTTTCGCGGGATCGACCGTTACCTGGCGAAACACCGTGCCCAGCGTGAACATACGGTCGCGATAGGCGGTGCTGGCCACGAGCTTGTCGTCGACCTTGCGGACGCGTGGGCAGTAGGAGAGGAGGAAGTTGGTGAAGGGCATGGGGGGATGGTCTACAAGTTAGATTGTCTGTTAATGCCGAATCGTGAATCGTGGCCGGGGTCGGTACTCCGACCCCGGTTTGCCAACGGACTGCCAGGGTCGGAGTACCGACCCCGGCCACGACCCTTGCGGACGCGTGGGCAGTAGGAGAGGAGGAAGTTGGTGAAGGGCATGGGGGGATGTTCTACAAGATAGGTTGTCTGGTAATGCCGAATCGTGAATCGTGGCCGGGGTCGGTACTCCGCCCCCGGTCTGCCAACGGACTGCCGGGGTCGGAGTACCGACCCCGGCCACGACCTGTCGTGGCGGATTGAGGTTAGCCGAAATCGTACACAGTCACCGCAATTCCCGCGTTGCACAGATGCTCCAAAATCAACGGCTCAATTTTCGACCAGTCGCCGCCCGCCAACCCGCAACCGATGCGCGGCATGTGGACGGAAGCGCCCAGTTCCGTCGCTTTCTTCCCAACATTCTCCAGACATTGTGCCACGGCTTCGTAGCGGATGGGAGGCCCTTTGCTGCCGGACTTCATTCCGCGTTGGCCGATCATGTTGGCAACCCAGATGTGATCGCCTGGATCGATCCTGTCCCAAACACGTTTCAAGATCGGCCGAAGAGGGTGGTTGGCCCTTGAGAATCTTCGCTGTCCCTTTTCTTGCTTTCCCAACCAATCGCCACTCACGCAGTTTCCGGGACCAGGAAGCTCAGGTGCAATTCGCAGTGTCGGCAATGAAGCTGATCCCACTGCTCGCGGGTTAGCGTTCCAAGCACGGGATGAGCGTGCCTCTGGACCTCCGTCTTCATCCGCAGCAGCGCGGCGCGAATTTCTTGCACTCCTACCTCCCAGCTCGTTTCCACGGGAAGCAGGGCGGCGGCGGCCTTGGGCAACTGCAAGCCCGGCGACATCGGTTTAGTAAGGATTCGGCTCTTCATTAACCTCACGGCGATGCGTGTCAGGAATGACACCTTGACCTCGATGCCGTCGAGGCAAGCGATCATGAGGATCGTGAGATGTTTTAGGTTCTGCCCCGGCGACCAGTTGCCGAGCGAACGCACCTTGCCCTGATAGAGGCGCTCGACATCGGCGAGAATATCGTCGAGGGTGTTGAATTTGATTTGGCGGCGGCCCGTGACTTTGGAGGTATCGACAGGCATTGGACTACTCCGTAGGCGGATTAGTGTCGAACAACTTTTCTCTCGTCATCGGTGCCGGAAAACGGCGGGATGGGGAATGTCATCCCGCCGTCGTTGACTGTGGACGGCGCGTGGAGCGATGCATCCGTCACGCTAAGCCGCAAGCGGCGGCTATTTCCGGTTGCTCAGGCCCGTCACCTCCCAACCTTTGCGATACGTCCGCCGGATGTGTCGCGTGGCGTCCTCGTTTTTGCGAAAGCGGAGGTTGGCGGCGTCCCATTCGAGGGTGGCTTTGGGGAAGTGGGTGGCGACGCCGCCCAGCAGAATCGCTTCGGTCAGGGGGCCGGAGTAGTCGAAGCTGGCGCTGCAACTGCCCTCGCCCAGGACGGCGTTGACGAACTGATGATAATGGTTGGCGGCGGTGATCTTCGGCATGGCGTAGTCGCGGAAGTCGGCGGCGGGGAGAAGGACGGGCCGGCTGACGTGCGGCAGGAGCATCACGCCCTTGGCGCCAATGAAGATGGAGCCTTGGCCGGGCAACTTTTGCGGGGCGATGCGATCCTGGATGGCGCGGGGCGGGCGTTGGTCGCCGTCGTACCAAACGACGCGGACGGTCTTGCCTTCGGTGTGGCGGGTGCCGGGGAAGACGTAATGGATGATGGCGTCGTTGGCCCAGTTGTTGGCGCTGGGCGCCGGGCCTTCCGAACGCACGGAGATCGGCGCCGTCAGGGCGAGGGCGGCGAAGACGGGGTCGTAGATGTGGCAGCCCATGTCGCCGAAGGTGCCGGTGCCGTAGTCGAGGCGGCGGCGCCAGTTGCCGGGATGATAGTAGCCGCCGGCGAGGTAGGGGTGGAAGGGAGCGGTTCCAACCCAGACTTCCCAGTTGAGGCTGGCGGGCACGGGATCACGGCGATCGGGGAGCGGCTTGGGATCGCCCCACTTCTTGTTGCTCCAGGTGTGGACTTCGCGGACCGGGCCGATGGCGCCGTCTTGGATCAAACGGACGGCTAACTTGTATTCCGTGCTGGAGTGAACCTGGATGCCCATCTGCGACACCAGCTTGCGTTCGCGCGCATACTCGGTGAGTCGGCGGCATTCGTAGACGTCATGCGCGAGCGGCTTTTGCACATAGGTGTGCAGGCCCAGTTGCAGGGCGGACATCGCTTGCGGGGCGTGGGAGTGGTCGGGCGTGCTGACGTTGACGCAGTCGAGGTTCTTCGCTTCCTTGTCGAGCATCTGCCGCCAGTCGGGATAGACGGTGAGCTTGGCGTCCGGAAAACGTTTGCGCAGGTTGCCCAGGCGGGTGCTGTCGACTTCGGCGACGCAAACGAGCTGAACCTGCGCATGGCTGGTGATGCTCTGAATGTCGGCCCAGGCCATGCCATTGGTGCCGAAGCTGGCATGACGCACGCGCCGGCTGGGCGGCTTCGACAGCAAGTGCGGCACGAACATCGGAGCGGCGAAGGCCGCCAGACCGGCTTTCTTCAGAAACGAACGACGAGTCGACTTTTGCATGACGTTCTCCGGAGGAGTGGATTTGCTTTCAGCATATCCTTCCTCCCTGGCGGCGAATAAACAAAATAATCTTCCAGAGCGGGTTTCTTGAGATTTTTTGGTTTTTGATGGGATTCGCTCTGGAAGATTATTTTGTGTGTTGCGGCAAGGGAGTGGGGTGACGCCGTCCGGCTCGCCGTTGTTTCATGCGCGGCGCATGATGGCGGTGCGCAATCCCGAAACCAATTCCAGGTAGTTGAGCAGGAAGGGAATGCCGGTGGGGTAAAGCACGATCCGCAGCACCGAGTCGCCGCCGGACAGGCGAAACCAGGCAGCGACGAAGGTGGCGAGCGGTCCCATGAAGCTGCCGACGACGATCGCCCGGCCGACGGGACTTTGCACATACACGAAGAGGCGGATCAGCAGCGTGATGAAAAACAAGCACAGGAAGGTGGCCAGGCTCGTGAAGATCGACTGAAACATGATCGAGATGCTATCGCGGGCAAGGCCATGCTGTCCCAGGTAGCTGGAGACGCGGCGCAGGAAAAACATCCAAACCATGAATGCCGCGATCAGAAAGATGGCGCTGAGGGCCACGGCGACGCCGTCGCGCGAGACGGCATACCACATCGTCGCGCCGATAAGAATGGCCCGCAGGCAGAGAGCCGCGATGGCGAGACCCTTGCTCGATCCGTCGGGAACGAACAGGCAGAGAATCGCGGCGGGGATTTCCAACACGGTCGCCAATCCGCCGATAACGATGGCGATCAGCATGACGGCGTTCAAAAATCCGGAGGGACCGTCCGTGGCGACATTGCCGGCGAACAGCGCAGCGATCGCGACGGCCAAGGCGAGCCAATACATCCAGAGGGCGAGCATGAAAACAAGCACCCCGGCGTAGTGCAGGGCGAGGCCGCGATTGACGTTGGCAAGCCCCTCGATGCGCGCCTTGCGTTTCTTTTTTCCCTTGCGTTCCCGCCGATCCTTGCGGTCCTCGTCGATGTCTTCGAGGCGGTCGATTTCGTCTCTGTCCCCGTGGTAGACCTTTTCCCCGCACTTGGGACAAGGCAGGGATTGCGGCTCCGAGTCGGCGGGAATCTTGACGATGAAGTCACAAACTTCGCAAGTTAAGGAGATCGGCATGGCAGGGCGGGGGATAAATGTGGGAAGAGGGTGAATCCGCTACCATACCGTAAACGATGTGGGCAATGAAGTTCTTACCCGTTTTTTTCCTTGTTCCAATTCAAGGCGTTTTCCTGGCTCGCAATAAACCATCCAAATCAGTGAAAATCTCGGGCTTTTCGAGAATAATCGCAAATTCATCAACCCATTGTCGAATGTATTCTTCGTCAATGTCGGGCCGATTTTCCAATATCCCAACGATGTCACGCATGTCATTTGGCCGATGAGCGACGGCCTTCAAAACGACCAGGTCTTCGGGGCGGGGAAGTGGAATGACGAGATCATCCCAGGTTTGCTGAATTGCATGCTCGATTGTCAATTGCTCAAATGGCAAGCCGCCAAGTGAGATATCGATTTGAATGTGGCTGGGCTCGTGCGAGAGCAATAAAACTCGGCGTGTTCGTGCGAATTCCAACGCATCTGGAAGGCGGGGCATAAGCCCAAACTCCTTTCCGCGCTCAAGAAAGGACTCGAATTGAGACTCTGGAAGCAACACCAAACCGTCGATGTCGCGCGTGGTGCGTGGCCGGCCCAAGAAAGAGACCGCCAATCCGCCGATGATGACCCCCCGTGTTTGGCACGCCTCCCACCAGGCAAGGACGTTAGGCAGAATCGCCTTCAGCTTCTTCAGTGCGGGAACCCGCTTCTTTCCCAAGATAATGCTCCCTCAAACGCTGCCAACGATTGCGAACGTCTTCGACGCCCTGTTCCATGCTTTCCGTCCACTCGAATTCGAAGGCCATTTGCATCAGGCTCAGGAACTGTAGATACCTGACCTTGGGCGGCGTCCGGCGCAGTTCTTCGATCTCGTACCGATTGACCGCTTCCCAGCGTTCCTTCCAGGCGAGCGCTTCTTCCTTGGTCATCTTGCGCGTCATGGTTTGGCGTCCTCCTGCGCTAAAAGTTCCACGGCCTCGCGCAAGCCGCGATGGCTCTCGAAGAACCGTTGCGCCAGGCCGTCGAGAAGGGAGAGCAGCTTGAGCAAGTCGTTCACGCGCTGGTAGCGGCGTTGGGCGGGTTCCTTGGCGGCCTGGGCGCCCAGTTTTTCGGGGCTGAGTTCTTCCTTGCAGCGGCGCAGCGTGTTGAGGATCGGATCGATCTCGCGGCGTTTGCGTTGGTTGGCGACGAGGTTGAACATCTCCCAGACATCCGCAAGCGATTCGTAGAACTCTTTGCGGTTGCCCTTTTTGTGAACCCGGCGGACGAGGCCCCATTCCACCAATTTCGAGAGATTCATGCTCACGTTGCCGCGCGAGATCGCCAGCCGCGCCATGATGTCGTCCATCGACAGCGCCGAGCCGTTCATGTAAAGCAGGCCATGGATGCGGGCCATCGTCGGGCTGATGCCCCACAGGCCGGCCATGTTGTTCCAGAGATCGACGAATTGATCCTCGACCGCTTCGAGCCGCTGCGTCAGATTGGCCGGCCGAGTTTTCATGGTTTTTGTTTCCTTCAAGAAGATATGAAAATTGTAGGTTCCCGCAGGGAGTCACGCAAGAAGTGGACGGACGATTCAAGTCTTTACAGAAAGATTCCGAGCGTGGTATATTTTCTTTGGGACCAAATTCGAAAGGACTCATTATGCGAATATCAGGCGCCGTTCTCGTGCTCTGCGGCTGGGTTTTCTTGGCAAGCCCTTGCCAGGCACAGGAGGATTCCCCGGAGAAGATACATCGGATCGGCAGAGTCATCATTGTGGGGAATGAAATAACCAGAGACGATGTGATTCGGGGATCCGTGGGGTTGTATCCGGGGCAGGTAGTTGATTACCGAGAAATTAAAAAAGCGGAGGCGAGGCTCACGAAGCTGGGTATTTT
>Ga0163144_10009251_pt1 | contig 21184 bp, 18 predicted proteins | sample OliLak19BULKMAT1_FD_123175 | JGI IMG/M metagenome (GOLD analysis project Ga0163144, IMG submission 123175) | Freshwater microbial mat bacterial communities from Lake Vanda, McMurdo Dry Valleys, Antarctica - Oligotrophic Lake LV.19.BULKMAT1 | ecosystem: Environmental > Aquatic > Freshwater >... | reverse complement strand
TTCACTTGAAAACTCCTTGTTGGACAATCGGGATCCCTGGCAGGAGCTTGGATTGTCGGGGAGTTTTCAGGTTTGATCCCCCATTTCACACGGGTTCACGCTTCTTTCAGGATTAAAGGACTCAAACACGCGGTGGTTCACCTTCACGCTCCTCACGGAAATCAGCCGGAGCGAAATCATGTAGCTGTCCCCAACCTTGCCCACGTTGCCAGCCACAAGATGGTCCACGCCCAGCGCGCCGCCAATTTCCGCGAGGCAGGAGGCATCTTCGCAGCCGGCGAGCATCTTCTGCTCCTGCATCTGCATCATCGACTTGACGTCTGAGCGTGCGATGACGCTGGTGCCTTCCACGCGCTTGAGCTCAGTGGAGAGAACCTGGGTGAGGTTCGCGGCCGTCTGCTCGTTGACGCCTTCACCTTCAAGGTCAAGCACGGCCAGGGAGATGGTGGCGCCGCTTGGCAGCTTGAAGCTGGGCGCTTTGGCGTCAGTGGTCCAGCCCATCAGGGTGGCAACCGCGGTGTGGACGGTGGCGGCCAGCTCCTTGAGGCTGGAAAGTGTGTGACCCGTGCGCTGGACCACTGTGGAGCGAGCCACGTCAATGAGTGAAATGTTGAGCGTCCAGGTTCTTCCAACGGAGCCAAGCTCCCCGGTGAGGAGAAGATCGGCTTTCACAAGGCGCGACAGGTCTGCAAGACACTGCGTGTCGCTGCAGCCGAGCAACGCCTTGGTGGCCTCAACGTTGGCGATGCGGGAGAGGTCCGCGGAGGACACCACTGCGTACTCCGGACGACCCTCGAACGCGGATTCCACGAGGAGGGTCGCCTGCTTTGCGAGCTGGGCGTCCACACCGGTTGCCCTGATGCCGGTGATGAGCACACTTTGAGGGCCCGTGCGTGGCGGCGCGGGCGCTGGTTCCGGAGGCGTCGTCGTGAGTGACCACGCCGCGAAGAGTATGACAGGGGGGATGGTCATTGCTCGGCTCAGTCGTCAAAGGGTGGTCAGGTTCGGATCCTGCTGGCTTGGTGCCTTATGTAACACGATCTGGAACAGCTGGTTGAACAGCCACCTGGTGCTGGCCGGGAGTGTGGGGTTGCTCTGGAGCGGCTCCGCCGCGAGGACACCCGCCGCGGGATGTGGGGGCAGACCTCCAGGATATCAGGCTGATCCACGTGACCTTGCCCTTGGGGGTGACCGGAACGCTGGGGTTTGAGAGGGACCCGCGGATGAGCGGGCTGCGCTTGCCCATGGGACATGCCGGCTGTCCCATGGGCGCCCAGGCACTGCAGCGTGCCCCTCCTTGGGGAATTGGTTGGCACCGCCAGTGCAATCACCCGCGCCGTCCAGACAACACGGAGCGCCTCACATGATCAGCCCCCTGAAATTGCGCGTTGCCCAGCCCAAGGCCGTTGCTGCACCCACCGTTCAGTCCACAGCCTCCGCAGCGCCGGCAAAGCAGACGGACGGAGACGCGTTTCAGCGTGGCGGAGCCAATGCCACGCGTCAGGCGGCAGTCCTGATTGGAATTGGGCCGGACGCCAAGACCGGCAAGGCATCTGAGCTCATTGCGGCGCAGAAGGGTGGCCAGGCAGCGCTGACGCCCGGTCCGTCGGATCAATCACCTGCGGCCGGAGAAACCGCACCGGACGCCGGGAGTGAGACGCCTGATCCACTGACGCCGGGCGGGTTCTCCTTGCCGGCCGGGTCGCAGACACCGGATCTTACCGCCCGGGACCGCAGCCGCGTCTCCGCCGCAGAGAGCACCACCACAACGAGCTCCGCCTCAGACAAGCAGACGCAGAACAAGGACGGCACCTCATCCCAGGAGGTCAGCACGGAGACCACCACCAAGTCATCCGACGGCAGCAGCGCCACGGACAAGCAAACCTCCTCCAGTGACGGAAAAGGTAACACTCGGGAGACGCAGGATGTGTCCTCAACTGCCGCGGATGGCTCTACGCAGCGTGAGCGCACCGAACGTGAAACCCGCAACGGCGTGACGGTTGAAGCGCGTTTCTCATCAAGCTCAGCACCCAGCAGCAGCAGGAACGGCGCAAAGTCCAACCCCAACCCGCTGCAGGAAGAGCGCGGGCCGCCCCCCTCTCAGGCAGAGATGCAGGCAACCATTGCCATGCAGAAGGCGCGCTTCACCAACCCGGCTGGCAGCTCCGGTGCGCGCACGCACGCGCAAGCGGACCAACTGTCCCAGGGTGTGGGGCTGATGCGCGCGCTCAAGTCCAACCCGTCCCCCATTGCTGAACCGCGCCTGTCCGGCCCAACGCCGCCGCCGCCGGATTCCGGTCTTCAGGACCCTCCCGGACCGGGCGGCAGCCGCCGGGCCTACGTCAAACCGCAGCGTCCCAGCGGGACTCCGCCCGGTGTGGACGGCGGCCGCGTGGACTGAACCGTGTGGATATGGGTAGGCATCCACGGAAAGCGGCGTCCGCACCCAGCGCTTCTCCTCATCACCGGCTGTCCTGCCGGATGAAGTATTTCACTTGTTCAAATTGCGCCTGCATCACGTCCGCGGTTTCCTGGACGCTCAAACGGTACACCTCAGTGAGCAGCAGGGCCCTGCCGTCCATCACGGATCCGTGCCCGGGCTGCCTCAGAAAACGCCAGACGGCAAGACCACCTCCCGCATAGCAGCAACAACGCTCTCGTCAGGATTGACGCCGTGGTGTCACCGCACATCACGCGGCGTGCGTCTGCAGGCGCCTTGCGCATGCAGACGGACTGCGCCATCGCTGCTTCTGGCTACTTCCCGGGATGATTCATGTTGCGCCGCACGCTGCTTCTTCTGCTTTGCCCGTTCCTGGCCTGCACCACCAACACGCCGGCAGATGCTCCGCCGGATGCGCACGTGGCGGACATTCCGGATGCCGCGGTGCTGGCTGTGGATGCCGCCATCCCTGACGCTGCAATGGACATCCCCGACGCTGCCATGGATGTGCCGGATGCCGCGGTTCATGTGGATCCCTGTGAAGGCGTCACCGCATTGATGCTCACCGTGTCTCCCGCCGTCATCCACGTGGGAGACATGGCGTTGCTGATGGCAAGCGGTGGCAGCGGGATGTTTGAGTTCAGCATCATTCCGTCAGAAATGCCGGTCTCAGGCACCTTGTTGGGTGCGGCCTTTGAAGCGGGTCTGGAAGCCGGCATGGTTGAATTCTCCGTCGCTGATGCCCAGTGCCCCAGCCTTGCGCATGCAACGGCGGAGCTGCGGGTGGTGGAGCCATTTGATGTCACGCCACACTCGGGGACACTTCCGCCGGCGGCCACCTTCTCATTGCGTATCCGTGGCAACATTGGAGCGCCGTCCTGGTCACTCAGGTCTTCCACGGCGGGGAGCCAGTTGAGCGCTGAGGGCCTGTACACCGCCGGCCCGTCCAACGGTGATGACGACATCCAGGTCACCGACACCGCCACCGATGAAGTCCGTTCAGTGCACTTTCAGGTCCGGGCAGGCGCGGTGTTGCGCGTTGTGCCCTCCACGGTGGTGTTGGCGCCTGGTGCGTCCACGGTCCTGCGCCATGAAGGTGGGACGGACCAGGTCCAGTGGATGGTCCGCTCGGGTCCTGCGCACCTGGAAGGCACACGTGTGGTGATGCCGCAAAACGGAGCCGGGCCCAGCGTTCTTGATGTCACGGATCCCTTCACGCTGGAGACCGCGGCGCTTGACGTGCGCGTGATGCAGCCTCTGCCGCAAAGCGCCATCTCTGCCGTTTCCCGCGGCGCGGCGGTGCAGTTGGTGCGCGTGGGTGAAGGATATTCCGTGGTCACCGGAGCACCGGAACACGGCGGGTGGGGTCTGGTGGAGGCGTTTCCCAATGGGCTGCTGCCCGCACAACACCTGCATGATGAGGCCTTTGGAGAACGCATCAGCGGTGGCGCCGCGGGGACATCCCTGGCCGCCACGGATTTCAACGGAGACGGGCGTCTTGACGTTGTCATTGGCATGCCCGCGCTGCATGCGCCGGACCTTGTGGCGTGGAATGCCGGTGTGTCCCAGAGCTTTGCTGGCAACAGCAGCCAGTGCATCTCCGCGCAGGACGCAAACACCGGTGCCTTTGCCGTGGCATTGCAGCAGGCGGATGGCCGGTTTGCGCAGGCGTACCGGTTCTGGATCCCCGCGTCCGCCACACCGTGCGCGTCCGGCGGTCCTGCCTGCCCTCGAGGCGCCCTGGGTCTTCAGCTGGCCGGCTCCCTGGACTTCAACGGTGATGGAAGGGGTGACGTTGCCGTTGGCAGCACCTCCGGTGTTGACGTTGTGCTTGGGCGCGCGCCGGCGGACGCCACACTTGCCACACTCACCCTTGCCTGTGATCCCGTGGTCTCCCGCTTTGATGCCACCTTCCACGTCACATCCGTTGCGGCCCTGGATGACCTGGATGGGGACGGTTGTGATGAAGCAGCCATGGGATTCCAGCAGGGGACTGGAGCAGGTGTCTCGGTGCTCTTTGGTCATGACTCCGGTGGCGCACGCTGCGGCGGCAGGACCACACTTTCCGTTGTCACGCTGCGTTCAACCTCCGCGGGCTTTGGCGCTGCGGTGGTGAATGCACGCCAACTGCTGGGAGGCGCCACCAAGGTCCTGGCCATCTCAGATGGCGTCACGTCCACCATCTCACTTGTCTCCGCTGCCGCCGTGGTGACGCGCCGGGCGCCTTCTGGGGTGGTAGATGTGAACGTGACGGAAGCTGGTGTTCTCGTCGGAGAAATCCCTGCCCCGGCGCTCGCTGAGGGTTTTGGCGCGGGCCTTCTTGGAGGCGTGGACCTTGTTGGGGACACCAATGCTGACCTGGTGGTGAGCGCGCCGGGCTCCACATTCTCAGGCTCGGCGGCGGGCGCGGTGTTCATCTACGCGGGCGGGCAGATGGCGTTGGAGCCGTCTGTTGTGCTGGTTGGAGATGACCGGACTCCAGCGCAATTTGGCCGCTCCATGTCTGTGCTTGCGGAGCAGCATGTGCTTGCCGTGGGTGATCCCCTGCAGGCAGGAGCCGGAAGTGTCTACGTGTGGGCTCCCATCCCCTGAAACTGGGCACGTTGAGCGGGCACAACACGGTTGAGTTGGCCGCTACGACGATTGGTGACTCGGTGGCGCTCAACAACGTCGGGAACCGCTCACCACACGGAGGGCCGGGTGCAGTGCATATTCGGTCCGTATTGCCGCGCTCACCGCGCGTGCCGCCTCATGCCTGCTTAACGTAACCGCCGAGCTGGCTGCTCTCGTTGGCACTCCACATCTGACGGCCGACGCGGGGCGTCCCCAGCCCACTGGTCCTGGGCCTCAGAAGCACTTTCCGTCACACTTCACCCAGCGCACGCCATCCTGCATCAACACGCCTTGCTGCACTTCCCAGCGGTAGGTCTCGCCGGCGTAGTAGCCCTGCGTCAGCTCCACGGTGAGGTCTGGGCAGGCCAGCGTGAAGGAGCCGCTGGATTCGGTGTTGCCGCTCAGTGACGTCCAATACTCGTAGAGGGCGCCGCCCTGGGCATCAAACGTCACCTGCTCACAACCCGCACCGCACTCGCTTCCCCACGTTCCCGCCAACTCCTCGGCGCTCATGCAGGCGCCTTCCCCACCGCCACATCCCGCCATCAGCAGCCCCGACACCGCCATCACCATCACCATCAAGCGTCGCATTGTTTCCCCCTTGGAAGGCACGGACATCATGGGAGGAGCGTCCTCAGGACGCAAATTGCAATCCCAGCGCCGGGGCCGCCTGCTCTGGTGCTCCATCATCCGTGCAACCTGCGCCAGCACCAGCACCAGCCTGCCAAGAATTCTGCTCGTGAAGACACCGCGCCCTCCGTTGGTCCGGAGGATGAAGCGGCGCCAAGTGCCCCCTCCCCAAGGACCGAGCACCCCGCGTATGGCGCGTGTGACTCTCAACCCAGGACCGGTACTCCCGGAAGCGGCGCAACAAGCAGCGGCAGGGATGGCTGCCTGGGATGATGACGTCGGGGCGAGGCGTCGCGGGCTTTTGAGCGATGACCGGTTGGAGACGGATTGCGTGCAGCAAAGCCGCGCGTGGGTAGTGGTCTCCAATCGGCATGGCCTCGATAATCGTAGGGATCCCTACGATTATCGAGGCCATGCCACACGGATATGGGCGTGCCGCGTGAGATTCTGTGTGCATTGGAGGCAGAGTCACCGGGTGCGGGCCACCTGTCCCACAGGACATGCACTGAGACATCACCGTGCGTTGCATGGATGGATCCGTGCTGCGGTGACGCCATCAGCACTGAACCGCAGTGCCCTGGGTGGAATAAGTATTGCAGTTGAATGGGTGACGGAGAGGGCGCGCTGCCGGTGTCCCAGGCGTTTACTGCAAACACAAAATGAATGACACTTGAAGCATCAGGCGCGTTGACCCATGGCCTTGAGCACGCGCAATGCGGCGCACGCGGCACCAAACCCATTGTCAATGTTCACCACTGTCACGCCCTGAGCGCAGCTTGCCAGCATGGAATTGAGCGCGGTGTGGCCGCCAGTTGCCACCCCGTAGCCAACGGACGTGGGAACCCCAATGACAACGGAGGACACCAGTCCGCCGGCCACCGTGGCCAGGGCGGCGTCCATGCCGGCAACCAGGATGAGGACGGGGTGACGGCGGAGCTCCTCCAGCCGCTCGGTCAGGCGCCACAATCCGGCAACCCCAACATCCGTCACGCGCGTGCAGGGTTGTCCGTGGAAGCGCAGGGTCCGCTCGGCTTCACGGCCAACGGCGGCGTCCGAGGTGCCGGCGCAGACCACGGCAACGTTGGGCTTCTCTGTGACCAGCGGCGCGGGCCGGCCAAAGAAGGCGGTGCGTGAGAGGGGATCATGGTCCAGCACGTCACGGTGCTGGGGCGGCAGCGCGGCCACCTGCTCAACGGAAAGCCTTGTGAGCAACAGTGGCGCGGAGCGGCGCGCAGCCTCGTCAAGGATGGCGGCCAGGTGGTCCTGACTCTTGCCGGCGCAGAAAATGGCCTCATCCAGGCCCACGCGCTCCGCACGTTGGAAATCCAGCTTGATGTCCTGTTCAGCGCCCATGGTGCGGGTGGTTCTACACGTGTGTCCGCTGCTACGGAACAGCCACACCATCCTTCACCACCACCCGGCCGCCCTTCATCACAAACTGGACCCGGTGCAGCGCGGTGACGTCCTGAAGCACATCCCCCGGCACCGCAATGACGTCAGCAGCGGCCTTGGGCTCAAGCACGCCCAGTCTGCCCTCTGCTCCCAACAGCTCCGCGCTGTGCAACGTGGCGCTGCGGATCACTTCCAACGGCGTCATCCCACCCGCCGAATACGCCGTCAGCACCTGCAGACTGGCCTGACCCCGGTTGAGTCCTTCCATCCGGTAATACATGTCTGAGCCCGCAACAATTCTCACCCCCGCTTTCCGCGCGCGCATCAGACGGTCCCGGCAGTTCATGGCAAACAGCTTCATCTGCGGCGCCGCGCGCTCCCTCTGGGCGGCGGTGATGCCCGGAATGCTGTCCAGGTAGCGCATCCAGAACTCCGGCGTGTAGTCCGTGGGCACCAGCGCCACCCGGTTGCGCGCCATCAACGCCAGCGTGGAATCTGACGCCTCATACCCGTGCTCCACCGAATCCACGCCGGCCTGCACCGCCATCAGGATTGCGGTGTCCTGCAGCGCGTGCGCGGCAACCCTGCGCTTTCCGCGGCGCGCTTCCTCAACAATGATCCGCAGGTCATCCACAGAAAGAGTGCGCGGCGGCGTGTCAATGATGACCTTGATCCAGTCCGCGCCTTCATAAATGGCCTGCCGAGTGGCGCGCCGGGATTCATCCACACCGGAGACCACCACGTATTCCTGCGCAATGATGGCGTCCGAAATGGCGGCGTTGAGCACACCAAACTGTCCGCCCGCAGAAGACAGCGCACGCGGTGAAATGAACATGCCCGGCCCTTCCACCGTGCCCGCCTTGATGGCATCCCGCAGTGACACCGCGCCGTCCACGCCGGAATTCCCCAGGTCCCGCACTGTGGTGATGCCCGCACGCAGCACGTCCCGTGCATTGGCAACACCCTGCAGAACGCGGCGCGAGGTGCTCAGCCCAGCCACCTGCAGCAGCAGATTGTCGTCCTCATTGAAGCGCGGCTGAAAGTTCTGCAGCAGGTGCGTGTGCGCATCCACCAGGCCCGGCAGCAACGTGCTGTCTCCCAACTCCACCACGCGCGCACCGGGCGGAATGGCCAGGCCCTTGCCAGCGGCGGTGATCCGGTTGTCCTCAACCAGCACCACCGCATCCTCCACCAGGACTCCCTTGCGCACATCCAGCATGCGTTGCGCGCGCAGCGCCGTGATCACGGGGGGGGCCGGCGCTGGCGCCGCGGCAGAAAACATCAACACCAATGCTGCGGCCCACGTCTTCATCGCTCACCCGGGGAAGGAGCGGACCTATGCAACACAGTGGGCCCGCACAGCAACTCTGCTAGCCTGCCTGCGTGCGCCTGCCGCCCTGTACCACCGTCGTCATGCTGGCCGCGGCTTCCATCAACGCCGTGCTGTTGGTTGCGTGTGCACCCGGTGCTCCATCATCCGGCCGTGCCACACCGTCCGTGGGTGTCACCACGTTGCACCTGGTGGATGAACCGCGCGGCCGGCGCCTGGAGACAGAGGTCTGGTATCCCGCGCCTCCCTCGTCATCAGAACGGCCTGAGCTCTACCTGCGGATCTTTGTGGGACACACCGCGCGCAACGCTGCGGTGATGCCCGGACCGCCCCGGCCGCTGGTGGTGATGAGCCACGGCAGCGGCAGCTTCCGTCAGGATCTGGCGTGGCTGGCAGAAGACCTGGTGCGCCAGGGGTTCATTGTGGCGGCGTCCACCCACCCGCTGAACAACTACGGGGATGATCATCCGCAAAGAAAGCTGCAGCTCTGGGAGCGTCCGCAGGATGTGAGCGCCATGCTCTCGCAGATCCTTGCCCATCCGGGCTGGCGCACGCGTGTTGACGGAGAACGGGTTGGTGCGGCGGGATTTTCACTGGGCGGCTACACCGTGCTGCAGCTTGCGGGCGCGCGGTATGACGTCACGCGCGCGCGGGCACATTGTGTAACACACCCGGATGACCCCGTGTGTGCATCCACCAAGGGCGTGGACCGCTCCAAGATTGACTACCGTCCCTCCGGACTCAGCTACCGGGATGTACGCATCAAAGCCGTCATGGCGTTTGCTCCCGCGGGTGCACCGGCCACGGATCCGGCGAGTCTTTCTGACGTCACTGCGCCCATCCGCGTGTTTTCCGCGCGCGCGGATTCAACGCTGCTGCATCCGTACTACGGCGGCACGTGGGAGACGTTGTTGCCCGGGAAGGTGACGGTGCTGGACGGTCCGGACCACGCGTCCTTTGTAACGCGTTGTCTGCCGGGTGCGTGGCTGCTGCCCATTGCCGCGTGTTCAGATCCGGCGGGGGTGGACCGCAAGCGGCTGCACCAACAACTTTCCGAGGCTGCCGTGGCCTTCTTCACGGAACAGCTTGGGCCTCCGGCGTTGAACTGATCAGCAGCCTCTCATCCCCCGCGCCGCGGATGATGCTGAGCTCCGTTGGGCCAATCCCGTGGTCATCCACCTGCGGCTTCAGAGACGTGGCAACCAGGCGCACGCGCATCACGGGCTCCCTGGGAGAACCCAGAACGGCTCCGCGGGTGACCATCATCTCCGTCGTCACGGTCCATTGGGCCGGAACGTGGTACTGGGCCAGGAGCAGCGGATTGTCACAGGTTGGGTGAGCCAGCAGCAGTCCGTCTTCATGCACCCGGGAGACGCACCCATCCATCATGGCCACCACGGACAACCCTTCTCCCGGCAGCACCGCGCGCACCACCAGCGAGGCATCCGCCACCGGCAACGTGACAACGCCACCGGCTTCCTCCATGCGGCGCGCTTCCGTGCGCAGGATGGTGGCGCCGGGGTGGTTGAAGGGGAGCGCAAGCTGGGCGTCTCCGGTGGGGGGATGGGAAAATTTCAATTGGGTGAGTGGCAACGGTGTGCGTTCATCTGGCGGCTCACACAACATCCCAATGGCATCAATGCGCTGCCCGGAAATCACCCGCATCCCGGACGAGAACGGCACCACGCGCGCATCCCTGGCCTCCTCACAGCTCAGTGGCAGCAGCGAACTCTCGTCGGGGAAACCAATGGCAAGGGTGTCTTTGGGAGTGCGTGCCGGGTCTGTCATGGACGCGCAGCGCAGCGTGATTCCCGTCAGCACCTGGTAGCGCATCCACGTCCCCATGGTGGCCTGGCCATTGGCCAGCACCGCCTGCCCCAGCGGACATTCCACGTTGAGGAAACCGCTCTTGATGTCCTCACCCCACGTGGACGCTTCCACCAGGCTGCGCGTGGCTTTCTCCACGGTCCCGTCCACAAGGATACGTTCCCAGGCGCGGCACAGCGCACCGGCCTGCGCAATGCTCTTGCCGGGTTCATCCCGCTTGTAGCGGACCCCGGTCTGCACAAAGCCCGGCGGGCAGACGCTGCCGTTGTCAAACTCGCCGCCCTCACCGCCGGTCATGAAGCGGCGGTGTGCGTAGGGGTGGGTGCGCTCATCCCTGGGCCCCAGCGCGCGGCCGCTCTCCATGAGACGCGTGGCCCGGGTGCGCTGCAGCCAGCGGGGATCCCGGCGGCGCTCACTGAGGACGTAGGTGCCGGTGAACTGCTCATCACCGCCCACGCGGTCAGGCGGGTATCCGTCATCACGGGCCATCATGCCGGCCAGGGTGACCAGGTCCCGCTGGGGATTGCGCGTGTTCCAGATGAAGTGGACGGGGCCGTCCCGGTCCGGAGGAAGGAACTCCCGGTAGGTGACTGTGACGCCGTCAAGATCCGCCATGCCGGCCCGCCGTCCGGTCCAGTGGCCAGGGAGCAGGCAGGAGCTGAACAACAACAGCAGTGGCCAGGGCATGCGCATGGGGAGGCGCATCATGACGTCAGTGGGCTCCGGTGCAAAGCGTGCTGGCCGGTGCGGGGGATGCGGCACTACGCTCCGCCGCCATGATGCGTTCCCTGGGTTCCAAGATCATGCTCCTGCAACTGGGCACGGTCCTCTTTGCTGTGGCCCTTCACGCGGTGGTGGGGCTCATCTGGGACAACCAGTGGGCCCAGCTTGGCGCCTACTTTGCCGCCCTCACCGTCATCAGCATCCTCATCACCAGCCTCTTTGTGGGTCCGCTCAGCCGCAACCTGCGCAACCTGGCCAGCACGGCGCTGGCCATCACCAACGGAGATTTGTCAACGAGAGTCGCGTTTGACCGCCCGTCCCGCTACCCGGATGAGGTGGACCAGGTCAGCCGCTCCATCAACACCATGCTGGAAAACCTCCGTGAGCTGGTGAGCCACCTCCAGAAGACCAGTCGCAACGTTGCTGAGAACGCCACCACAATGTCCGGCGCCGCCGAGGGCATGAACACCAGCGCAGAAGGTGTGCAGAAATCCATTGGGGTCATTGCCACCGGCGCTGAGCTGCAGAACGAGCTGGTGAACAAAGCCAACCGCCTCATCAATGAGCTGTCCGCCGGCATTGACAAGACGGCGCAGGCTGCCCAGGACGCCGCCCGCAGCGCCGCAGAGACGCACACCGCCGCGCGCACGGGAACGGAAGTGGCCAACCTTGCCGTTGAGAAACTGCAGGAAGTGTTCAAGCGGATTGAGCAGGCCTCCACGCGCGTGTTTGCGTTTGGTGAGAAGAGCCAGGCCATTGGAAAAATTGTGGAAGTGCTCACCAAGATCAGCCAGCAGACCAACCTGCTGGCACTCAACGCCGCCATTGAAGCGGCGCGCGCGGGTGAATACGGCCGCGGGTTTGCCGTTGTGGCGGATGAAGTCCGGAAGCTGGCAGAGAGCAGCGGCAAAAGTGCTGAACAGATCACCGTGCTGGTGAGTGACATTGCCAAGGAAAGTGAAAGCGCGGTGATTGGTATGCGGGACGGTACGCGTGAATTGAACGCGTCCCGTGATGACATGGCGTCCATCATCCACAGCCTGGAAGGTATTGTGGAATCCGCGTTGATTGGCGCTGAAAAGTCCGAACAGATTGCCCGCACCTCCGGTGGACAGCTTGCCGGCTCCATTGAAATGGTGAAGGCCATCAACAACATCTCCGACGTGGCCAAGCAGAACCAGCAAGCCACGCTGGAAGTGAGCCGCGTGACGCGTGACCAGAGTGCGTCCATGGAAGAGATGGCGGCCAGTGCGCTGGAGATGAGCAATCTCTCCCTGGAACTGGAGCGCGTGATCAGCCGGTTCAAGCTCATTGAAGGCATGCTGGCCACGGTGGGCGGCAATGGCAGCACACCGCCCTCGCCGGGGGGCCGCCGTTTCAGCACCGTCCCACCCGCCACCGCTGCGGGCTGAATGACACCGTCCCCGTTGGTGGCGGTGGGCATCCTGGCCAAGCCGCCGGTCCCGGGGTTCTGCAAGACCCGCCTGTGTCCCCCGCTCACCCCCGTGCAGGCGGCGGAGTTGTACCACGCGCTGCTCGAGGACACCGTGGCACTGGCGCTGCGCACGCCCGGTACAAGAGTCACACTGTTTGCAGCCCCGGAGCAGGATGGCACAACCATCCTCCAACACCTGTTTCCCTCCGTGCGCGTCCTGCCGCAGCGCGGGGCGGACCTGGGCGCACGCATGTTTCACGCGCTGGCCACCCTGCTGACTGACGATGGTGCAGATGCCGCGTTGGTGCTGGGCGCAGATGCGCCTCTGGTTCCGCTGGCGGAGGCGGTTGGGTGCGCAGCGTGGTTGACGGAGGACGCGGAACACCGCGCCTTTGCGGGTCCCACACAAGACGGTGGCTATTGGACCCTTGGCATGGCGCACCCTCATCCGGTGCTGTTCCGTGACGTGGCGTGGAGCACGCCGTTGGTGCTGGCCACCACCCAGGCGCGGTCAGCGGAGGCGGGTCTGACGCTGCGGCTGATCTCCTCTGCACAGGATGTGGATGACGGAGATGATCTCCGCCGGCTGCGCGTGCAGCTGCAGGATGGCAGCGTTGCGCCGGCAACCAGCAGGTGGCTGCAGAGCACCGCATCCGCCGGGTGAGACGTCATCCACGCATGTACGTACGTGTCTTCCCGTCAGCGCTCTGGCTTCCCTCAACAGACCTGGCCTAGCCTCCGTCCAGGAGCCTCCCGAATGACGACGCGTCTGAGCCTGAGAGCAAGCGCACCTCTGGCGGGGTTGGTGCTGACCTGCGGCTGGCTGAGCGCGTGTGAGCTGATTGGATTTGATGGCGCACCCACCGCACCTCCCTTGCCACCGGGCACGTCCGGCACGCCGGGTGCCTCCGGTGCGTCTGCCACATCCGGCGCCCTGACTGCCGCAACAAGTGCTGAAGTGACGGCGTCATCCGGCTCCGCGGGAAGCTCCGGTGGCGTGGTGGTGGCATCGGGGAGTGGTGCAGCGTCCAACGCCACCAGTGCGCCGCCGGGGTGTGTCACGGACCGGCAGTTCTACACGGCGCAGGTGACCCCGCTGTCTGACGGCATCTGCATTGCGTGCCACGTGGAAGGTGGGCGCGCGGGCAACACCGCGTTCCGGCTGGTTCCCCAGGTTGATGACGCTGCGGCAGATGCCAACATGGCGGCGTTTGCCGGAATTGCCGCGCGCACCATGGTGGGACCGCCGGATTTTGTGCTGAAGCCAACCCAGCGCGTGGCACACGGCGGTGGCCAGCTCATTGTCCCCGGCGGCCCGGAGGCCACCATGCTGGAGCAATGGGCCAACCGGCTGCGGCAGCCCGGCGCGTGCAGCAACCCCGGACCCATCACGTGTGAACAATTGAGTGACACTTACCGGCCGGACAGCGCAGTGGTTGCGCTGCCGCTGCGGAGGCTCACGCCCGCGCACTATGCGCAGACCCTGGCGTCCGTGTTTGGAGCTGGTGTGATCCCCAGCGCGTCCTATCCGCTGGCGTCCAGCGCGGAGCTCTTCACGTCTTTTGCGGATGCCAACGCCATGAGCCTTCCCTCAGCGCGCGCACTGATGGAAGCGGCCGAGGATGTGGCGCTGCAGGTTCTTGAGGTGCGCAGTGACCTGATTCCGTGCGCCCTGGCCTCCGGTGACCGGCTCTGTGCTGAGGAGCTCATCATCACGCTGGGTGAGCAGCTCCACCGCCGCCCGGTGACCCCCCAGGACGCCACTCGGTTCCTGGCGTTGTTTGATGCCGCGTCAGCGCGCCCGTTTGATGAGCGCATTGCTTCCGTCTTGTCCGCCATGCTCCAGGCGCCCGCGTTCCTGTACCATCTGGAAGGTGGGACGGACGTTGCGGGTGCGCCAGGTGTCATACAATTGGATGACTACGCCATTGCCGCGCGGCTCAGCTACCTGCTGTGGGATTCACCTCCGGATGACCTGCTCCTCCAGGCGGCGGCCGCCAACGCGGTGCATACGCCGCAGGAAATCCAGGCCCAGGCCAACCGGCTCTTTTCTGACCAGGCGCGGTCCCGCACACCCGTGCTCCGCTTCTTCCGTGAGTGGCTCCTGGGTGACATTCCGCGGACCACGCAACAGAAGGCGGGTGACCCGGAATTTCGGGACAACGCGCCGGACTTCCTGGAGGAGTTTGACCGCTCCATCTGGGCGCTGGTGCAGCGCAACGCGCCCTTGTCTGACCTGTTCACCAGTCCGGTGGGGTTTGTGAATCCCAACCTGGCTGCGCTGCTGCAGATGGCGTATCCGGGTGCGGGCACCGGCTGGGAGGAAGTGGATTTCTCCTTGTCAGGGCGGCTGGGGATGATGACGCGGCCGGCGCTGATTGCGTTCACGGCGCGCGCGGATTCAACCTCCGCCATCTACCTGGGAAAATTTGTGAGGCAGCGGTTGCTCTGCCAGGAGATGCCCATGCCGCCGGTGGGCGCCACCACCACGGAATTGCCGGGCAACACGCCCAGGGAAAAATCCATCTCCCGCATCAATGACCCGGTGTGTGGCTCATGCCACCGCCTGATGGATCCGGTGGGCTGGGCGTTTGAATCCTTCAATGCCAACGGGCTGAGTGTGACGGTGGACCCGCAGTTGACGGCGGGAACGCTGGAAGGCGCGGATGAAGTGAGTGGCACGTTCACGTCTCTCTCCGCGCTGACCCAGCGCCTGGCCGCCAGCCGGATGGTGCGGGAGTGCGCCGCGCGCCACGCGGTGGCGTTTGCGCTGGCCCGCCACGTGGACACGCTGGACGGTTGTGTTCAGCAAGCTGTTGTTGACCGCCTTGGCCAGACCCCGCTGCTGCGGGACCTGGTGCTGACCGCAGTGACCCATCCGGGATTCACCATGCGGCGCGTGACGTCGTCAGGGGGGACCCCATGAAGAAGCCTCATCCGCTCAGCCGCCGCAACTTCCTGACGGGCTCCGGCAGCCTGCTCTTTGGCCTTCCGCTGTTGGATGTCGCGTTCAATTCGCGCAAGGCGCGCGCCGCAGACGCCACGGTCCCGCCCCGCCTGGTGATCTTTGTCCACCAGGAAGGCACCGTCATCAACGGAGCAAGCTCAACGCCGGACCGCAATGAGTGGTCCCCCAGTGGTCCTGACGGAAACCTGGTCCTGCAACCCGTCCTGCAGCCCATGAACGCGTTTGCCAACCGCTGCAGCTATTTCTCCGGCCTGTGGAATGCCGGCGGGCGGATTGGCCATGAGCCGTGTGCCAAGGCGTTGTTGACCGGCTCGTACGTGCCGGGCACCGGGCCCACCAATGCGTCACTGGATCAGATTGTGGCGTCACACATTGCGTCCCAGGTTTCACTCCAGCGCCGCGTCCTCAACCTGGCGCTGGCAGACACGGATGACGGGCATTTCTACACGGAGACGCAGATTCTCTGGGACGCTGCGGGCAACATTGTTGCCGCGGAGGTGAACCCTTTCAGCGTGTTCAACCAGCTCAATCCCTTCTTCCAATCCGGCTCCACTCCGCCGCCCATGACGCTGCGGGACCGCCTGCGTGGCCGCCGCGGCAGCATCCTGGACCACGTGCGCCAGGAGATTGCCGCGGTCCGTCCGCGCCTTCCCGCTGAGGACCGCCAGCGCCTGGATGAGCACACCGCATACATCCAGCAGCTGGAAGCAGAGCTGGCCTCCATCCCCGGGCCCACGCCGGCCACCTGTGAGCCGGTGTCCATCAACGTCCCTGCGGGCTGGACGGAGAACCATGACGCGTTTGAGCCGGAAGCCGCGGACGCCATGATTGACATGGCGGTGATGGCACTGGCGTGTGACGTGACGCGTGTGGTGACCATCCACTTTGAGAACATGCAGGACCCCAGCTTCCGGGGTGAAGGTGTCATCAAGCCCATGACCATCAACAACGTGGTCATGGAGGGCTGGCATGAGATGGTGCATGACGCGCGGCATGATGAGGCGGGTTTCCAGAACCTCTTGCGCGGCTTCCGCTTCTACACCAAGAAGTTCACGCGCCTGCTGGAGCGGATGGACGCCATCATGGAGCCCAACGGGCGGTCACTCCTGGACAACAGCCTGGTCCTCTGGGTGAGCGAATTTGGCGACGGCAACATCCACCACGCTGCGTACCAGCCCACCATCCTTGCCGGTACTTTGTGTGGGACCATTCCGCAGGGACGTCACCGCGTGTTCCCCAATTGCCCCGGGCCGTGGTCCATTGAAGACGCGCCCATCAGCCAGGGCACCAAGATGGGGCAGCTCTACACCACCATCCAGAACCGCTTTGGCATTGCGGGCAATTTTGCGGGCCGCGCCGAGTATCCGTCACTGACGCTCTGAGCGCGTCACCCACGCCCACCCGGAGGCAGGGATGTTTGAAGGCTTGCGCGTATTGGCCATGGCGCCCGTTCTCAATGAGGAGCGCAAGATTGCGGAGGTGGTCCGGCGCACTCCGCGTGACGTGGTGGATGAGCTGCTGGTCATGGATGACGGCTCCACGGACAACTCCGCTCAGGTGGCCCGGGACGGCGGCGCCAAGGTCCTGTCACTGGGCCGGGTTGTTGGGGTGGGGGCCGCGCTGCGGGCTGGTTACAAATACGCGGTGGACCACGGATTTGACGTTGCCGTGGTCATGGCCGGCAACAACAAGGACGCGCCGGAGGAAATCCCGTTGCTGCTGGCCCCCATTGCGCAAGGACGCGCGGACTTTGTGCAAGGCAGCCGCTTCCTCAAACGCAACGCCAACTTTGGTCCCATGCCGCGCTACCGCCGCGTGGCCACACGTGTGCATCCGTTGTTGTTCTCACTGGCCGCGCGCCGCTGGGTCACGGAGTCCACCAATGGCTTCCGCGCGGTGCACCGCAACGTCCTCACGGACCCGCGCCTGAACCTGGATCAGCCGTGGCTGGATGAGTATGAGCTGGAACCCTACCTCTACCTGCGCACCATCCAGCTGGGTTACCGGACGGCGGAAGTGCCGGTCACCAAAATCTACCCGCCCCGGAACCTTGGCCAGACAAAGATGAAACCCATCACGGGATGGTGGTCAATCCTGCGGCCGCTCGTCTACGTTGGGCTTGGCTTGAAACGTTGAGGCGTGCGCATGATCAGGTTGGCTGTCGTCGGTGTGGGGCATTGGGGACCCAACCTGGTGCGCAACTTTCACAACCGGCCCGCCAGTGAAGTGGTGTGGGTGGCGGACCGTGCAGAGAAGCGGCTGGATGAAATCCGCAAACGGTTCCCTGACATCAGACTGAGCGTGGATGCGGAGCCCGCGCTGGCAGATCCCACGGTGGACGCGGTGGTGATTGCCACGCCCACCGGGACCCACCACGTGGTTGCCAAACGCGCGCTGGAGCTGGGCAAACACGTCCTGGTTGAGAAACCGCTGGCGCACACCGTGGAGGCTGGCCGCGAGTTATGCGCACTGGCCGCAGCCCAGAAAAAACTGCTGATGGTTGGCCACGTGTTTCTCTTCAACCCTGCCGTCCGGCGCGTGAGTGAATACCTCAAAGCGCAGGAGCTGGGCCGCGTCCTCTACATCTCCATGGTGCGCACCAACCTGGGCCCCATCCGGACAGACGTGAACGCAGCGTGGGACCTGGCGTCCCATGACATCTCCGTGGCCAATGAGTGGTTGGGAGCCGTGCCGCAATCCGTGGCGGCCACCGGTGGATCCTGGATCAACCCGGGTGTGATGGACGCGGTGTTTGCCACGCTGCGCTACCCCGGCGGCGTGGTGGTGAACCTGCATGCCTCCTGGCTCAATCCCCGCAAGGTCCGGGACATCACCGTGGTGGGTGAGAAGAAGATGCTGACCTTTGATGACATGAACATCACCGAGCCCCTGCGCATCTACGACAAGCAGGTCACGGACCTGCGCACCAACACGGCGTACGCGGACACCTTTGCGTCCTTCCGCAGCAGCATCCGGGAGGGAGACATCCTCATCCCGCGGATGGCCACGGGGGAACCGCTGCGTGCGGAGTGTGACCATTTCCTGGAAAGTGTTCGCGCCAACACCCAGCCCCGCAGTGATGGCAACGTTGGCCTGGCGGTGGTCAAGGTGCTGGAAGCATTGGAACGCTCGCTGGCCGGCAACGGTCAGAGCGTGGAGGTTGAAGCGTGAGCAACATCCCGTTGGTGGACCTGGCAGCACAGCACAAGGCGGTTGCTGAGGATGTGGAGCGTGGTTTTGCCGGTGTGCTGGCGCGGACCGCGTTTATTGGCGGGCCGGAAGTGGCCCAGTTTGAAAAGGAGTTTGCCGCGTTCTGCCGGGTCAAACACTGCATTGGCGTGGCCAACGGCACGGATGCGCTGGAGTTGATGCTGCGCGCCGCGGACGTGGGCCCGGGTGATGAGGTCATTCTCCCCGCCAACACGTTCATTGCCACCGCACTTGCCGTGGCACGCGCGGGCGCCACACCCGTGCTGGTGGACAGTGACCCGGTCACGCATCTGATCTCCGTTGCGGAGGTGGAGAAACACCTCACCCCGCGGACCAGGGCGCTCATGCCGGTCCACCTGTTTGGCCAGGTGGCACCCATGAAGGCGCTGCTGGCGCTGGCCAAGGCCAGGAACCTCCTGGTGTTTGAAGACGCGGCGCAGTCCCAGGGTGCGGCGCAGGACGGGGTGCGCGCCGGCGGTTTTGGGCTTGCGGCGGGGACCAGTTTCTATCCGGGAAAAAATCTCGGCGCGTACGGGGATGCCGGTGGCGTCGTCACCAACTCGGATGTGCTGGCGGAGCGGGTGCGTGCGCTGCGCAACTACGGCAGCGCCATCAAGTACCACCACCCGGAAACCGGCTTCAATTCACGCCTGGATACGCTGCAGGCGGTGGTGCTGAGCGCCAAGCTGAAACATCTGGACGCCTGGAACGCGGCCCGGCGCGCCGCTGCGGCCCGGTATGACACTTTGCTGGCGGAGGTCCCCGGTGTGACACTTCCGGTGACCGTTCCGGGTAATGAACACATCTGGCATCTCTACGTGGTGCGTGTTCCGGGGCGGGATGACGTCCTCAAAGCGCTCAACGCCGCGGGGCTTGGCGCCGGCGTGCATTACCCGGTGCCCATCCACCTGCAGGGCGCCTTCAAACACCTGGGCCACAAGGAAGGCGCGTTTCCCGTGGCGGAGAAGGCCGCCAGGGAAATCCTCTCGCTGCCCATGTTTGCGGAAATCACCCAGGACCAGCAGCAGCAGGTTGTCCGCGAGCTGAAGAAGGCCTTGCATGGCGCGTGATCCGTCCGTCTTTGTCCATGAGCGTGCGCTTTGTGAGACGGAGACCATTGGCGCGCGCACCCGCGTCTGGGCGTTTGCCCACGTCATGAAAAATGCCGTGGTGGGCTCAGACTGCAACATTGGTGATCACGCGTTTATTGAGAGCGGCGCACGCGTGGGCAACCACGTCATTGTGAAAAACGCCGTGCTCATCTGGGACAAGGTCACCATTGAGGATGAGGTGTTCCTGGGACCCAACATGGTCTTCACCAATGACTTCATTCCGCGCGTAGCCTTCAAGAATCCGCCGGAAGCCTTCCTGCCCACGCTGGTCCGCCGCGGGTCTTCCATTGGCGCCAATGCCACCATTGTGTGCGGCGTGACGCTGGGTGAGCAGTGTTTTGTGGGCGCCGGTTCCGTCGTCATTCGCAATGTGCCGGCGTACGCCATGGTGGCGGGGAACCCGGCCCGGCGCATTGGCTGGATGTGCGCGTGCGGGAAGAAACTGCCGCCCGGTCTTGCCTGCGGTTGCGGCCGCTCCTACCGCCTCATGGACGAGAAAGCCGGTCTCGCTCCCGCCACATGAGCATGGCCAGGGCCAGCCCCAACAAGCCCAGACCCATACCCAGCGCGGCTCCTGGCACTTCATAAAAGAAGCGGACCGTGTGTTGCCCGGGCTCCAACATCACCGCGTGTTGCACCAGGTTTGCCGGCAGCAGCTCCGCCGGTTTTCCGTCAACACTCACCTGCCATCCCGGCGCGTGTGTCAGCCGCCGCACCAGCAGCTGGCGCCCTGGAACGGCGGCGTTCACCACCAGCTCCGTGTCCGTGAACTCCACCACCTCCGCAGACCCGCGGGCGGCAACGTCCGTTGGTGCCGCCACGCCCACCACCACGGGAGCACCTTGAATCAGCGCCGCCGCCGCCGCCTCTGGCGTTGCTGCGGACCGCCAGTCCGGCTCCAGGGAAACCAGACCCGGGGCTTCACGCGTGAACACCAGCTCCGTCCAGATTCCGACAAAGCCAAAATCATGCTGACGCAGGATGGCCCACCGGGCATCCGCAGCCAGCGGTTCCGGTGCGCGGACAAACGCGGACTGCACGCCCAGCGCATGGAGCAGCACCAGCGCCTCCGCCGGAGGCAGGCTGGGGAGGACCGTGATCATGAGCTGGCGCATGGCCGCGGTTTCCAGTGCGCTGTATTCCGCGGTGACAACGTAAATGTCACCGTGGACAACCTGCGTCAGCGGTGCGTGGGTGATGGCCTGGAAGGCCACGCCGTTGTCATCCGGGACCTGCACGCCACTGGGGTGCAGTGCAAAGGGGTTGGCATCCAGCGGTCCGGAGAAGATCCGGCCGCCAGGCGTTGGAGCGGAGGCACTGAGCACATCAAAGCGTTGGCGCGGCGTGGAGATGTTGCTGGCATCCAATGAAGCTGCTGCCTCCACGGCACCCAGCACAACCAGCAGCAGCCCGGCCACCCCTGGCCGCCGCGCCAACAACGCCGTTGCGCCCACCGCAACCGCCAGGACCCCCGCCGACCGGCGCAGCGCGGAGACCATGGGCG
>Ga0163144_10009250_pt1 | contig 21185 bp, 18 predicted proteins | sample OliLak19BULKMAT1_FD_123175 | JGI IMG/M metagenome (GOLD analysis project Ga0163144, IMG submission 123175) | Freshwater microbial mat bacterial communities from Lake Vanda, McMurdo Dry Valleys, Antarctica - Oligotrophic Lake LV.19.BULKMAT1 | ecosystem: Environmental > Aquatic > Freshwater >... | reverse complement strand
GCAAGAAGGGCCTGCCCCGCTTCAAGCCGCCGTTCCCGGCTAGTTACGGCCTTTACGGCCAGCCGACGACCATCAACAACACCGAATCGCTCGCGTCCGTGCCCACCATCCTGCGCAATGGTCCGGCGTGGTTCACGGGTTACGGCAAGCCGAACAACGCCGGCACGAAGATCTTCTCGGTGAGCGGACACGTTGCGAAGCCGGGCAATTTCGAAATCCCGCTCGGCACGCCCTTCCGCGCGCTGCTGGAACTTGCCGGCGGTATGCGCGACGGTCGGCCGCTGAAGGCCGTGATCCCGGGCGGCTCCTCCGTGCCGGTGCTGCGCGGCGAGACGATGCTCGAACTCGACATGGACTATGACTCCATCTCGAAAGCCGGCTCGATGCTCGGGTCCGGCGCCGTGATCGTGATGGACGACACCACCGACATGGTGAAGGCGCTGCAGCGCATCTCGCGCTTCTACTACTCGGAATCCTGTGGCCAGTGCACGCCATGCCGCGAAGGCACGGGCTGGCTCTACCGGATGCTGACACGCATCGTCAACGGACAGGGCCGGCAGAACGACATCGCGCGTCTCGACAACGTCGCCTCGAAGATGGAAGGGCGCACGATTTGCGCGCTCGGCGACGCTGCGGCGATGCCCGTGCGCAGCTTCGTGCGGGTGTTCCGCGAAGAGTTCCAACATTACATCGACCACGGGTGCAGCATCCACGCCAAGCGCCCGTCCGCGGCCTGAGCAGTACATCAGCATGAGCGAAGACCTAGTCAAGATCGAAGTCGACGGACAGATGCTTGAAGCGCGCAAGGGCGCGATGTTGATCGACGTCACCGACGCCGCCGGCATCTACATCCCGCGCTTTTGCTATCACAAGAAACTGTCGGTCGCGGCGAACTGTCGCATGTGTCTGGTCGAAGTCGAGCGGGCGCCGAAGCCGCAGCCGGCCTGCGCCACGCCCGTCATGGACGGCATGAAGGTCTATACCAAGTCCGAGAAGGCGGTGTCCGGCCAGCAAGCGACCATGGAGTTCCTGCTGATCAACCATCCGCTTGACTGCCCGATCTGCGACCAGGGCGGCGAATGCGAACTGCAGGATCTCGCGCTCGGCTACGGCAGCGACGTCTCGCAGTACGCAGAACGCAAGCGCGTGGTGCGTGACAAGGACATCGGGCCGCTGGTGCAGACCGACATGACGCGCTGCATCCACTGCACGCGCTGCGTGCGCTTCGGCGAGGAAGTAGCCGGCCTGCGTGAACTTGGCGCCACCGGCCGCGGCGAGCACATGGAAATCGGCACCTACGTGCAGCACGCGATGACTTCCGAACTGTCCGGCAACGTGATCGATCTCTGCCCGGTGGGCGCGCTGACCTCCAAGCCGTATCGCTATTCGGCGCGGGCCTGGGAACTGCAGCAGCGCGATGGCATTGCCGCGCACGACTGCCTCGGCACGAACGTGTTCATCCATGTCAAAGGACAGGTCATCAAGCGTCTCGTGCCGCGCGAGAACGAGGCGGTCAATGAAACCTGGATGTCCGATCGCGACCGCTTCAGCTATCAGGGTCTGAAGAGCGAACAGCGCGTGCTCGCACCGCGCATCCGCGACAACGGCCAGTGGCGCGACTGCGACTGGGAAACGGCGTTCCGCTTCGCTGCCGGGCAGTTGTCCGACAGCGCCGATCAGGGCGGCGCGGCGCGCATAGGCATGCTGGCCTCGCCGTCGTCGACGAACGAAGAACTGTACCTGCTCGGGCGTCTGGCGCGGGGGCTCGGCTCGCAGAACATCGATCACCGGCTGCGTCAGACCGACTTTAGCGGCGACGCCGCGGATCCGGTGGCGCCCGGTTTGGGCTGCGGGCTCGAGGACATCGAGCGCGCCGATGCGGTGCTGATAGTCGGTGGTCACCCGCGTTACGACCAGCCGCTGCTGAATCATCGGGTGCGCAAGGCCGCGTTGCGCGGCGCCCGCGTGTATGTGGTCGACACCTATGCGCAGCCTTACAACTTCGATCTGACGGCGCGTCTGTCGTCGCGGCCCGGTGAATTCGCGTCCCTGCTCGCCGGCCTCACGCTCGCCGCGGCGAATGTGGCGCAGGATGCCCAGGTCGCGGCTGCCCTTGGCGCAGCCACGGCCAGCGAACAGCAACGCGTGATTGCCCAGGCACTGAAAGACGCGACAAACGCCGTTGTGATCGCCGCCTGCGATCTCGAGCGCAGCCCGCAGCGCGCGGAACTGCTGAACCGCTGTGCCGCGATTGCCGCGCTGACCGGCAGCCACTTCGCCCAGGCGACCGACGGCGCGAACAGCGCCGGTGCCTGGCTCGCCGGTGCCGTGCCCCATCGGACTGCGGGCGGCGGCGCCGTGTCGTCGCCAGGCAAATCGGCGCGCGAGATGCTGACGGACTCCCTCGACGCTTATGTGCTGCTGGGCATCGAACCGGATCGCGACTGCGCGGATCCGCTGGCCGCGATGGCGGCGCTGCGCGGCGCGCGCTGCGTGATCGCGCTGACTGCGTTTGCGACGCCTGCGCTCGAAGCAACCGCCCACGTGATGCTGCCGATTGCCGCCTTCGGCGAAAACGACGGCAGTTTCGTCAATGCGATGGGGCACTGGCAGCGTTTCGACGCGGCGGTGAAACCGCCGGGCGAGGCGCGGCCAGCCTGGAAGGTGCTGCGCGTGCTGGGCGAGCGTCTCGGTCTCGACGGCTTCGACGCCGTGTCCAGTCAGGGCCTAGGCGCCGAACTGGCCGCCCTCGTTGGCGAGCGCGCCCCGACGCCGCGCGCCGTCGGCGCACAGGCGATGGTGCCGCCGCCCGCCGCCGTGGCAGGCCTCGATCGCATCGATGCGTATGCGCTGTATGGAGGCGACGCACTGGTACGTCAGGCGACGGCGTTGCAGGCGACGGTCGGCGCCGCGGACAACCGGGTGCGTGTGTCGGGCGCCACAGCGGCTGCGCTCGGTATTGCCGCAGGCGCGCGCGTGATCGTGCAGGCCGGCGGCAGCGAAGCGCACGCCGAACTGGCGGTCGACGATGCCGTGCCGGCGCAGAGTTGCGTGATTCATCTCGGGTCGGCGCTGGCTGCCCTGCTGCCGGCGTCGACGTCGGTCGAACTCGGGAGCGCGCGATGAACGAGTGGTTGCTCGCCCAGGCCCCGTTCCTGCCGCCGACCGTCGCGGCGGTGTTGGTGATTCTGTTCAAGATCGTGCTGATCGTCGCGCCGCTGATGGTCTGTGTCGCCTATCTGACGCTGGCCGAGCGCAAGGTCATCGGTTACATGCAGGTGCGCCTCGGCCCCAACCGCGTGAAGCTGTTCGGGCTCAACTTCACGCGCGGCCTCGGGCAGCCGATCGCTGACGCGCTGAAGCTGATGACGAAGGAAATCATCGTGCCTTCCGGCGCGAACAAGTTCCTGTTCCTCGCCGCGCCGATTCTCGCGCTGGCGCCGGCCCTGGCCGCCTGGGCGGTCGTGCCGTTTGGCGCCGAGATGACGCTGGCGAACATCAATGCCGGGCTGCTGTATATCCTCGCGCTGACCTCACTCGGCGTGTACGGCATCATCATCGCCGGCTGGGCGTCGAACTCCAAGTACGCGTTCCTGGGCGCGATGCGCTCGGCCGCTCAAATCGTGTCGTACGAAATCGCGATGGGCTTCGCGCTCGTCTGCGTGCTGGTGGCGGCAGGCAGCCTGAATCTCGGCGAGATCGTCGAAGCCCAGCGCGGGAACCTCCTGACCTGGTTCTGGGTGCCACTGTTCCCGATGTGGCTCATCTATTTCATCTCGGGCGTCGCCGAAACGAACCGCGCGCCATTCGACGTCAGCGAAGGTGAATCCGAAATCGTCGCTGGCTTCCACGTCGAATACGCCGGCATGGCTTTCGCGCTGTTCTTCCTCGCCGAATACGCGAACATGATCCTCATTGCCGGCCTCACTGCCGTGCTGTTCTTCGGCGGCTGGCTGTCGCCGTTTCCGGCCGCCTGGGGCGAGTGGCCCGTCGTCGGCATGCTGATCGGCGACGGCATTCACTGGTTCCTGTTCAAGCTCAGCTTCTTCCTGTTCTGTTTCCTGTGGTTCCGCGCCACGTTCCCGCGCTACCGCTACGACCAGATCATGCGCCTCGGCTGGAAAGTCTTCCTGCCGATCACAATTGTCTGGATTGTCGTCACGGCGGTCGCCGTGCTGCTGGAACTGCCACCCTGGTTCGATCGCGCGTGACGCATATTCAAGGCACCCCATGAACGCCATCGTCAGCTATCTGAAGAGCCTGGCCCTCGTCGAACTTGCCAACGGCATGCGGCTGACCGGCAAGCGCATGTTCAGCCGCAAGATCACGATTCAGTATCCGGAAGAGAAGACCCCGCAGTCCGCCCGTTTCCGTGGTCTGCATGCGTTGCGCCGCTATCCGAACGGTGAGGAACGCTGCATCGCCTGCAAGCTCTGCGAAGCGGTGTGTCCGGCAGTCGCGATCACGATCGAGTCCGAACCGCGCGACGACGGCACGCGCCGCACCTCGCTCTACGACATCGATCTCACGAAGTGCATCTTCTGCGGCTTCTGCGAAGAATCCTGCCCGGTGGATGCGATCGTCGAGACGCGGCACTTCGAGTATCACGGCGAAGTGCGCGGAGATCTGCTGATGACTAAGCAGAAACTGCTTGCCCACGGCGATCGCATGGAAGCCCAGATTGCGGCCGACCGCGTTGCCGAGGCCCGCTACCGATGAGACAGCACCAGCCGCGTCGCGGGCATGGCCCGGGAGTAAGCCTGCGATGAGTTTCGAAACCCTCGTTTTCTATGTGTTCTCTGCCATGCTGATCGCTTCCGGCGTGCTCGTTATAACGCTGCGTAATCCGGTGCACGCGGTGCTCTCGCTGGTGCTGGCCTTCTTCGCCAGTGCCGGTCTATGGATGCTGCTGGAAGCGGAGTTCCTCGCCATTGCGCTTGTGCTCGTCTATGTCGGCGCGGTGATGGTGCTGTTCCTGTTCGTGGTGATGATGCTCGACATCAATATTGCGGTGGTGCGAGAAGGCTTTGCGCGCTACCTGCCGGTAGCGGCGATGTTCGCGGTGCTGATGGGCGTGTCGCTGCTGCTCGTCGTCGGCCCCGCGCATTTCGGCCTGGCCCAGGTGCCGGCGCCGCCGGCCGCCGCCAGCAACGTCAACAATACCGAACAGTTGGGCCTCGCCATGTTCACGCAGTTCGTACTGCCGCTCGAGATTGCGTCGGTGGTGCTGCTGGTCGCGATTATCGCCGCCATTGCGCTGACCTTGCGCCACACGCGCCAGACCAAGGCACCGAAGCCGGAACTGCAGGTGCGGGTGCGCCGAGAGGATCGCATCCGGTTGGTCAAGATGGATGCGGAGAAGGGCACATGACGCCCGTCACCCGCGCGCGGAAGGCCTGAAGCGACATGTTGTCACTGTCCCACTACCTGATTATCGGCGCGGCACTGTTCTGTCTCAGCGTTGCCGGCATCTTCATCAACCGCAAGAACGTGATTGTGCTGTTGATGTGTATCGAACTGATGTTGCTGGCGGTGAACATGAACTTCATCGCCTTCTCGCACTTCAACCAGGACATCGCCGGCCAGGTGTTCGTGTTCTTCATCCTGACGGTGGCCGCGGCAGAGTCGGCCATCGGCCTGGCGATCCTCGTGGTGCTGTTCCGCAACCGGAACTCCATTAATGTCGAGGATCTGGATGCGCTGAAGGGATGAGGCGGCCGTTGGCGGCAGACGCGGGCAAGCGGGCGGATAACAGGGCGGGAAATAGAACGTGAAAGAACTGTGCTTGATTATCGTGCTGGCGCCGCTCGTCGGCGCGGTGCTGGCCGGACTGTTCGGCCGCGGCATCGGCCGCGCCGGGGCCCACTGGGTGACGATCATCGGGGTTGGTATTTCCTTCCTGCTGTCGGCCCACGTGTTCCAGCAGGTGGTGCTCAATGACGCCGTGCCGCTGAACACCAATCTCTATACCTGGCTCGAAACGGGTGGGGTCAGCTTTCACGTCGGTTTCCTGATCGACGAACTGACGGCAACAATGATGGTCGTCGTGACCTTCGTGTCCTTGATGGTGCACATCTACACCATCGGCTATATGCACGAAGACCCGGGCTACCAGCGTTTCTTCTCCTACATCTCGCTGTTCACTTTCAGCATGCTGATGCTGGTGATGGCCAACAATTTTGTACAGCTGTTCTTCGGCTGGGAAGCGGTGGGCCTCGTGTCCTACCTGCTGATCGGTTTCTGGTACAAGAAGGACACGGCGATCTACGCCAATCTCAAAGCCTTCCTGGTCAACCGCGTCGGTGACTTTGGCTTCCTGCTCGGCATCGCGGCGGTGCTGATGTACTGCGGGTCGCTCGATTACGCAACCGTGTTCGAATCAGCCCCCGGACTGGCTGACAGGACAGTCTCGATCATCGACGGCCACGAGTGGTCGCTGCCGACGCTGATTTGCCTGCTGCTGTTCGTCGGCGCGATGGGTAAATCGGCGCAGGTGCCGCTACACGTGTGGTTGCCGGACTCGATGGAAGGCCCGACACCGATTTCCGCGTTGATCCACGCAGCGACCATGGTGACTGCCGGCATCTTCATGGTTTCGCGCATGTCGCCGCTGTTCGAACTGACCGAGACGGCGTTGTCCGTGGTGCTGGTGATCGGCTCGATCACCGCCTTCTTCATGGGCTTGCTGGGCCTGGTGCAGAACGACATCAAGCGCGTAATCGCCTATTCCACCCTGTCCCAGCTCGGCTATATGACGGTTGCGCTGGGCGCCTCGGCGTACTCCGCCGCCATGTTCCACCTGATGACCCATGCCTTCTTCAAGGCGCTGCTGTTCCTCGCCGCGGGGTCGGTCATCATCGGCATGCACCACGAGCAGGACATGCGCCACATGGGCGGCCTGCGCAAGCACATGCGAATCACCTGGATCACGAGCCTGATCGGTTCGCTCGCGCTGATAGGTTTCCCGGGTTTCGCCGGCTTCTTCTCGAAGGATGCGATCATCGAGGCGGTGAAGATGTCCTCGACCCCGGGGGCGCAGATTGGCTACTACGCGTGTCTGGCCGGCGTGTTCATCACTGCGCTCTACTCGTTCCGCCTGTACTTCCTGGTGTTCCACGGTAAGGGCCGCATGGACCACCACACCGCGCAGCACCTGCACGAGTCGCCGGCGGTGGTCTGGGCCCCGCTGGTGGCGCTCGCCGTGCCGTCGGTCATCATCGGCGCGCTCGGCATCCAGCAGATGCTTTTTGGGGACTACTTCGGTGACAGCATTTACGTGACTGCTGAGCATGCGAAGGGCATGCACCACATGGCGGAGCATTTCCACGGCGTGTTCCCCTTCATCCTGCACGGCATGATGCAGCCGCCGTTCTGGTTGGCGATGGCGGGCGTGGCCACGGCGTGGTTCCTGTACCTGAAAGCGACGCATCTGCCGGCCAGAATCGCCACGGCGCTACGTCCGCTGCAGCGGGTGCTCGAAGCAAAGTATGGCTTCGACGCCTTCAACGAGTGGTTCTTCGCCGGCGGCTCGCGCGGGACAGGCGGACTGCTGTGGCGCTTCGGCGACGTGAAGCTGATCGACGGTCTGCTGGTCAACGGCTCGGCACGCCTCGTGGGCTGGTTCTCGCAGCTGCTGCGTGGTGTGCAGTCCGGTTATCTCTACCACTATGCGTTCGCGATGATCGTCGGGCTGCTGGCGCTGCTGGCGGTGTTTGTCCACAAGGTGATTGCGTAAGCGCCGCGCGACGCAATCGACACAGCGGAATTTCCCATGCAACTGGACCTACCGATACTCAGCATCTGCATCTGGCTGCCCATCCTGGGCGGACTGTGGGTGATTTTCGCGGGCAGCAAGATGGGCGAGGGCGCCGTCAGGGCTCAGGCCCTGGTGATCTCAGTCGCTGTCTTCCTGGTTTCGATGCTGCTCTATCAGGGCTTCGACGCGTCCACCGCCGACATGCAGTTTGCTGAGCGCATGACATGGATTGAGGCGTTCAAAGTCGAGTATCACATCGGGGTCGACGGCATCGCGCTGCCGCTGATCCTGCTGACGACCTTCATCACCATCATCGTCATCGGCGCCGGCTGGGAAGTGATCGAAGACCGCGCGAACCAGTACATGGGTGCGTTCCTGATCCTCGAAGGCTTGATGGTCGGCGTGTTCTCCGCGCTCGATGCGCTGCTGTTCTACGTATTCTGGGAAGCGATGCTGATCCCGATGTTCCTGATCATCGGCATCTGGGGCGGGCCCAAGCGCGTCTACGCCACCATCAAGTTCTTCCTCTATACTTTTCTCGGTTCGGTGCTGATGCTGGTGGCGCTGCTGTATCTCTACCGGCAGACCGGCAGCTTCGACCTGGCCGAGATGCAGTCCGTCGCGCTGACGGCGACCGAACAGCAATACATCTTCATCGCCTTCCTGCTCGCCTTCGCGGTGAAGGTGCCGATGTGGCCGGTGCACACCTGGTTGCCGGACGCGCACGTCGAAGCGCCGACCGGCGGCTCCGTGGTGCTGGCCGCCATCATGCTGAAGATGGGCGGTTACGGCTTCATCCGCTTCAGCCTCCCGATTACCCCCGACGCCGCTCACTCGCTGGACTCCTTCATGATCGCGCTGTCGCTGATCGCGGTCGTCTACATCGGCTTCGTCGCGCTGGTTCAGCAGGACATGAAAAAACTGATCGCGTATTCCTCCATCTCGCACATGGGCTTCGTGACACTTGGCCTGTTCATCATGTTCGACATCTACGCCGCCACCGGCAACTGGCAGGATGCCGCGATGGGCATCGAAGGCGCGATGGTCCAGATGATCTCCCACGGCTTTATTTCGGGCGCGATGTTCCTCTGCGTCGGCGTGCTGTATGACCGCCTGCACAGCCGGCAAGTCAACGATTACGGCGGGGTCGTCAACACCATGCCGAAGTTCGCGGCGTTCATGCTGCTGTTCTCGATGGCCAATGCCGGCCTGCCGGCGACCTCCGGCTTCGTCGGTGAGTTCATCGTGATCCTGAGCGCCTATAAGGCCAGTTTCTGGTATGCGTTCCTCGCCTCCACCACCCTGATCCTGGGTGCTGCGTATACGCTCTGGATGTACAAGCGCGTCGTCTTTGGCGAAGTGCGCAATCCCAAGGTCGCCACGCTGACCGACCTCAACGGCCGTGAGGCCCTGATTCTCGGCACCCTGGCGGTGATGGTCCTGCTGTTCGGGATCTGGCCCGCGCCGCTGCTCGACATGATGCACGTGAGCGTCGAGCACCTCGTCGAGCAGGTCGCGCAGTCCAAACTGAGCGTCGCCCGCCTATGAACGACATCGTCATGATCCTGCCGGAAATCACGCTACTGGGCTTCGCCTGTGCGGTGCTGCTGCTCGACGCCTTCGTCGGGCGTCGCATTCCGCAGGCCGCCTTCTGGTGCGCGATGATCGGCGGCCTTGTCGTGCTGGCGCAGCTTGCGAGCTATGTGCCGGAGTCAGCGAAGTTCGGTTTTGCCGGCACCTTCCGCCTGGATGTCGTCGGCACGGTGCTGAAGTCCTTCATGGTCGTGCTGGTGCTGCTGTCGTTCTTCTACGCCCGCGAGTATTTCGCGAAGCGCGAAATGCCACACGGCGAGCACTATTCCCTCGCGATGTTCGCAACCCTCGGCATGATGCTGCTGGTGTCGGCGAACAGCCTGCTGACGATCTACCTTGGCCTCGAACTGCTGTCGCTGTCGATGTACTCGATGGTCGCCACGCAACGCGATTCGGTGATCGCCTCCGAAGCAGCGATGAAGTACTTCGTGCTCGGCGCACTGGCGTCCGGCATGTTGCTGTATGGCATGTCTTTCCTCTACGGCGTCACCGGCACGCTCGATTTGTCTGAACTGCTGATAAAAGTCAGCGTCGCCGAGGACAAGCGCCTGCTGCTGACTTTCGCACTGGTGTTCCTGCTCGTCGGCATCTCGTTCAAGCTCGGTATCGTGCCGTTCCACATGTGGGTGCCGGACGTCTACCAGGGCGCGGCGACACCAGTCACCCAGTTTATCGGCTCCGCACCCAAGCTCGCGGCGTTCGGCATGGCAATGCGGCTGCTGGTCGACGGGCTCTGGGGCCTGGCCGAGGACTGGCAGCAGATGCTCGTGATCCTCTCCGTGCTGTCGATGGGTGTTGGCAACATCCTCGCCATTGCCCAGACCAATCTGAAGCGCATGCTCGCCTATTCGACCATCGCCCACATGGGCTATCTGCTGCTTGGCATGCTGTCGGCGACGGCTTCCGGTTATGCCGCCTCCATGTTCTATATCACCGTCTACGCCCTGATGAGCATGGGCGCGTTCGGTCTCATCATCCTGCTCGGCTCGCGGACATCTGAAGCAGACGAGCTATCAGACCTCGCCGGCCTGGCCCGGCGCAGCCCCTGGTTCGCTTTCATCATGCTGATCCTGATGTTCTCGATGGCCGGCGTGCCGCCGTTCGCCGGCTTCTGGGCGAAATGGTTTGTGCTGAAGGAAGTGGTGCAGGCGAACTATGTGTGGCTGGCGGCGGTGGCGGTGATGTTCTCGCTGATCGGCGCCTTCTATTACCTGCGCGTGATCAAGCTGATGTACTTCGACGAACCGCTGCGCAGTCAGGCGGTAGAGGCCAGCCAGGATCTGAAACTCGTGCTGTCGGTCAACGGCCTCGCCGTGCTGGCGCTGGGGCTGGCGCCCAGCGCGCTGATGTCGGTGTGCGTGTCGGCGACGCTGCCGTATCTGCCGTGGTGATCTGACAGAGCAGCGGGCGGGGCAGATCCCGCTCGCCGCTCGTGTGCTTGCCGCAGGTTGGGCTGACGCAGAAGCCCAACGCAGTATCGGTTGCCGGACTTCCTGCGTCGGCCCAGTCTACGCCCGGCGACCACCTGAACTTCGTGCGCAAGCGCCCGGTGTCTGTCCCCATTCAGTTTCCACGCCGCGCTGACAGGCTTTCCCCCATCCGCACCGGTACGCCATTCGCCAGATCTGCGCGCCAGTCCGGCGCGCCCGGCGGCAGCACGAGGATGACGGTCGACCCCATGTTGAAACGGCCGATTTCGGCGCCGCGGGTGTAAGGCACGGCTTCACTGAGAGGCAGTCGCGCAACGCCACGTGCGTCGCGCGCCAGTGCGGGCAGATCGCAGCAGTTCAGTTCCATCGCGCTGACCAGCATCGCGCCGACCATCACTATCGCGCACGGCCCCCATTCGCTGTTGCATTCGAGCACGACGCGCTCGTTGCGCGCGTACAGCCCCTGAATGATCTGCGACGTGCGGTCGTTGACCGAGAACAGGCGGCCAGGAACATAGGTGATCGAACGCACCGTGCAGTCAAACGGTGCGTGTACCCGGTGGTAGTCGCCAGGCGACAGGTAGACGATCGCGAAGCATCCGCTATTGACGCGGGCCGCCAGCGCGTCGTTCCCGGCCAGCAGATCGCGCGCGGCGAAGGTTTTGCCCTTGGCCTGCATCAGCTGGCCGTCGGTCAGCGGGCCGAGCTGGCTGATGGCGCCGTCCGCCGGACTGACGACTATCCCCAGGTCAGGCGCGATCGCGCGTGCGTCCGGGCGCAGGGCGCGCGTGAAGAACTGATTGAAAGTGCGGTAGCTCGCCGGTGCCTCAAGCGCCTCCTCCAGATCAACGCGGAAGGATGAGCAGAACTGACGGATGGCGTAAGGCACGAGCGCGCCCTCGCGGCGCGTCAGCCAGTTCACGCACGCGGACAGCGCGCGCTGCGGCAGCAGGTGTTGCGGCAGCACCAGCAGCAGATCGATTAGACGCATTGCATTCAGGCCAGTCTGGTCAAGGTGGATTGCGGCTCACGGGCACCTGGATAAGCAGTGAGTGGTCTGCGCAGTGCAGCTCGACCGGCAGCGTGTCGCCGGCGCGTGGCGGGGCGCCGGTCGGGCGCATCAGCATGGCGTGCAAACCACCCGGCGCAAGCTCGAGCGTTTTCCCGGCAGGCAGGCGCAGGCTCGCCACGTGTTTCATCTGCACCCGATCGCCGTCGCTGACGGTCTCGTGGAGCATGCCCATCGCAAAAGCGGGGCTCGAGATCGCCTCGATGGCGAGCGGGCGCGTGCCGGCATTGTGTAAACGCATGTAAGCCGCGACGGCGCCGGTGCCGGGCGGGGGCTCGCGGATCCAGGCGCCGGTGATCTCGAGACCCTCGCATGCCCCAGCCGGCATGGCCAGCAGCCCGCCAGCCAGCGTGAGCCAGGCCCGGGCACGCCAGCGAGTCGACAGCAGACGCGCGCTCACGAGCCGCTTGCCACGAACGCAGCGATGGCGCGAAACCGTGCGGCGATCAGGGCGGCGTCGTGCGGCAGCCCGATGGCGCTGAGTACCCGCAGCTGCGGGTCGACAATGAAGATTGAAGCAGAATGGTCCATCGTATAGTCCTCGCCAGAGCCGGGTACTTTGGCGTAGATCACACCGAGTTGCCGTGTCAGACCGGACAGGGCGTCTTCGCTGGCGGTAGCGGCCTTGAATCCGGGATCGAAGTAACGCACATACGGGCCCAGCATCGCCGGCGTGTCGCGCGCCGGATCGACCGATACGAACAGCACCTGCCCCTGTGCGCGAAACGCCGGGTGATCCTGCAGGCGGCCCGTCACCTGCTTCAGCACGGCGAGCGTCCCGGGGCAGACATCAGGGCAGTGGGTGAAGCCGAAAAAAAGGAAAGTCCAGTGGCCGCGCAGTTGAGCCTCGGTGTAAGCCTTGCCGTCGGCGTCCGTCAGGCTGAAGCTGCCGATCATGGGTGGATCCGGCCACAGCAAGCCCGGGATGTCCGGCCGTTGTTCCGTTTTCCACACCGCAAACAGCAGGCCCGCACTCAGTGCGGCGAAGGCCAGCAGGGCAAGAACGGCGTTGGACTGCGAGCGGGGAGGGGAGCTGGTCATCGGTGCATTATACCGGACGCCCACCGTCCGTCCGCGCTGTCGGCTAGACTATGTCAGCGCCCGCGCCGGAAGCCATCACCATGAATGACACCCAGAAGCCACCGAGCAAGCTCGGCAAGTACGAGATCATCCGCGAGATTGGCCGCGGCAGCATGGGCGTGGTCTATTCGGCGTTCGACCCCTACATTGACCGCCCCGTCGCGGTCAAAGTGGCGATCGCCGACGCGCTGAGGGATCGCGATGCCGGCGAGCGCTTCCGCCGCATGTTCTTCAACGAGGCGCACACCGCGGGCATGTTGCGCCACCCGAACATCCTCGACATCTTCGACGCCGGCGTCGACGACGACAAATGTTACATCGTGATGGAGCTGATCGAGGACGGCGACACGCTGCGGACTTATTGCCGGTCTGACAATCTGCTGCCGGTGAACGAAGTCGCCGAAATCCTGTTTCGCTGCGCGAAGGCGCTCGACTATGCGCACCGTCAGGGCGTGATCCATCGCGACATCAAGCCGTCGAATATCCTGCTCACGCAGGACATGGACGTCAAAATCGCCGACTTCAGCATCGCGCACATCAACCGTACCGACATGTCGCAGACGATGCCAATGGGTTTCGTCGGTTCGCCGCGCTATATGTCGCCGGAACAGGTGCAGGAAGACATGATCTCGAGCCAGACGGATCTGTTTTCGCTCGGCATCGTGGCTTATGAAATGCTGACCGGTCATCATCCGTTCGGTGGCGAAACCTTCTCGAGCCTGATCCATCGCGTGATCAACGAAGAACCGACGCCGATGAGCCGGTTCCGGCACGATTTGCCGCCGATCCTCGAGCGCATCGTCGGCCGGGCGCTGGAGAAGATGCCGGATCGGCGTTACCGGATGGGCATCGATCTGGCGTCCGATCTCAGCATGACTTTTACGCATCTCGAACGGCCGCAGGAAGATATTCCGGCACGCGAGAAATTCGAACTGGTGAAGCGTCTCGATTTCTTCCGCGGCTTTCCGGACACCGAGATCTGGGAAATCATTCGCGCAAGCGTATGGCAGGAAGCCGATACCGGCGAGGTGCTGGTGCTCGAAGGCGATATCGATGACTCATTTTTCATCATTACCGCCGGCCAGGCTGACGTGTCGAAAAAAGGCACTTTTCTCTACAGCCTTGGGCCCGGCGACTGCTTTGGTGAGATGGGCTATCTGACAAAAATTCGCCGCACGGCGTCCGTCACTGCGGCGGGCCCGCTATCCGTGATGAAGGTGAACTCCACCTTGATCGAACAGGTTACCGCGGACTGCCAGCTGCGCTTCTACAAGGTGTTCGTGCGCGTACTGATTGAACGCCTGTCGCGCACCACCGAGCGCGTGGTCAGCGGCTAATCAGTCTGACTTGCGGCGCGCGAGATAGCGCGCTATCAGCGTCGTCGTTGATCCGTCGTGGGCGGCGGGCGCACCGGCCACGAGCTCGTCGAGCAAGCTGGCTGCCAGCTGTTTGCCGAGCTCCACGCCCCACTGGTCGAACGAATTGATCTGCCAGATCACGCCCTGCACGTAGGTCTTGTGTTCGTAGAGCGCGAGCAGGGCGCCGAGGGTCTCCGGCGTCAACTCATCCATCAGCAGCATGTTGCTCGGCTGGTTGCCTGGCTGCTCGCGGTGGCGGGCGAGGATCGGGTCGATGCCGCTGGCAGTCAGCGCCGCGAGCGAGCGCCCCACCATCAGGGCTTCGGCCTGGGCGAAGCAGTTCGCGACGAGCATGTCGTGATGTGCGGACGCCGACCGCGGGTGGCGCAGCGCGAGGATGAAATCGACCGGCACCAGGCGCGTGCCCTGATGCAGCAGCTGAAAGAACGCATGCTGCACGTTGGTGCCGACGCCACCCCAGACTATCGGCGAAGTATCGCCCGTCACCGCCGTGTTCGCGAGCGTCGTGCGCTTGCCGTTGCTCTCCATCTCGAGCTGCTGCAGGTAATCGGGCAGCAGGGCCAGGCGGTCGTCATAAGGCACAATGGCCTGGGTTTGCGCGCCGAGGAAGTTGCAGTTCCAGATGCCGGTCAGCGCCAGCATCACCGGCGCATTGTGCGCGAGCGGCGCACTGCGGAAATGCTGGTCCATGGCGCGCGCACCGGCGAGCAGCCGCTCGAAGCCCGCATAACCGATGGCCAGCGCAATCGGCAGGCCGATTGCTGACCATAGCGAGTAGCGCCCGCCGACCCAGTCCCACATCGGCAGCACATTGGCTGCCGCGATGCCGAAGTCGACCGCGCGCTGCGGGTGGGCAGTAATCGCAAAGAAGTGGGCAGCAACGGCGGCCTTGTTGCCGAAACGCTTGAGCACCCAGGCCTGCGCGCTGCGCGCATTGAGCGCCGTTTCCGGCGTGGTGAAGGATTTGGAAGCAACAATGAACAGCGTGGTGGCCGGGTTCAGGTGGCGCAGGCAGCGTTCGATGTCGCCGCCGTCGACATTCGAGACGAAGTGCACCCGTAGTGAATTGACGTGCGCGTGGCGCAAGGCGTCGCACACCAGTTGTGGCCCGAGGTGCGAGCCGCCGATCCCGAGGTTGACGACGTCGGTGATGCGGTCGCCACCGTGTCCGCGCCAGCGGCCCTCGATGACGTCGGCGACGACGGTGGCCAGCCCGAGCAAGGTGGCGCGAATCGCCGGTGCGACCGGTTGACCGTCGACCTCGGCCGTCGTCTGGTCCGGATCGCGCAGGGCGGTATGCAGGGCTGCACGGTGCTCGGTCGGGTTGACCTCAGCGCCCTGGAAGAGGTCCTCAATCTTGCCCGGCAGTCCACGTTCGTGGGCCAGCCTGAGCAGGTCCGCGCACGCGGCATCATCAAGTAAATGCTTGGAGTGGTCGAAATAGAGGCCTGCGGCTTCGATGGTCCAGTCCGCCGCGCGCGTGCCGCTGGCGAACAGGCTGTCGATGCGGAGTCCGCGCAGGCGTGCCGCATGTTGCTGAAGCGTGTCGAGTGTGCCGCTCATGTCACCGTCCTGGGATCTGTGTGGGATGGCGCCGGGCGTGGCGCGAGGCGCCGACCGGGATGCCTGAGTTTCCTGTAAGGACCCTGGTCAACATTATCTTGTCAACCTCGAGGGTGTTCCTGAGGGATTGCAGCAAAGCGCGATTGGCAGGCAATAGCGGGGTTATTGCCAAGCAGCTCAACGCCGCGGCAGCCGCTCAGGAACAGCCGAATGTAAAGATAATGTTGACCAGGGTCCTAAGCATTGATTCTAGCGTGATATTCTTCAGCCAAGCAGCAATATTCCAGCGCCCGGGAAGGACCTTACAAGCCGATGAGTAACACGCCTCCGCACAGGCTTGGCAAGTATGAGGTCCTGCGCGAGATCAACCGCGGCAGCATGGGCACGGTCTATCTCGGCCACGACCCCTATACCGATCGCCCGGTCGCCATCAAGGTGGCGCACGCCGAGCAGTTGCAGGACGAAGAGTCCGGCCACCGCTATCGCAAGATGTTCTTCAACGAAGCACACATGGCCGGGCGTCTCACGCATCCGAACGTCGTGTCGAGTTTCGATGCCGGCGTCGACGAGGAAGTCTGTTACATCGTGATGGAATTCGTCGAGGGCGGCCAGACGCTGAAGCCCTGGTGCCGGCCGGACAACCTGCTGCCGGTCGAGAAGGTCGTCGAAATTGCGTTCAAGTGCGCCAAGGCACTTGATTACGCCCATAAGCAGGGCGTAATCCATCGCGATGTGAAACCGACGAACATCCTTGTCACCGCCGACATGGATGTGAAAATTGCCGATTTCAGCATCGCCCATCTGACCAAACTGGATTCGACCGAGACCATGCCGCTTGGCCTCATCGGCTCGCCGAGCTATATGTCGCCCGAGCAGATTTGCGAAGAGTACATCACCAATCAGACCGACATATTCTCGCTCGGCGTCGTGATCTTCGAGCTGTTGACCGGCAAGCACCCATTCCAGTCCGACAACTTCTCGCGCCTCGTGCAGCGCATTCTCAACGACACGCCGGCGAAGGTCACCGAACTGCGCGACGGCGTGACACCCGAGCTCGAGCGTATTGTCGAGAAGGCCCTGGCGAAGAAGGTCAGCGAGCGCTACAAGATGGGCGGTGAACTCGCCGCCGATCTGGCGCGCGCCTTCGACAGCCTGCTCGAACAGCCGCAGGAGAACATCTCTGAGCAGGAGAAGTTCGTGGCGGTCAAACAGCTCGATTTCTTCCAGGGCTTTCCGGATTCCGAAATCTGGGAAATCGTGGCGGCCGGCAAGTGGCAGGATTACGCAGATCGCAACGAGATCATCCTCGAAGGCGAACTCGATGACTCCTTCTACATCATCGTTCACGGCGAAGTGACGGTCAGCAAAAACAACAAGGATCTGCGGCCGCTGTACGCCGGCGACTGCTTCGGCGAGATGGGCTATCTCGCGAAGACGAAGCGCAGCGCCACCATCACCGCCCGCGGCCCGACCTCCCTGCTCAAGCTCAACTCGAGCGTCATCGGACAGGCCTCACTGAACTGCCAGGTCCGCTTTCTGAAGGTTTTTCTGCGCACGCTGATTCACCGCCTTTCGGTGACCACCGAGCGCATGTCCCAAGAGCCCTGAGGCCGTGCGCGCGGCGCACAGCCGTCTGCTGGCGCTGGCGTGCGTGGTGTCGGCGAATGTGCAGGCGATCGATCTCGCCCACATCAGACTGCCACCGGGCTTTCGCATCGAGATCTATGCCGACGATGTCCCGAACGCACGCCAGATGGCGCGTGGCGCCGACGGCGTGCTGTACGTCGGCACGCGCAGCGCGGGCGCGGTCTACGCGGTAGTCGATGCGGACGGCGACTATCGCGCCGACGCGGTGAAGCGGATAGCCCACGGTTTGAACATGCCGTCCGGCGTCGCCTGGCGCAATGGCAGCCTGTATGTCGCGGAAGTGCAGCGCGTGCTGCGTTTCGACGACATCGGCAGCCGGCTCGACGATCCGCCGTCGCCAGTAGTCGTGACCGACGATCTCCCGCACGATCGTCATCACGGCTGGAAGTCGATCGACTTCGGGCCTGACGGCTGGCTGTATGTCCCAGTGGGCGCGCCCTGCAACGTCTGTCTGCGCGATCCGCCGTACGCCACGATCCAGCGCATGCAGGCCGACGGCAGCGCGCGCGAAACCTGGGTGCAGGGCGTGCGCAATTCGGTCGGCTTTGCCTGGCATCCCGATACCGGCGAGATGTGGTTCACTGACAATGGGCGCGACATGCTCGGCGACGACAGGCCATCCTGCGAGCTCAATCGCGTGACGCAGCAGGGCCAGCACTTCGGCTTTCCGTACGTGCACGGCGGCGATGTGCCGGATCCCGGGTACAGCGTGCCGGCGGACGCGCCGGATTTCACCCCACCCGCCCTGAAACTCGGCGCGCACATCGCGCCGCTGGGCGTGCTGTTCTACACGGGACAACAGTTTCCGGCCGCGTATCGCGGCTCGATGCTGATCGCCGAACACGGCTCATGGAACCGCAGCGAGCCGGTCGGTTATCGCCTCGTGCATGTCACACTGAACGGCTCCGAGGTCGAGCGACAGGAGGTCTTCGCGAGTGGTTGGCTGCGGAATGAACAAGTGAGTGGCCGGCCGGTCGATCTCGAACAGCTGCCCGACGGATCGGTACTCGTGTCCGATGACGAAGCCGGCGCCATCTATCGCATTCGCTACCAGGCCACCGATGACTGACTTCTCCATTGCCAGCGCCGCGCGTCATGTCGATGTGCTGCGCGCGTCCCTGGACGTCGACCGGATCGACCCGACGACGCAATCGATGTTCGAAGCTTGGGCGCAGCGCGACACCTGGCTCGCGCGCAGCGAAGCGCTGCCACTGCTGGTGGGGGCCGAGCCCACCGAATGGCAGGCATCGATGCTCGACCCGGAGCGCGCCGAAGCGGCGGAACTTCTGTGGCTGGTGCTGGCGAGCGCGTTGAAGCTCGACCCGAACGCCGATCCGGCCATCGCTCCACTGCGCATCCGCAGTTGGGCACAGGCTGCGGGCATTGCGTTGCCGCGCGCACTGTCACGGCTGCTGGATTTCATTTCAAGCGTGTTGCCGCAGGCGGCGACCGCAGATCCGAACGCTGACACGGAGTCGCTGGTGTTACGCGCACAGGAGCGCGAAACCCTGCTGGGTGCAGCGCTGATGCTGGTGACGAAGGATCCGGCGTCCTGCGTCGGGGCTGACGGGCGCTATGACAGCAGGCTGATTGCCCGCCTGATACGCAGCCGGGCGTTGTTGTGGTTTCCACTGGGGCCGCCACTCGCGTCCGCTGAAGAAATTGACGCTCTCATCGGGCGTTGGGTGGACGGCGCGGCCCATCGCTGAGCCACGCCGTGTTGCCGTTCCTCGCGCGCACCGCTTAGACGGCGCGCCGCGCCTTTCATCTCACGCCAGCGCGGCTCGCTTCACGCGGCGACTTTTCGCCGGCGCACCATCGTCATACCCGCGATTGCGCTGCCGAGCAGCCACGCGGCAGCTGGCACCGGCACGGCCTGCAACTGCAGGTTGCCGTCCGCGCCCAACAGCTGATCACCGACACCGGCCAGATTGCCACCGACTGACGTGATGCCATTGACCGCGTTGCTGCGCAGGTCGAGCGTGAAGATACCCTGGGCCGTAGCGATGTCCGGGTTGAAGATTGCGCTGCTCTGATCGTTGAGCACGATATCGAGCTGCGCGAAGCCGGACAGCAACAGCGGTGCGGAGACCGCACCACCGGACACGACATTGCCCGACAGCAGCAGCTCGCCGTCAGTGAAACCCGTGTCGGAGATGAAGTTGAAGTCAGGCGTCGTATCGAAGTACATCGATGCGCTACCGCCCGTGATGGCGGAGGTATAGCCGCCGGCAGTGACTGAGGTCACTTCTTCATCGAATTGCGCAACGACCGTGATTTCATACCCGGCGCCAAATCCCGAGGTGTTAAGACCCGGGGCGTTCTGCACTACGCTGTCGAGCTGATGAGCTGTGACATAAGACTGGTAATAGCCTGTGAAACGATCGCCCACCACCGGCGCGGCCGCCGTGCCGGTGTTCGTCGCCGCCCCCTGAATCAACGTAGCGCCGACCGCAAGGTCGTACAGGTTGAATGCCGCAACAATGTCTTCGTCCCCATCAGCCGCGGCCGCGTTGTTGTAGTCAGCCCCGATGTTCTGCGCAAACGCGCCGGGTGCAGTGATGGCCAGCAGCGCGCCGGCACTCGCCAGTGCCGTCAGTTTTGATTTAATCATTCTTGTGCTCCTTGAGCATGGACTCGCGAATATCTCGAGGGCGTGGTGCCATCGATGGTGGTTGCGACCGGTGCAATGCAGGCAAGTGCCGTGATGTCGCATCGAGTCGCGTCGAAACAATAGAGACTTTGAACGCTGACTGATGTGCGTTGACGTACAGAGCAACTCAAGCGCCTGAGGTAGCTTGTGCATCAGAAAACCGGAGGCCGACTGTGCATGGAATCCAGGGCTGTAAACTGCAAGTCGCCAACGCCCGATTCAGGCTCGAACCGGCCCCGTATGAAAAGAGGCGCGTACTCGAATGTGCTCGAACTCATGCGGGCTCCGTGGAACAGCCACGCTTGAAGATCAAATGCACGGACTCAGAAACGGGTTGGAGAGCCCCCGTTGCAAGAGGGCGATGGCCTGGTCGGATGCAGTACACCTCGCCGACAAATCACCGGCACGTCGCCGCCGGCCCTGCAGGCTCTCGCGCCACCCGCGTTCAGCCATTGCGGCAACACCGACAGCCCGGCGTGCCAGCGGGGAGAGAACCTGGATTGGAAGTGGAACGCCTAACTGGCACGCGATTAACGGCACGAAACACCGACAGTGGTGTCATGGCCAGGATCAGTGTCGGGAATGGTTTCATTCATCCGGTTGTCTGAGAAAAGTGCGCGAACCGCCAGGAACCAGTGAGCCTGATTACACAAATCGCTGAAGTGAGCAAGTTCAAACAGGAGTACATGCAATGGAAGATCAGTCGAACAATGTCTATAAACAGATTGAGTTGGTAGGGTCTTCGCCGGACGGCGTAGACGCGGCGGTTACCAACGCACTGGAGCGGGCGACGAAGACCCTGCACAATCTGCGCTGGTTCGAGGTGGTGTCGATTAGGGGCGGGATAGAGAATGACGCGATTCGAGAGTGGCAGGTTACGCTGAAGGTGGCCTTTGCCCTCGATTGATTAATCTCTGGGATATCCCATCCCAGTTCAAAGCGTGTTGCTTTGACGCGGGCTAGCGTGTAAAGAAACCTGGCGCCGACATCAAGACATCGAAAGGCGCCGGCGCCG
>Ga0163144_10009249_pt1 | contig 21186 bp, 14 predicted proteins | sample OliLak19BULKMAT1_FD_123175 | JGI IMG/M metagenome (GOLD analysis project Ga0163144, IMG submission 123175) | Freshwater microbial mat bacterial communities from Lake Vanda, McMurdo Dry Valleys, Antarctica - Oligotrophic Lake LV.19.BULKMAT1 | ecosystem: Environmental > Aquatic > Freshwater >... | reverse complement strand
TCACGAACCAGACGATCAGCAGCGAGCAGCCAACCAGAAACCAGATCGCCGGAAGATTGAGTTCCTGCAACAGGGTCTTCTTCACGACCGCCGGCGCAGCCACCGCGGAGGCCTGGGCTGTCACAATCGCCGGCAGGGCCAGAAGGATCCCGCACACGCCGAAGTTCCGCAGAGCCGATGCGGTTCGTCGACGAGCGCCAAGTCCCCGTGCCAGCGGCGACGGATACGTTGTAGGATTTGATCGAGGAAACATCTTCATGAGCGTTGGGTGTTGGTTTGCTTGAGGTTTCAAAACGGATTTCTGCATGGAAAATGCCTTGTTCCCGAAATTCATGCTTTCATCTCCAGAAAGCTTCGCAGCGCACCGCTAAGGCAGGAACTCCTTCTTCGCGGTCGTCGCCTGAACCGCCTCCGGGTATCGATCATTCAACTCCAAGAGGGTCCGCTCCACTCTTCCCGCATCGTTCAACCCGCGATAGGCTCGGGCACTCCCGAGGAGCACACGCGGCATCAAGTCAACCCGCCGGCCGTGGAAAGCCGGGATGCGAAGAAACGCTTCCAACGCCTTCTCCCACTCCTTGCCCGCAAGGTGAACCTCGCCGAGCAGCAGCGCTCCTTCGACCTCCACCTCCACCGAGACCGGATCGCGCAAAAGCTCGATCAGGACTGCACCGGCGGCGTCGGTCTTGCTTTCGGAAAGATCGATGCCCGCAACCGCCACCCGCACCAGCGCCGCCTGGTCTGCACGGGGGGCTGCTGCCAGCAGCATCGCTGCGCCCTGTCGCGTCTCCTCGCTCCGACCTGCGGCGGCAAGCGCGCGGACTCGCAGCACGAGCGCCTCGGCCCACCAGGAACCAGGCACCCGCGAGAACGGCGCAAACCGGGTCACCACCGAGTCCGCTTCCAGCAAAGCCTCGCCCGTCCGGCCGGCGGCAAGCGCCGCACGTCCGCTGCGCAGTTCCTCGGGTTCGGGACATTCCAGCTCCACCACCAGGCTGACCGGCAGTGTCATCTCCGCCCCGGGGGCCCCCGCCTTGCCATCGCCAAGGGAGATGATCATCCGGCCGTCCCGCACCACCACCGCGCTCTGCTCCAAAACGCGCCCATCGCGCAAGCGATAGCGCTGCGCCTGCACGGCCTGCGGCCAGAGGACCACCAGCGCGAACAGCGCGAGGCCCACACCACGCCACAATGGAGGAGAAATCCTCCCCGCTGGTAAGAAAACCTGAGCCGGATCAATCCAGGTTAATCGCGCATGGTCGCCAACGGACGCCACATTCCGCATGACCTGAATCCAACCGATGAAAACCGCCGCGGAGCCGGACCCTGCCGGTTGACCGCCACCATCGTTCCCTGCCTTCCTCCGACATTCGCGCCTGTTCGGGTCCATTCGCGGCAAAAATCCGATCTTTCCCCACTCCTCGGTATTCATGTGGATCTCCCTTCTCCCTCAAGCCGGGCCAAGTGGCGTCGCGCCGTCTCCGCCTCCGCGCTCGCCGACAAACGGCTGTCGCGCAGCAGTTCGCGGTAGGTGGCCAGCGCTTCGGTCGTCTGTCCGAGGCGCTCGAAGGTCTCGCCGCTGCGCAGATACGCGCGGGCAACCCAGGGAGCGAACTTGCGGTAACCCAGATAGACGCGCTGATAGAAACCCTGGGCCTTCGCCAGCGCGTCGGGGTCGTCCCCCCGCGCGAGGATTTCCCCGAGCGCGAATACACTCCGGGCGGTTGCTTCACCGCGCCATGCCCGGTTTGACGAGATCTGCTCAAACAGCGTCTTCGCCTCCGTCCAACGCTCCAGCGCGAACAGGGACCGGGCGCGTCCGAGCGTCGCCTCCAACAGCTTGAATCGCGCCCCCGCCAGATCGATCGCGGCTTCGAACTGAGCCAGCGCCTCGCTGGGATCACCACGGTCGAGCGCGAGTTCGCCCAGACCGACGTAGGCGAAATCAGCAAAGAGTGAACGTGGCGCGGTCGCCACCAGCGCCGTGTAGTACAGCCGAGCCTGTTCCGGATCACCCGCCGCCCGCCGGTGATCGCCCAGTCGACCCAACAGGCCCGCTGGCAGAAGATCAGGTGAACACGTTCGCGCGATCTGCTCCAGCAGGGCGTCGCGGCGGGCCTCATCCCGGCGAAGCGCGGCCACCTCCGCATCGACGAACCAGGCCCGGGCCCGCGCCGTCGGCACACTGCGAAGTTCCGGGGTCAGCAGCCAGGCTTCCGCCGAGCCCACGCTCGCACCCGACCCATCCGGAACCGCCCCGCTGGCCACGCGAGCGAGCTCAAGCAGCAATCGTTCGACGTCCTCCTTGCGCGGGTCGGCAAGGTGACGACGCGCCACCGCCGCCATGCTCGCCAGAGCCGCCGCCCGATCACCCGCTTGCGTGCGGATCCGACCAATCCAATAGGCCGCATTGACCGTAAACGCGTGATCGGGATTTCGCTCGGCAAACTCTTCCCAGCGTCGCGCCGCAGGTTCAAATTCGCGCCGCGCCAGCTGGATCCGGGTCAGCTCATCCAGGATGTAGCCACGCCCGTCATCGGAGAGCGGATGCCCCAGCGCCGACTCGTACGCCGCAATCGCCTCGTCGTGGAGGGAACGCGCGGCCAGGACGTCGCCTTGCAGCGAAAGGACCTCTCCGCGTTGGGCATGGTCGGCGGGATGTGCCTCAAGCCAGGCCTTCACCGAAACCGAAGCCGGTTCATATCTTTCCAAGGCAAACTCAGCCGCCGCCACGCGATAACGCGCATCCGCGACAAAGCGCCCCCCGGGAAAACGCGTCAGGTACGCAGCCAGTTCCTCCAGCGCCCGTTCCTGTTTTCCCATCACAAAGCCGGCCATGGTCCGCAGGTACACGGCATCCTCGACGAACCGACCTTCCGGAAACGCCTCCAGCGAACGCTCGCTCGCCGTCCGCGCGGCTTCATGGCGTCCCGCGGCGAACAGGGCGTTGGCGTGCAGGAGAAGCAGCGTCTCCCGGAGTTCAGGGGGCGACGACCCTTCCAGGGCCAGCTCAAGGAAACGGAGTTGCTCGGCGCGGTTCCCCCGTTCGCCGGCCGCCTGGGCGGCGACCGCAAGGGCCTGGGCGCTGAGTTCACTCTTCGGATACGCTTCGATCAGACGCTGGGCCGCCTCCAGCGTGCGGTCGAGGCGCCCGGACTCCGCGTAGGCGCGCACCAGCGTGGCGAACGCCCCTTCACGTTCCGCGGCGGCCGGATGTCGCTCGACCAGCCGGCCGAGCACCAGCGCCGCCTCCCAGACTTGTCCTCGCGCCTGAAAGGCCCGCCCCCGACGAAGGAGCACCGAAGCATCAAAGTCCCCCGATCGATTCAACTCGGCCAGCGCCTGTTTCGCCTGGGCGCGACGAAGTTCGAGCCGGCGGACCGCATCGCTGTCGGCCGCCCCGGCCCCGGAGAGTGCGCGCAATCCCGCGATCTGCGTCTCCAGCCGACGATCCCTCTCCTCGTGCAGCCGGACCAGTTCCACCCGCGAGGGCACCGACTGGTAAGCCGCGAGCGCGGCGATCGCATCCTCCGCGGTCAACGCCGCGTCTCCCGCCTGCAGGGTCAGCAACGCCAGTCCGACCACGTTGTCGACCGCCTCGGGGCGATCCCGGAGCCGGACCAATCCGCGCTCCACCTCGGCCAACTGGCCACGCTGGAGCTGGAGGGAAACCAGCGCCAGCGCCGCATCCGCCCAATCTCCATCCTGCGGGGCTTGGGCGAGCACGCGTTCGTAGGCCGCAATCGCCACCTCGGTCAGCCCCGCCTCGCGCGCCGCGATCCCTTGGTAAAGCCACGCCCGGTCACGGTGATTCGGGTCCAGCGCCAGATCCCCGAAAACCGGAACCGCCTCGGCGAACTTCTGGTCGAGTGCCAGCGCCAGACCCCAGACAAACCGAGCCTCGGACTGGAGCAACTTCACTTTCGTCGCACTGACCACCCCTTTCGCCAGCGCCGAGGCGCGAGTGAAGCCACCCGTGCGCACATGCGCCGTCGCCGCGGCCAAGTGCAGACGATCACGGTCCACCCCTTCCGGCAACCGCTCGCCCTGCGCAACGCGCGCCAAGACCCGATCCAGCAAAGCGGCGACTTCCGCGTACCGCCGCGCGGATCGGTGCGTCTCCGCCTCCGCCAGGACCTGGACCAACGGAATTTGCACTTGGGCATGGCCGACGACCCCCACCCCTGCCATTCCCAAGCCCATGCACACGGCTCGAACGAGACGGAGAGTCAGGACCCGGAGTTCAGAAGTGGAGTGCAGTGCCATGGGCAAAGGATGCGGCGGTTAAACCAATGCCGAATAATGCAACCACTCAGCACTAAGCGTCAAGGCCTATTTGTAATTTAATTGCCTTAGATCCGAGTTGCCCCGCTCCTTTCTCCATGCCTCCTGATTACGAAACGTTTAGCTATGAAGCGATGGCGACCCACTTCGCCATTCTCATCGCGGGCCAGCCGGCCGAGTATGCGCGACAGGCGAGTGCGGCGGCGTTTCGGGAGCTCGACCGGCTGGAGAACGAGCTCAGCCGTTACGTTGAATCGAGCGATATTTCCCGGGCCAATCGACTGGCCGAGGGTGAATCCACGGTGATCGGCGAGGACGCACTCCGATGCCTGCTGATCGCGGCCCAGATTTCGGAAGCGACCGGCCGGGCGTTTGATCCGGCCTACGCCTCCGTCCTTCCCGCCGGTGGATTCGTCGATCAGCCGCTCTTCGCCCTCGATCCTGAGCGGCACGAACTGACCTCCCTCGCGCCTCGCCTCCATCTCGACCTCGGAGCCGTCGGCAAGGGTTACGCCTTGGATCGAATGGCCGACGTGTTGCGCGAATGGACGATCGACCGGGCGTGCCTGCAGAGCGGGGGTAGCACCGCGTTGGTGTTGGAGGCTCCCGAGGGCAAAGCCGGTTGGCCGTTGAGCCTCGGCGAGGAACCGTTTCCCCGTATCCTCGACCTGCGTCACCGGGCGCTGAGTGGATCCGGCGTGGCGGTGAAGGGAGCCCATCTGATGGACGTGCGCACCGGTCACCCCGCGAGCCGGCGAACGAGGGTCTGGGCCGTGGCTGCGGATGCCGCGAGCTCCGACGCCCTCTCAACCGCCTTCTTCGTCATGACCGACGAGGCGGTGCGCCGGTTCTGCGAGGAACACCCCGACGTCGGTGCCGCCCTCGCCCAACCCGACGGAACGTTGCTGGCCTTCGGGGATGCGTTGGGCCCAAAATCGCCTACGGAGCTTCCTTGAACTGGTCGAAGGTCTGCAGTTCCGCCGGGTAGGTCCGTCCGGTGCGGCGGGCGGCGGCGATTTCCTCCTCTTCGTCGGAATCGATCCAGTGAAGAAAATACCTTTCAGGCGTCGTGCTCCGCATGGCATTGAAGCCCTCGGGCCACTTGATGTACCGCCAGTAAGCGCCGCGATAGAACGGCACCTTCCACCCGGGCACCCACGCGGCGTCGGCATGGATGATCGCCTCGATCTGCACGGCGAGGCGTTTCATTTCCACCAGGGTCTCGGACCGGTCGTAGGCCTCGATCAGCCGGTCCAGCTCGGGAATAAAGGTCATGGTCATGTTGTTGGTCTGGGTCCTCACCTGCTGCGGCCGCGGACTGGCCTCACTCCCGGTGGCCACCGGCACCGATTTTCCATCGAGCGTATAGGCGTCCAGGTACGCATTCGAACCGTGGTAACGTTCCCAATACCGAGGATAGAGCTCCACCGCGCGACTGAGGGCAAGCAGCGCGATCTCGTGGTTCTTTTCCTGCACTTTCTTGAAACCGGTGGTTGCATCCAGGACCTCCAACTTGAGTTCAAGACCCGCCTTGACCGCTTCCTGCTTGAGGATCGGCAGCATGTCCCGCATTTCCTGCCGGCCGGTAGTGAGGGTAAGGGAGAGACGCTGTCCCGCCTCGTTGGTCAGCACCCCGTCAGCGCCCTGCCGGTCAAAGCCCGCCCTGGCGAAGTACTCCCGCGCCTTCACCGGATCGAACGGACGCGGACCGATCGTCGGGTGCGTCCGCCAGCCATACCCATCCGAGCGCGTCTGCAGGCGCTCGGCATCGCCCCGAAAATACTGCCGGCAAACCAGGTCAAAGTCCACCGCGTGATGGATCCCCAGACGGATGTCGAGGTTGTTGAGCAGAGGCTTGGAGGAGTTGATCCAAAGGCCCCAATCAGGCTGGGGAATGCGGTTGTAGAACTTGAAACGTACAATCCGTCCAGCCGCGACCTCGGCATGGTTCTCCGAAAGGGTTTCGTACCAGTACTTCGGCGCGGCCAGCGGCATGAAATCGAGATCGCCGCGGGCGAAGGCCTCGACCGCCTTGTCGGGATCGCGAATGACCTCGAACCGATAGCGGTCAGGGTTGAATCGGCCGCGATTGAAGCGTCGATCGGCAGCCCACCAGTCCTTCTGACGGGTCAGGGTGATCGCGCGTCCTTTTTCCACGTCCTTGTCGAGGATCACGTAGGCACCCACGCGGGGAAGGTTGCGCCACTGAAAGAGGTCGATCCAGCCGGGTCCGAAGTCCCCGAAGGCGTGTCTCGGATACGGTGCAAATCCGGCAAAGCGGGCGATGAGGTCGGGTTTGTTCTCGGGATGAACCAACGCAAACGTCAGTGCGTCGTAAACGATCAGTTGCCGGTAATTGGCCGTGTAGAAGTCATTGTACCACGGGTCGCGCAGATGCGGACTGCGGTAGAAGTAGAAAGTGAACACCACATCCGCGGTCGTCACCGGCCGACCGTCGGACCAGCGCGCCTCGGGGTCGATCCGGTAGTAGGCGGTCTTCGTCCCCGCGGAGAGCGCCCATTGGTTGGCCACCCCAGGGATCAGGGCGCCGGGCAGGTTCGGATGCTCATCAACGAAGAGCGGCTCCGTATTGTTGCGCAGAAAGGCGCGAAAGCTGCCGTTCGCATCCGGGCCGACCGTCCGCAAGGTCCGCGGAAAATCGGTGATGAAGGTGTGGAAGGTCCCCCCTTTCTTCGCAGTGGGATCCGCAAAGACCGGCAGATCCAGTCCGTCCTCCCATCGAAGGTCGCTGGGCAGATCCGCGGCCGTCTTGAACACATAAAAATCCGCCTGCTCTTTGAGCGTCCGGGCGAGTTCAGCCTCCATCGGTGACTCCACCGGCGTCACCCCGGCCGCCGGACCCGTCGGCTTTTTTTGACCACAACCGAGGGTGAAGGCGACCACCAGGGCGATCAAGGCAAGGCAAGGGCTGCCGAGGGGCGACTTCATGTGCCGCAGTCTGGCCGCACCGTTTGAGGATGAACAAGCTGAATTGACCGCTGCGCGGGGCGGGGGGCGGGGGGCGGCGGGCGGCGGGCGGCTGGGGGGTAGCGCGGGGCCAATCTCTGCGGCCTCGACGAGGCCACCTACAACGGAGAGGCGCGGTGGGAGGCGGCCATTCTCTCCATCGCGGGACGGACGTGGGCGAAAAAGTGACGATACGCCGGGCAGAGATAACTCAACCCGGGTTCACCCGGTGCGGTCTGGACAAAGCGGTGCTTGGGACAGTCGCCATGACAGGCGAACCGATAGGAGCATCGCCGGCAAATCGACGGCAGGTCGGCCTTGGCCGCGCCGAAGTGTTCCGCTTCCCGGCTGTTGCCCAGATCGGCCACGGGTTGCTGGTTCAAATTGCCCCACTTGTAACCCGGATAAACGTAGTGATCGCAGGCAAAGACATCGCCATTGTGCTCCACCGCCAGCGCCCGTCCGCAGCGTTCCGCAAAAACGCAGAGCGTTCCCGGGCGCCCCAACCAAGCGGCGAGCGTCACCTCAAACAACTGCACGTACACGCGCCCGACATCCCTTCGCCACCATTCGTCAAAAACAGTCGTGAGGAACTCCCCGATACGTTTGGGTTCCGCGCACGCTTCGGCCACGACTTCGCCCACCCGCTCCGGCGGAACCCTCTCCGAGGCGTCGATCGCCGGAGCGGCATAATCCCAACCGGCCGCGGCGGCCGCTTTCGAGGGCCGCCTTTCAACCAGGGGGATGAACTGGAGAAACCCTGATCCCTCCTCCTTGAGAAACGAATACACGTCGTGCGCATGACGGACATTGCGGCGATGAATCACCGTCAGCGTATTGAACTCCACCCGGTGCCGTTTGAGCACCCGCACCCCCCGCATGACCCGGTCCCACGTCGGCTCCCCACCGCGGTCGACCCGATAGGCGTCGTGCAGCGCCTTCGGTCCGTCGAGGCTGATCCCCACGAGGAACTTCTCCTCGGCCAGAAAGCGCCCCCACTCGTCATCCAACAGCGTCCCGTTCGTCTGCAACGCGTTCGCGATCTTCCGTCCGGCCGCATAGGTCTTTTGCAGTGCCACCACCCGGCGAAAAAACTCGATTCCCATCAGGGTGGGTTCGCCCCCCTGCCAGGCAAACGTCACCTCATCGCCCGGCTGCGACGCCAGATAGTCCCTGATCAACCGCTCCAGCGTCCCATCATCCATCCGTTTTGCCCCCTCGCCGGCGTAAAGTGCCGGTTCCTTCTCGAGGTAAAAGCAGTAGCGACAGGCCAGATTGCAGCGCGATCCTATCGGCTTGATCATCAGGTGAAACGGCCGGGCCCAGGGAGCTCGCAGGGGGGAGGGGTCCATCACGCAAGTTTAGTCGATCAAAGGCGACGGTGACTCCGCACATCCTGCCGGGAATGATGCGCCCTTTGCGCGGCCGGGACGAATGTGATTCCCCGCCCGGTTCGCCCAAGGTTCGACCAACCCCCCCCCACCCGACCGCGCGCCAGACGATGCCAACCGGGGCCAGGGGCGGTCTCACTCCGGCTCCGTTTCGCCCTTCACCTTTCGAGGTTAGCCCTCCAGCCTCATCCCATGTTTGCCGGTCGCGACGTCCGTTCCGAATTTCCTGCTCTTCACCAAACGGTCGGGGGCCGGCCGCTGATCTACCTCGACAACGCCGCGACGACGCACAAACCGCGGTCGGTGATCACCGCGCTGGACCGGTTCTACGAACGCGACAATTCGAACGTGCACCGGGGGCTCCACGCCTTGTCCATGCGGGCGACGGACGGTTACGAGGCCGCGCGGACCCGCACCGCCGCCTACCTTCACGCCGCCTCCCCGGCGGAGATCATCTTCACCCGCGGAACCACCGAGTCGATCAACCTCGTCGCCCAGAGCTGGGGCGGCGCGAACCTCCGGCGGGGCGATGTCATCCTGCTCACGGAAATGGAGCACCACTCCAACCTCGTGCCGTGGCAAGTCATCGCCGAACGCACCGGTGCCACCCTGCGTTTTCTCCCGGTCGCCGGCGACGACGCCGAACACGGCCTCGATCTCGACCAGCTCGATGCATTGCTCACCCCCGAGGTCAAGCTCTTCGCTTTCACCCACATCTCCAACACCCTCGGAGTGATCAATCCGGCGGCGGAGCTCTGCCGCCGCGCTCGTGCGGTCGGCGCACTCACCTTGATCGATGCCGCCCAGTCCATCGGCCATGAGTCGCTCGACGTGCAGGCGCTCGGGTGCGACTTCCTCGCGTTCTCGGGCCACAAGATGGCCGGCCCCACGGGCATCGGCGTGCTCTACGGACGCCGCGCCTTGCTCGACTCAATGCCGCCATGGCAGACCGGCGGAGGCATGATCAGCGTGGTCGAGTACTCCGGCAGCCGCTGGAAACCGGCTCCGGAACGCTTCGAGGCCGGCACACCCAACGTCGCCGACGCCATCGGCCTCCACGCGGCGATGGACTATCTGGATACGCTGGGTCGCCCGGAAATCGGCCTGCATGATCACGCCCTCGCCGAGACCGCCTACGCCGCCCTCTCAACCCTGCCCGGAATTCGCATTCTCGGACCCAGGGGCAAACGTGCCGGCCTCGTCAGTTTCGCCCTGCGCGATGTCCACGCCCACGACATCGTCACGTTCGCCGACCAGGACGGGGTCGCCTTGCGCGGCGGACACCACTGCAACCAGCCGCTGATGAAAAAACTCGGCCTGCCGAGCAGCACCCGCGCAAGCTTCTACGTCTACAATACCCCCGAGGAAATCGATGTCCTCGTCGCCAGCCTGCGAAAAATTGCGGCCTTTTTCGGCGGCTGAACAACCGAAACCGACGGGTGAGCGGGTTCTGCCATTCGGTCAACGGCGCGAATTCGAATAGGCAAACACCCGATCGGCCGCCGCCAGAGAGGCTGGGTCATTTCGGACCAGGCCATAGAGCGTCAGCGCCTGCACCACTTCGCCGTAGTTCACGTTCTTCGCATCCCCGAAGTAAGACTTTTCCTTGCCCACGCCGGTGCGGGAATTTCCGGTGACGTCCACCTGCCCGTTTTCCCGGATCCGGGTCAACTGCCACGCCACCGCGGCAGGAAACGCCGCATCCAATTCGGGCAGCGACAGGTGGAGTGAGAGCACTTGGCCAAAGAGAATTGAGACGACGTTGTAGCTCGAATCCCGTCCGCCATTCTCCAGGAACACGCCTCCCGAATCGCGCAGCGTCAGGCCATGGGCCACGAGCTTGCGCGAAGCGGCGATGAGGGCTTCGTCCTTCAGCACGAGTCCACAGAGGCCAAACGCCTTCGCGGCGATGAAGATCCGGTTTACCGCTTTGCTGCTGTTGGCGATGATCGTGTCATAACCGGAGAGGATGAAGGCGGAGGCCCGGCGGATCTTGGGTTCGAGCGCAACGATCCGGTCATGAAAATGCGCCTCGTGCGGCGACTGACGGATCACAAGGATCATCCGGCCGAGTTCCTGCAGAAAGAAGAAGGCCGTCTCGACCGCCGCACCGAAGGGTTTGGCACTGGCACCATTGGGACGAACATTGGCCTCGAAGCCACCATCCGCCCGCTGATGCGCGAAGGCCACGTCGACGCCACGCCACGCGACCTCCGCGGCCGGCAGGTCGTCCACCACCACCGCGGCAATGACGCCACGACAACTGCCGCGCTGGGGTCCCGCCTCCAGCCAATGACCCGCCAAACTGTTGCTGCCGGTCAGTCCCTTGGCATCCGGGACCGATCCCATGAGAACCCGCAGGCGCGCCGGCGGAATCTGGCGGAGAATCTCGTACTCCGTGCGCCCATGCGGCGGCACCGACTTGACCGTGACGCCTGGAAGGGCGGCCGCACGCAGGAAGACCGGTGCCACTGTGTTTGCGCCCATGCAGGCGGCGCTGAGGGTGAGAAAGGTTCGACGATTCATCAGGAATTTCTGTACAGGTTTACTCTTCGCGCCGAACGGCGCGGGCAAAGTCGAGAAACAAACGTTTGCCGCCAAACTCGATCGTCAGCGCGGCAAGGGCCCCGACAACAAAAAGGAGCGAGCCGGCGAGTTTGATCTTCGTCATGAGTGGTCTCAGGAAGACAAATTCGCCGCTCGCTCCCGTCTTGCCAACCGCTGCGGTCGACGATCAAAGATCGAACGTGGTCGTCAGGATGAACTGGCGCGGGTTGATGATACGCAGGACCGACGCAACGCCATCGGGATTGACGCCCACCGCCTGGAGGCGGCCGCCCTCGAAGATGTCCCGCACGTTAAGCTGCACTTTTGCGCGAATCTTGTCGTTCCGGAGCCGGAATTTGTAGCCGGCCGAGAAATCGAAGTAAGCGCGCGCCTTGTCCCAGTACGGTTTGTCATTGTCGAGGAAGAGCACGGTGCCCGCATACGGTCCGGACGCTTCAGGAGCGGCGTCACCAAATCCGATCGAAGCTTTGCTTTCCCAGCGGACCGCGCCGCCGATGTTGAAGTTCTTCAACCGGCCGGTGGTGAAGTCGTAGTTGGTCAGACCGGTGAAACGGTACTCGCGGATCTGCGAACGCGGACGACCTTCGTTGGTCGCGGCCGCCCAGAAGGGACCCCACTGGTCGGCAATGAAGCGCGTCTCCGGAGTGCGGGAATCACCGCTAGGAATCGTATTCCACCACAACGGACCTTTGCCGTCGCCGGGGACGATGTCGCTGCGCAGGGTCGTCCAGACTGGAATCCGGGTCTGCCACCAGTCGTAGATTTCCGGAGACACGCGATCATCCTGCGCCTGCGTCTGCGAACCAGTCATCTTCAGGCGCCAGTTACGCGTCGGGTTATAGGTCGCTTCGATCTCGAAGCCCTTGGACGAGACATCCGTCGTGCCCACGGTCTGCGGCTGGCTGGGACCGGAGAAGATCAGGCGGGTGAGCCATTCTTCAGACTGGCCCATGAGCGAAGCGACGGAGGTGAGCAGTTGCGCGTCCGTCGGGTTCGCATTCCCTTGGGCGGCAAAACGGCCTCGCGCGATATTGGTCGCGAAGTAACGGAACGAGGAGAGCTGGATGTTATTACCGCCGTCCGGCCGGCCTTCCATGTCGAGGTAGCGATTGCCGAGCGTGCCGATCTCACTGCCGCGAGAGTTGAGCTCCTTGGTGGTGAAACGGTTGATCCGCACGTTGAGCTTGCCTTCGAGAGCAGAGAAACTCACGCCCCATTCAGTCGCAAAGCCCTCCGGGTTCGGCACGTTGCCCAATCCGAGCGCCTGCCGCACCACCTGCGGGGCAAAACTGTCGGACTTGTTGAAGTGGAAGTTTAGCCACCGCGTCGCCTTGAGCACCGCGCCGTAGGTCTTGGTGTCACCGTCCACCTCGGCCCAGCCTGGAAGGTTGATGACGGTCCCCGAGGGCGAGACAAATCCCTGCGCCGGACCAAAAATGTCGGTGTTCGAGAGATCCGCCAGACCTGTGGCGGGATTGATGAAGGCACCGGCACTGGTGCGGGACCGCTGACGGTCCCGGCGGAAACCGACGGTGGTCACCAGCCGGTCCTTGAGGAAGAAACTCTGAAGGGTGGCATTCCACGTCCGGGTCTCCGTTCGCTGCCGGGCGCCCTGCCCGTTGTTCAGCTCCTCTGTAACCGAGACCGGCTCCGTCGTCCAAACGCCGGTCCGATTGTTGAACCAGGTGAACGGATAGGTGCCGTTGATATCGTCGGTGATGGACGGACCGTAATCCACATTCTGGCCCTGGTTGTCGCCGAGGTAATAACGCTGCGCAATGTTCTGCGTGCCGATGCGGTTCGCCTTGTTGATGAAAACATTGTCCGAGGTGACGCGCTGGGCGGTGGTATAGGGGGTGGAGTCGGAGCGATCGACTTCGGCGTGCACGCCCAACCGCTGCTGACCAACCCAGGAGAGCCAGCGGGGAAGATCCCTTGGGCTGAACTGGTAGGCGAGATCGGCGGACTGGATGTCAATCACCTGCGGCCGGCGCGTGCGGCTGGGCGAACGGGCCTGAATGTAGGGGCGCTTGAAGTACGGATTGGTCGAACCATCCAACAACTTTTCGTTCACGTCGACGTAGATCACGGACTCGAGGTTGTCGATCGCACCCATTTCGTCCTTCTGATATTCCTGATAGAAATGACCAACCTTGCCGGCGATCAGATGGCTCGGCGTACTCAGGAAGATCTGCTCCAATTCGATGCTGAAGGTCTCCGCATCGTCGACGCCGTTGTTCGGTGCCACCGCATTCACGGAGGACCAGTCATAAACCGATTTGTCGCCCGTACCCGGAATCAGATAGAGCGGAAGCCCGGTTGGCCCGAGAATATCGCGGCGGCGCATGATCTCCGTGCCACTCTGCAGGTAACGCAGGGTGCTGTTGCTGCCACTGAAAGGATTCGTCGGCAGGGCCGTCGTGACCGGATTGCTCGTCCGTTGCACCGTAAAGTACTCGATCGAGTGATTGTCGATGTAGACGCCCGGGCTGTTGTAGAACCCATTGTAACCCCCGATCAGGCCGAAGGGCAGGAGCCCATCGTTGGTAATCGCGCCGGTCTTGGTGCCGTTCGCAAAAGTGACGACGCGGGCGACGGGGTCCCAGGTGGGACTTCCGTTGGCCTTCCACTCCGTGGTGGTGTCACGCGGCGTGATCGAATTCGGCCGGCGGTACTCGTTGTGGTAGCGCTCGCCGGAAATACGCAACTGGGTGTTCTTAAAAGGACGGGCCAGCAGGGTGGCGAACTGGCGGTTGATCCGTTCGGACGACGGTTCGCGGGTAAAACCCTTGTTCTCGTTCACCGCCGCCACCCGCAGAGCGAGTTTTCCGGGGAGGATCGGCTGGTTGAAATTGATGCTCTGGCGGTTTCCGCCCCAGTCATCGAAGCGCAGCGTGGCACTCGCGGACACGCGCTCCAGATTCGCCTGGGTCGGCACGACATTGATCGTGCCGGCAGCGGCACCGAGACCGAAAAGGTTGGAGTTGGGTCCACGTGAGACTTCGATCGCGGCGACATTGTAGAGATCGAACGGGATGCCGTTGTTGCTCCGAAAATTGCCCCAAGCGGTGTTGGCCCCGCCGGCGGACTGACCCGCCTGGCTGATCCCGCGAATGCGGTTCGATTGCTGCGGATTGGACTGCACTTGATCGTTGACGCCACCTGTACGATTGCGGTTGTAGGTGGTGAAGTTGTCCGTGCCTTCCGTGCTCGCCTCGTAGCGCATGACGTCGTTGATATCGAGCACCGCGGTATCGAGCATCTGTTGCATCGTCACCACCGTGATCGAGGCACCAAGATCCTCGAGTCGTGAGTTGAGCCGGGTGCCCGAGAGCGTATTCGAGGCCTGATAGCCGCGGTCATCGGAGACCACTTGGAAAGGCGACATCTCCACAGTTTCGCCGCTCGCTGCATCGGGCTTGGTCGTGGCTGCCGCCGCCGACCGGGATTCTGCCGCTTGTTTTGCGCCAAGCTCGGCGGAGTCGAGCCGCCCGTCTTTGTTCACGTCATACTTGGCCAAAGTCGCAGGATCAGGGGCGTCATTCGTCCGCTGCGCATAAACCGAAAGCGGCAGGAGCAGAACGAGGGCGGCAGATGCGACGGGACGGAAGCGTCGACGTGGAATCACAGGGGTATTCATATGGTTTGCTTTAGCTTCAGTGGGCAGATGCCCGTGCGGGGCCGAAGAATAGAAGGGAACACCTTATCAACTTCCCGGCTTCGCCGATAGAGAGAGTGCGTTCAAAAAATGTACAAAATCGCTCACGGTCGGCGAACTCGACAAGGCCGAGGGCCTGGACGTCGCAGAACCCACCCGTGCTCCAGGTGGCATCCAAAAAAAAGCAAACCTCTATAATGCAAATGCGACCCACGTCGCACTTTCGCTGCTTTCAGTGGGTAACAGAGGCGGCGTCAGCTGCGCGGTGGTTGATGTCTGAATGGAGGGTCATTCCGCGTACCTGGGATCGGGGCCGCGGGAACGCATCTGGAAGGTAAACGAAAGGACGTCTTTTCTCGCCACGCCGAGGATTGGTCCGGATCAGCCTCCCTTTGGCGGAGCGATGCGAGGTCTGGGGGTGGAGGCGCCTTGTTGGCTGGATCGTTGCCTTGCTTGAGAATTGCCAACTCGAAGCCGGAACCCCCGGACCTCGCATCGCGGTGTTCGCGTTCTGGCGTCAACGACGGTCCGGGACCAGCTCCTGGCGGAGGCGGGACCGGGTGGTCCCGTCGCGGCCTCCACGAGGCCACCTACAACGGACGGGGTCGAGCTGCACGATTCGTGTAAGGTGCAGGCGCCGACGGCGCGTCGCCCTCCACCCGAATCTCGACAACAGATCGCTGAATTTCAGGATTACTTCCATAGTCTGACGCGGATGCGCGCAAGCGGGATCGGGAGGTCAGCGGGCGGAGGCGAATTTTTCGGCACGATCCCAAGGCACGAAATCCGTTCCGGATTCCGCTACGCCGAGCCCAACCATGGATCCGCATCGCACGCCCTCTGCTCCAAGCGTCGCGAGCCGCACTCGCCAACCTCACACGTCACGAGTTTTTTCTGCGTTCACTTGCGGATGTACCCAGGACCCGAGAGCCGGGTGCGTCTCCACTGGGCCGGCGTGATTCCCATCGCGGTCTTGAAGGAACGGCACAAATCGCTGGCGCAGGAGTAGCCGCAGATTTCAGCGACCTCCTCGAGTTTGAGCGTGCTCTCCGCCATCAATCGCATCACCGCCTCCAGGCGGAGGCGCGCGAAGACCCGGATCGGTCCTTCACCCAACGTAGCGTGGAAAACACGACGGAGCGTGCTCACCGATACATGCACCGCCCGCGCCACGTCCGCGACCGAGAGGTTTGCACCCAGATCAGCCGAGTACCGGGCCATGGCCGCATCCGCCGTGCGCCGTGCCGGACTCGGCGGCAGTGGCACCTTGAGCAAGGGCAGCTTCCGCAGGGCATGCAGCGTGAGCTCGACCAACACCCCCTGGAACTTCAGATTGCTCAGCCGGTCCGGCTGCTGAAATTCCGGCCGAATTTCCTTTGCCAGCGCGACCAGACGCTTTCGTTCGCCAGCCTCCAGGGGCAGAACCAGGTGTCCACGCTCCCGGACTGCCGTTTCGAGTTGCACCGGAACCACGCCAAAATGAAAGGCCGTGATGTAAGCGCGGTGACGTTGGTTTCCAGACCAACCGTGAGCGCTCCCCGGGGGAAAGACCCAAAGCGTGTTCGCCTTCAACTCCGATCCGCTCTCTCCCGGCAAGACCGGGGCGCAGAGTCCACTGACCACCGCAAAAAACTCCCAGTTGGCGCGCGGCGGTGACTTCAACGGAGTGATCCCAAACCTTCGATAACCCAACCCAAGGTAACGAAGCATACCCGCAGCATGCCCACCCAACGGGGTGAGTAAAGTCTTCATCCATCGGAAATCGCGGATCAGCAGGCAGCTCCGTCACAAAAGCGACCGACCCGACTTTTGATAATGCCGGATCCCCTTCCCCATGCTAACTCCATCCAGTCCTTCGTCCTCCGTCCTCCGCCAGCTCCGTCTCCGCCCTCCATGGTCACCCATTCCCTCGCCGGCACCGCCTGGCGATTCCGCGACACCTCCACGAAAACCTGGTTGCCAGCCCGTGTTCCGGGATGCGTCCACACCGATCTGCTCCGGGCCGGACGGATTCCGGATCCGTTCCATGGCACGAACGAGCTCGACCTGCAATGGATCGAGGAGAAGGACTGGGAGTACGACTCCACTTTCACGGTGCCCGCCGACCTGCTGGCCGAGGAAATCGTGGAATTGGTCGCCGACGGCCTCGACACCGTCGCAACCGTCACCCTGAACGGCCACGAGGTCGCCCGCACCGAAAACATGTTCATTGGTTTCCGCTGGGACGTGAAGCCATGGCTCCGCCGGGGGCGGAACCGCCTCCAAATTCGTTTCGGCAGCGCGATGCGCTACATCCGGGAACATGATGGGTTCACCCCACCCTCAGAGTTCAACGATCCCGTGGGCAATTGCGTGCGTATCCGCAAACAGCAGTGTCAATTCGGCTGGGACTGGGGTCCACGGTTCGTCACCGCCGGTATCTGGCGGGATCTCCGCCTCGAGGGCTGGAGCACGAATCGATTGACCGGAGTTCGGCTCCTGCAGGATCATCGGGCCGGGGAAGTCACCGTCTCCGCCGTCCCGGAGTGGTCCCGCCCTGCGGAGGGGGTGGTTTACACCTTCACGCTTTCCCTCGACGGTTACCCGGTCGCCTCGCGGACCGAAACCTCCACCGCGAATCTTCAAATCCAGGTGCCGCGGCCGCAGCTCTGGTGGCCCGCGGGGCAGGGAGCCCAGCCTCTCTACACCGTCGAGGTCATCGCCCGCACCACCGCCGGTTCCGAGCTGGCACGCTGGCAGCGTCGCATCGGCCTCCGCACAATCGTCCTCGACCAGTCGGCCGATGCCTGGGGCGATGCGTTCCGCTTCCTCGTCAATGGACGTCCGGTCTTCATCAAGGGCGCAAACTGGATTCCCGCCCACAGCTTCGTCGCCGACCTGACGCGCGCCGACTACGCGCGAGACCTTCGGGCCGCCGTTGCGGCCCACCTGAACTGCATGCGTCTCTGGGGCGGCGGGATCTATGAGAGTGAGCACTTCTACGACGAGTGCGACGAGCTCGGCCTGCTCGTCTGGAACGATTTCATGTTCGCCTGTTCGCTTTATCCGAGCGACGACGCCTTCCTCGCCAGCGTCGCGGCCGAGGTCGAACACCAGATTCCCCGAATCCGTCATCGCGCCTGTCTGGCCCTCTGGTGCGGCAACAACGAACTCGCCCAGCTCAATGGCGACGCCCTGCTCTCCAATGAGGCCCTGCGTCTCGGCTACGAGAAACTTTTTCACACGCTGCTCGCCGACGCCGTCCGCCAGTACGATGGCGTCACCCCCTACTGGCCGTCCAGCCAGTGGCGCGGAACCTACGAGAGCGGCCATGCGCTCGGCGAAATCCGGGGCGACACCCACTTCTGGGACGTCTGGCACGCCCGGAAGCCGGTCAAGGACTACGAGAAATGGGCGTTTCGTTTCGTCTCGGAGTTCGGCATGCAGAGTTACTCCTCCGCGGAAACCAACGCGACGTTCTGTCCTCCGGACGACCACAATGTCTTCGGGCCGACCATGGAGAATCACCAGAAAAACCGCGGCGGAAACCAGGTGATCCTGGACTACGTGTCCCGTCGGTATCGGTTGCCCAAGGACCAGGAGGGTCTGATCACGCTGTCCCAGCTCAACCAAGCGTACTGCATGCAGGTCGGCGTCGAACATTACCGACGCCTGATGCCGCGCTGCATGGGCGCGATCTACTGGCAACTGAACGATTGCTGGCCGGTCGCTTCCTGGAGCTCCATCGAGTTCACCGGCCGCTGGAAGGCGCTGCACCACCTCGCCAAGCGCTTCAACGCACCCGCCCTGGTTTCCGCGCACGTGCCGGGGGACGAGGGCACGGTCATCGGCAACTACCGGCGCACCACCGTGCGCGAGGTCCATCTCTACACGGTCTACGACACCCCGGCTCCCGCCAAGGGAACGTTGCGCTGGGACCTGTTTCACCTCGATGGCCGCCGGCTCAGGCGTGGGCGCAAGGCCGTCGCGCTCCAGCCGGGTGAGAGCGTCAGCCAGGTGTCGCTCGACCTCGAAAAACCGATGCAGACCCACGGTCGTGACCACCTCTACCTCCGCATCGCCCTCGATCTCGGAGGCATCACGGTCAGCGAGGAGACCGTTTTTCTGACGCCTCCCCGCTTCCTCGACCTGCCGCGCGGCAGGATCAAGGTCACGGCCAAGGCGGTTTCTCCGCGGGAAATTGATCTCACATTGACCTCGCCGGTATTCCAGCACCGGGTCCACGCCGACGCGCCCGGTCTGGCGTTCACCGCGGATGACAACTTCGTCGAGCTCTATCCCGGCGAGCCCAAGACCATCCGGTTCGCCCTGACGAAGCCCCTCAAGCCCAAGGCGCTGCTCTCCCGCCTGCGCACCGCGTCATTGGTCGACACCTACGTCTGACGTCGGTTTTTCCCCGTCCTTTTCCGGCCGCCCGCCGCCGCGGCCAGGCGGTCGGCACGGATTGCACAGATGCAATCCGATCCGTCGATCGACGACAGCCAGAGTGGATCAAGGTGCGAAAACTCCCGGTCCATCGCGGAGCGCAGTCCACCCACTTCAATCACCACGATGCCTTCGGGTGCGAGCCGCTCGTCCGCCTGCTGCAGGAGCTTCCGAATGATCGTCAATCCGTCACGCCCGCCGTCCAAGGCCATTCGCGGCTCCTTGCGGAACTCCTCCGGAAGCGAGTCGCAGACCGCACTGGGTTCATACGGGGGGTTGCTCAGGATGATGTCGTATCCGCCCGGAGGCGGGGGCACGGCGTCAAACACGTCGCTGGCGTGGAGTTTGACCCGGCGTGCGAGGCGGTGCGCCTTCAGATTGATTTTCGCCACGGCCAGCGCGTCCGTAGAAAGGTCGATCGCGTCGACGCGGGCTTTCGGATAGTGGTGGGCCAGCAGGATCGCCAGACATCCGGAACCCGTGCAGACGTCCACTACGCGACGCACCTTCGAGGGATCCGTCAGAAGAGCGTCGAGCTGCCCGGAAGCCAGGTGTTCGAGAAAGTAACTCCGGGGAATGATCACCCGTTCATCCACGTAGAAGCGATGCTCACCCAGCCAGGCTTCCCGCGTGAGGTAAGCGGCCGGAATCCGTCCGAGAACGCGTTTTTCCAACGCCTGACGCAGACGGATGCGCTGCGCCGGAGACAACCGGCGATCGAGCACCGTGGCATCGCTCTCGAGCGGCCAGTCGAGCAGTCGGAGCAGCAGGTAGAGCGCCTCATCGTGGGCGGTGGTGGCGGTTTGTCCCAACGCGAGATCCGACCGGGCATACATCTGCTCGGCGAAGTCGAGCCAGTCCTGGAGGGTCGCGAGCTGCGACGTCGGCGGAAGGGTCTCCTTCAGGACGGGTCGGGAGCCGCGCGCGGGCCGAGCCGGCTTCACCACGGCCCGGCACCCGTCTTTCCGGTCAGCGTTGGATTCACTTTTTCGCATCGCCGTTGTTGAGCACGTGCTCGTGGTTGCGGATGTGTTCCGGGCAGTAACATTGATCCCCGGCGCATTTCGAACAGTAGCGGAAATCCAATTCGGGATTCGTCAGATCAGTCTTGCCGCAGACGTGACAGCGATGCCGGGCCACGGGTCCGGCACGGTCCTCCACGATCCGCCGGGTCTGTCCGGCTACGCGGCGCTGGCCGTCACGCAGGAACAACCACAGGTCCCGCCCCATGAAGAGGAAGAAATTCGTCAGCGCCGCGGCGATCGCCAGGCGCGTGGAGAGGTCTCCGGTGACAAAGTTCCACGCATAGCCCACCCAGGCGATCAGGGCCAACCACTTGATCTGAATCGGCAGGACCAGGAACACGTACATCGTGAAGTTCGGATGCAGGTGCGCGAAGGCCAGGAAAATGGAACCGGCGATGAACAGATTGCTCGCCACCGCATAAGGGGTGAAAAACGCGGTCCCGACCGTGAGCAGGTACCCCACCAGAAGAAAGAGGTTAAACCGGACCACCCCCCAACGCTCTTCCAGCGCATTTCCGGTAAAATAGAGAAAGTAGAGCGCGAAGGCGATGAACACCCAGTGCGCAGAGGGCGGATCGGCCACAAAAGTGAACAATCGCCACCACTCGCCGATCATGACCGCTGCCGGGACCAGCACCAAACGGCCTCCGTCGATCAAGCCAAACATGGTCGTTAAATACACAAATACCTGGCCTATAACCAGATAGAGTGTAATATGGCTGATCGCGAGCGGTGCCAGTCTCCGCTCGAGCTTTTGAATCCACGACATGCCTGCAGGTGTTAGCGAAGAGAAGGGCCCATAGGCTACCCGAAAGTGTCGCTGGCCGGATGTAGCTGGCCGAATGTAGCTGGCCGAATGTAGCTGGCC
>Ga0163144_10009248_pt1 | contig 21187 bp, 17 predicted proteins | sample OliLak19BULKMAT1_FD_123175 | JGI IMG/M metagenome (GOLD analysis project Ga0163144, IMG submission 123175) | Freshwater microbial mat bacterial communities from Lake Vanda, McMurdo Dry Valleys, Antarctica - Oligotrophic Lake LV.19.BULKMAT1 | ecosystem: Environmental > Aquatic > Freshwater >... | reverse complement strand
TTATATTTTCTTCGGTGTGGTGGCGGGAGCAAAAGAACATCATTGGCCGATTGGAAATTATTTCCAGGCATGGTCGTTGCATTGCATGATGCTCGGTGTAGTGGTCGGGTTCACGCTGCTCGGTTCGCTCGTGCTGAGTTCCGTCGCGGCGATCATCACGTTGAGCGTTGTCGTCACGGCGGGAATTCTCTTCATCGGGCGGCACCTGAATAAAGTCGCCGCGTCGATGGGTGAATTGACCGGCGCAATGGTGAGCGGAGTTTATTACGCCATTCCGCATCTCGAACTATTCGACGTGCGCGATCTCATCGTTCACAACTGGCCGTTCATCGGCTGGAACATCTGGGGCATCGCTGTGGCTTATGCGTTGATTTATTCCTCGCTGCTGGTATTCGCGGCATGGCTGGTCTTTCGCAGAAAGAGTTTCCAATGAAAACCAATCGAGCCTTCACATTGCTAGGCGTGCTGTTGCTGGTGGCGTGCGCCGGAACCGCCGCGTGGCTGGATCGTTGGTTTATAAATTGGCCGGGCAATCGCGCCAAAAACTACAACCCGCTGAATGTCGCCGTCGGCACGGGACAGAAAATGTTTGCCGGCCATTTCTATCGCAAAGCCGACGTCTATTTTCACAGCGGAATGTATCCAAGCATTTTCGACAACAACGAGTCGTTCAAAACCGCGCACATCGGGGAGGACGCGGGCGCGACCGACAGCAAGAATACCGGCGACGAGGAAAATTTTCTCGGCGGTTCGCGTGACATCATTGATCGCTTCAGCCGGAACTTTTTTCCGGCGCAGCATACGCATTTGGATCAGGGCGGCGCAAAAGCGCACCCGCATGAGCACGCTATCGAACTCGGCGAGGGTCAAAGCGGTGAAGTGCGGGAAATTTTGCCGTGGCTCAAACTGGCGCAGGAACTCGATCCCGAAGATCCGTTGACCTACACGGTGACGGCATACTGGTTGCGCGACCGGATGAACAAACCGCGTGAAGCGGAACTGTTGCTGCGCGAAGGTTTGAAACACCTGCCCCATCATCCGTCGCTATTATTTGAATTGGGCCGGCTTTATTTTGAAAAAAATCACGACCCCGCCCGCGCGCGCAATGTCTGGTCGCGCGCCGTGGAAGAATGGCGCAAACAGGAGGCGCACAAGAAGGAACCTGACACGTTCATTCTGGAGCAAATCGAAAACCGCCTTGCCAAACTCGAAGAAGAAGACGGCAACTTGTCACTCGCCATCCATCATTGGGAACAGGCGAAAACAATTTCACCGAACCCCGACGCAATTCAGGCACGCATTGATGAACTTCGCCAAAAACAATTTTCGCCGCCCGCGCTGCAATGAAATGGCGACGACCATGAAAACCGCTGAAGAACGATTGCGTTGGGCTTTGGAAATCTGTCGCAACGCCCAAATGCGGGCCACGCCGGTTCGCGAAGCCATTCTCTTTTTTCTGGCAACACAACGGTTGCCCGTCAGTTTGGAAACCGTGTCGCGCTCGGAAAAAATTCATGGACGCTGCAATGCGACGACGATCTATCGGACGTTGATGATGTTCAAGGAAGCCGGAATAGTCCGACTCGTCGGCACACCGCAGAAGGCCAGCTATTTTCTGCTGAACGCGCCCGGTCAGAAAAACCATTTTCTCATCTGCCGCCGCTGCGGTTGCACCACCGAATTGCCTCTGCCCGAATCCATGTGCAAATCCATCAGCCAGATCGCCGCCGCCCAGGGATTTTCCACCGCCGAACAAGATTGCGAAGTTTATGGTTATTGCCAGACCTGCCATACGGTTCGGCAAAAGGAAACTGCCCCCTCGAAATTGTCGGTGTGATTTAAGGCCGAACTCGGAAATAGAATGCTGAAACCGGAAAGGATCGCGGCGTGCGGCGATGTGGTTTGGCGGGCGCACAAAAACATTCGCACGCTGAGACGGCGTGAACGCCCCGATCCGGCTCAACCATCTTTGCGCACGCGTGAGGCACAAGAAATGAAAATGCAAGTGGTTTGCAAATCCACCGCTTGCGCAGAGCAGCCGAGCACACGAGTGATACCTGGAATAGGAAGGAACAAAGAAAAGGAACTTTATGAACACTGACATAAAACACGAGAAACACACTCATCAGCACGGGCCTGGTTGCGGGCATCTGGCTGTCGAACATCATGGACATACCGATTATCTGCAGAACGGACACCTCAAACATGTGCATGGAGATCAAGTGGATGAACACGCCATCGAAGTGGACAAAGAACACCCGGATCGTTGCACTCACAGAGCGGAACGGCATGACTCGCGTCATGTGCATGGGCCAACTTGTGGACATGAGGCTGTCCCGCATGGGAACCACGTTGATTATCTGGTAGAGGGCCGGTTGCATTATCTTCACGACGGTCATTGCGACGATCATGGCGCGTTAAAAGTTGTGAGTTAATCAGGCGTCGGGCTGGTGATTTCGCTTTCGTCAAGGCAATCGCCATTTTCACGCGAAACGCGAAACCATAGATCTCGCCAAGCAGGATCACATCCGTCGGGCCGACTGGAGAATCCCAGCGATACGCAATGTAAAAACTGATCAGGAATTCCGCCGATGGCCGCCGCCGCAACCGGAAACCATCAGAGCAAGACCCGCTGGAAGAATAGAGAAACGTGAAGTGCGCATAAATTTTGTTCGGTTGAGTCAGACTACCGCCAAAAGAATTGTTGTAGAGGGAGTTTTCTTTGACAGGTCATTTTTCCTCCAAAACCTCGCCGCGCTTCACCAATTTTGCCACAATGATCGTGAGCACGAGAAATGCGCCAAGAACGCATACGATGGCCGCGCCCGTCGGAAAATCAAATTTGTAGGAGCTGTACAAACCCACCACGCTGGCCAGCGTTGCCACGATCCAGCCAATCGCCAGCAGCGCTCCCAGTTTCCTCGCCAGAAAATTCGCGCACACCGCCGGAACGATCAGGTAGGAAAAAACCAGCAAGACGCCGCCAATGTGAACGAACGTTGTCACCACGATTCCGAAGAGCGCGTAAAAAAGAAAATCCCAGCCACGCACTGGTAGTTTTTCCGCCTCCGCGCGCTCCGGCTCAAAGGAAATCATGAGAAACTTTTTCCGAAAAATAAAATGCACGATGGCAATCACGACAAACAGGGCAAACGGCTTCAAGACTTGTTCGCCTTTTTGCAAGTAGAGCAGTTCCCCCACCATGGTTTGCTTCAGTTCTTCGTTTCCATGAGGGCTGTTGTTCAGCAACAAAATCCCTCCCGCAGCCGCGACCACATAGATGATCCCGATGAGCGCCTCTTGCGGCACACGGGTATGTGCCTTCGTTCTGGTGAGAGAGAAAACCGCCGCGCCGATCAAGGTGAATCCAATCGACATGGCATAACTTTCCCAATCGTGCGGATCGTGATGCAGGAGGATGGCGACGCAAGTGCCAAGAGTCGCAACCTGGGCCAGCGCCAGGTCCACGAAGATTACTTCACGTCGAATAATGTGGAGCCCGAGGTAAACCAAAAGGCCCGGCAACGCCAGACAAGCCACCGTCGGCCATAACATGAACCTGAACGCATCACTCATAGGATTTTTGCTTCCAAGACTCCGAGTTTCGCATCGTCATTATTTTTTCCCGACGAAAGCCGAGCCGAGGGATTTTACCACCCTGTCCATCCAGGTTTCATAGGTCTCGGTGTCGCTCTTCGGAAACGTCGGAAAATCGACAACAACTGCGCCGGTGTGGCCGGCGACCGCTTCGGCCGTCTTACGATTTTGATAGGGCTGGGCCAAAATCACCCGGATTTTCTCGGACTTCATTTTCGTAATCACCTCGGCGAGATGCGAAGGACTGGGAGGGATTCCTGGCTTCGGTTCGAGGAACAAATCCATTTTCAGCGCGAAGCGTTTCGCGAAATAAGGCAGGGAATTGTGATAGGTCACCACCTGCTGCCCGGCAAAGGGCTCCAGCAGTTTTTGCCATTCGGCAATTTTCCCATCCAGTCGCGCATTGAATTTTTTCAAATTCTCTTTGAAGAAGTCACACGATTTCGGCTCAAGCTGGCAAAACGCATTGGCAATATGCTCCGCCACAATTTTCGCGTTCAGCGGATCGGCCATGTAATGCGGATTGCCCGCCGCGTGAATGTCCCCTTTCGATCGATCCAGGGAACTGGGAATTTCAATAAGTGAAATCCCTTCGCTGCAAGAAATGCGCCCGGGCTTTCCCTCCTGAAGTTTTGCGTTCCGCGAGCCATTCACCAGCGAGGGCAGCCAACCCACCTCCAACTCCGCGCCGCCTTCGACCAACGCGTCAGCCCGATTCAGTTTCACCACGAAACTCGGCTTGGCATCGACGAAATGTGGATCCTCCGTCGGTTTTGCCAGCGTGATCAGGTCGATTCTATCGCCCCCGATTTCCCGGGCGATCGCCCCGAAATCGGTGGTGGTGGCGACGACATTGAGCTTCGCTTGAGCTGAGGAAATCAGCGTCGCGAAAAGCAACACAAGAGACAATGTTTTCATACTCTGCATTTATCCGTCGTTAAAATTTTGATCAGAATTTGTGCGCACTATGAGCACCAAGCAGAAACTCCAATTGCAACCAGATGGAATGTTCGGTGCCAAAGGATTGCCCGCGATCATAATTGTATTGCAGGCGAAGCTTGGAGAATTCGCTCGGATACCAGGTCAGGTTCGGTGCAACGCGCCAGCGCGCCAGGCGGTCGCTGTCGTTGCCAAATAATTTCTCGTAGGCAGCCGCCTCAGTCCGCGTGACATATTCCCCGCGCACGTTCGCCACCCACCCTTTGCGAAATCCATAGCCAATCTGTGAATAAAACCCGTAATCGGTCAGCGTCTCCCTCGGCACACCGTGAATGAGCCCATCGCCAAACAAATCCGTCTCGCCATTGTCAATTGCACCGCTCCCATCGGCGTCATCGCCGATATTACTGAAGGCGCCCGCCTGATATTTTCGGAGCATCGCTTCGGTCTGCCAACTGACGAACGGGAAACCGCCGTGATGATTCGCCGGTTTCCATTTCCAGAATAAATCCAGGCCGTAGATTTGCGTATCCGTATCGGAGCCGGACGCGTTCGGTCCAAAGATTGCGGACGCGCCCAGCAGCACGGTTTGAGTGTCACTCGGGTCAAAGGACAAAGTGTAACGCGGCGCAAACAGGAGGTCGCCGAATGATTTCACCCGCCCCGCGCGGTTGACCCGGCCCAGAAACGGCTCGCCTTCGTGTTCGTTGCGGAAACTTTGCGCCGTTTCGCCGTGGCTATTCTGGACGGAAAAGAAAAGCTCCGAATAAAACGGAGTCGGCATCAGCCACGAAACTCGCGCGCCCGGATTGCGCAAGCCATCGCCGCCGAGAAAACGGCCATTGACCAGCGGCTGATCGACAAAACTCCACGCGTGGGGATGAACCGGATTGTGGCGGCCAAATTCGGTGAAATATTGTCCGGCCTTGAGTTGCAAATTGCCGGGCAGCGACAAGGTTTCGGCGTAAGCTTCCTCCAATTCCATCAACGATTCTCCTTCGGCATCGATTTGATAAATGATGTTGGCCTGGCCGCGAAAGTAGGGGTCAACGAATCCCTCGAAAACCGCCTCGATATTTTGCACGGTAAAACCGCGCTGGTTCGGATCGTGGCCACCAAGCTGCAGGCCGGGGATGTCCGTTGAGGTCGAGCCGCCCGCGGCAAATAAACCATCCAGGGAAACGTTCAGGTAGCTCGAACCGCTCCCGAACACGCGAACCGGGTCGCTGGGGGACCAGGGTTTCTTGAGGGCCGCGTCGGAGGAAGGCAGTCCCGCCGCCGAATCCTTGCTGAGATCTGCGGCAAGCTGGGCTTCGAGTATTCTCTGCTCATCGGTTTTCGCCGCGGCAGCCGGAGCGGGAGCCGATTTTGTGATTTCATCCAACTTCCTCGTCAGCGCTTCGATCTGTTGCTGCTGCTCGCGGCGGACCTTATCAAAATTCTCCTGCATCTCCTGCAATTGGCGTTTCAACTGTCCGATGTCGCTTGTCTCCTGGGCCTGAAGCGTCATCGCGAACAGGCAAAGGGCAGAAGACCACCCTATTATTCTAAAAACTTTCATATCATTTCTCTCCATTAGTATTGAAAATAGATTTCGCGCTTCACAGCGCCCCAAAACAAAACCGATCGATCTGCATCGCAGCCGGCCCCCCGCGGACAACTCAAACGAGGGGCAGGAACAGGGCGGGCGGGGCACGCGAGGGAGAGAACCGGGAAGCGTGATCTAAGAAAGCAAGCATCGAAACATCTGCGGCCGACAGAACCCTGCCAGAATTCAGACAGACGAGGGCGACCGATGGATTGCTCGTTGCAAAATGTTCCTGCTGGAAAATAGTGACGGCGCAGTGATGCAGGGGCTGCGACGCATCTTCATGGAATCGCTCGTGAAGCGCGGGAACTGCCGCGAGCAACAATGACGCTAAAAACGGCGCGATGAGCAGTACGGCCACGGCCCATCGGCCTGACCGCGCCTGGCGAAAATCTTTTCCTTCCAGTTGCAAGTGAAAGCAGGCTAGTAACCATGCCGATTTAATCAAGCACTGACTTCCAGAATGAATTATTCTCGCGCAAACAATTTGCCGATTGACGGACGGAACTTTCGTAGGGGATTTTATCGCCCGTGAAAATTCAGCGCGCCTTAATTTCTGTATTCGACAAAACCGGCCTGCTTCCGTTTGCGCAGATTCTGCGCAAAGCGGGGGTGGAAATCATTTCAACCGGCGGAACCGCCAAAGCTTTGCGCGACCAGGGAATTTCAGTGACAGATCTCAGCACTCACACCGGATTCCCGGAAATGCTGGATGGCCGCGTAAAAACTTTGCATCCGAAGATTCACGGCGGCTTGCTCTACGTTCGCGGAAATGCCGAACACGAAGCGGCCGTCAAACAGCACGCCATTGGCCCCATCGACCTTGTCATCGTGAACCTCTATCCGTTTGAACAAACAGTCGCCAAACCCGATGTCACTTTGGCCGAGGCGATCGAGAACATCGATATCGGCGGGCCCTCGATGCTGCGCAGCGCGGCGAAAAATCACGCGAGCGTCACGGTCATCGTCGACCCAACCGACTACTCGCGCGTGAGCGACCAAATCAAAGCGAGCGGAAATACGACCATGGAAACACGACAAAAGCTGGCCGCGAAAGTCTTCGCCCGCACCTCCGCCTATGACGGGGCGATCGCCCGTTTTCTGGGAGCGCAATTCTCCGGGGCCGACGGGAACAGCGGATCGTTGCCCGGGACACTGAACATTTCCGCGCCCCAAGCACAAACCCTGCGCTATGGCGAGAACCCGCACCAACAGGCCACCCTATACGGCGATTTCCAAAAATGTTTCCAGCAACTCCATGGAAAAGAGCTCTCCTACAACAACATTCTCGATCTTACCGCTGCAGCGGCCCTGATCGGTGAATTTGCAGAGGAAACGCCAACGCTCGCCATCCTCAAGCACACCAACCCCTGTGGCATTGGCCGTGGATCCACTTTGAACGAAGCATGGGATCGTGCCTTCGCGACGGACAAACAAGCGCCCTTTGGCGGAATTATCGCCGTGAACCAGACGCTCGATCTAAAATGCGCCGAGGCGATTTCGGAAATCTTCAGCGAAGTGATCGTCGCGCCGGAATTTGCCCCCGACGCTCTGGCGTTATTGCAGAAAAAAAAGAATCTCCGGTTGATCAAATTGCTGAAATCTCCGTCGCAATCCGGCGATCTGGACATCCGAAGCGTGACGGCCAATTCCTTTTTGGTCCAGGAGCGCGATCTGAGAACGATCACGGCGGGCGACCTGAAGATCGTGACCAAACGAGCGCCAAGCGAAGCGGAGTTGGAAGCCATGTTGTTCGGCTGGCGCGTGGTTAAGCATGTGAAATCCAACGCGATCGTTTACGCGTCGGGCCGTTCAACGCTGGGAATTGGCGCCGGCCAAATGAGCCGGGTTGATTCGAGCCGGATCGCGGTCTGGAAAGCAGGCGAAGCCGGACTGGATCTGGCGGGGAGCGTCGTTTGCAGCGACGCATTTTTCCCTTTTCCCGATGGCTTGATCGCCGCGGCGGACGCGGGAGCAAGTGCCGCGATTCAGCCGGGCGGATCGGTGCGGGATGCCGAGGTCATTGCCGCCGCGGACGCGCGGAACATGGCGATGGCCTTCACGGGAGTCCGCCATTTCCGCCATTAACCCGGCAGTCGGTAGATGAGGAGTATCTGACCGGCACACAAGGCGACGAGGCCAACCCAAGTGAGCCACTCGCGAAGGGTCAGGCCTTTTTGCGTCGTGGAACTCAGGCCGAATAAAATTTTCGCAAATCCGATCTCAATGACGTCGCCATTGCGAAGCGGCGTTTGCTGAACGGATTTCCCGTCAAGAGTCACGGACGTTTGCGGGTCGGTGACGAGAACGAAGTCGCGAGTGGAATCCAACTGGATCTGGAAATGCCGGTCCCAGACTCCCGGCTCATCCAAAGAAAGTTCACAAGTCGAGGAGCGTCCGACGCAGAACGGAAAATGGCGGGCAACCATTTCGGTGCCCGCCATTTTACCGGAAAGAATTTTGAGCTGGATCATTAAAACACGCTTCGCGGCACATGAATCGAATCGCCCGGGTAAACAGGCAGATCCAATTTGGGATTACGGAGAGCCTTCTCACAATTGACGATGTAGGTTCTGCCATCGACCCGCGTCAGTTGGACTTTTTTGCGATTCGCGAAATCGGTGAAATCGCCGACAGACTGAATGGCCTTGAGGACGGTCGTCGGTCCAACATACGGCTTGCGATCCGGCACCCTGACCTGGCCACCCACCGAATACGACCGGTCCGGAGTCGTGACCGTGACGGTCATTTCCCGATAATACTTGCTGTAGAGTTGCTGGAGATCTTTTTGAACTTCACCGCTCGTCTTGCCAGCCGCCTGGACCGACCCGACCAGGAACAAAGTGATGGAACCGTCGTGTTTAATCTGTTCTTCATGGTACTGAATCGGGGTAGGGCCAACGTTTGAAAAAACGACCCGAACGGTTTCCCCGACCCGCAGTTGGTCCGAAGGCGGTGCATCAGCCCCGGCCGGGTCGGAATGAACCTGACTCGTCAAACACCCCGTCCCCAGAAAACCCATCAGCGCCAACGCGCAAATTGAGAACCCCGCCGCAAACCACTTTCGTAATTTCATGTGACTCATCAATGGAACTTCGTTTAACTCACCGACTAAGCTTTTGTGACCTCTTCTTTTTTCTCGGCATTGTCATCTTTGACAACCGATTCGTCATCTTGTCTCGAATATTCGTAATAGCCGCTGTAATAATAGTAGTTCTCGTCCTGGCTCATGTTGATATTGTTCAAAACGATTCCCAGCAGGTTGCCGCCGACTTTCTGAACCATTTGCTTGGCGCGCAGGGTCATTGGCTGCGGATAGCGGCGATATTGAATCACCTGCAAAACCATGTCCATCTCGCTGGCAAGAATGGACGCGTCGCTCACCCCGAGCAGCGGCGGTGAATCGAAGAAGACGAAATCATACCGGCGTTTCAGTTCGAGAATCAGTTCCTTCATTTTGACGGAACTGAGGATGCCCATCGAGCTGCTCGGCAGTTTTCCGCTCGGCATGAAATCGAGCGTGGGCAGCATGGTCGTCTGGATCACTTCCTCAAGTGAGTTCTGTTTCAGCAAATAGTTGGTCAGGCCGATGGTGTTTGAAACCTTCAAAACCTTGTGGATACTCGGGCGCCGGAGATCGGAATCGACAATGAGGCAGCGGTGACCGTTCTGCGCGAAAATGGTGGCCAGATTGATTAACGTGGTGGATTTTCCCTCGCCCGCCCCGCCGCTCAAAACGGAAATGGTGTTCAGCTTGTCGTCCTTGCGGGAAAACAAAACGTTCGTTCGCAAAACCCGGTAAGCCTCCGCGTGGGGTGTCTCGGGCCCCTCATCGAGAAGGACGCCCACGTTCTGCGGAATCACGCCCAGCACCGGCGCCTGCAAGGCGCGCTCCACATCGTCAATCGTCTTCACGCTGGTATCGAGATACTCGATGAAGAACGCCAAACCAATTCCCACCAGCAATCCGACGACAACACCCAACCCCATGTTGAGGGCTTTGTTCGGTTTTACGGGACGGGGATTGGCCACCGCCATGTCGGTCACCACCACGCTCGAAGAAACGGGCAGAGCGGTTTCGATGGTTTCCGCGTTGATCTTGAGGTTTAGGGCGTCCAAGACGCGCTGGAGATTTGCGAGGTCGTTTTTGGCGTCAAAATAGGCCCTTTTCTTGGTGGCGTCCGCGTTTGCTTTCTCCCGCGCCTGCATGACATCCCGCTCGGCGGTGTCCCAAATGCTCTTGGCTCGATCCGCGTTGCTTTTCAAACCCACAAGTATGTCGTCAATTTTTTTATCCAACTGGGTTTTGATCGTATCCAAGATCCCCTGCGCTTTCTTGACATCCACATGTTCCGGAGTCAATTCCTGAAGGTAGGCGGTCAACTGTTGTTGCGCCGTATTCCGCTTTTCCTCCAGCGACGAAAGCACCGGATCGTATGGGTAGGATGTGACGAGAGACCCTCGCAATTCTTCGCGACTTCTTTTGCTGATGCTCTCGAACAACGACGCTTCGCGCAAGTAGTCGGATGCGGCCTTGATCCGCAACTGCTCGAGACTGCGCAAGGTTTCGTCGTTGAGAGTGTAGGTGCTCGTTTGATCCCCGAACCCGTCGGCAATATCATTCGTGCGGCGCAATTCGTTTACAATTACTTTTCTCTTCTGGGCTTCCTCTTCCTTCTGACTGAGCTGCTCGCGAAGAGTCTTCACCCCCGCCTCCCGAACTTCATTCCGTAGTTTCAGACGATTGTTCCGATAAACATCGGCGATGGTGTTGGCCAGCAACGCGGCCTCATCCTTGTCCTCGCTGTAAACCCAGATCTCGATCAAGCTCGTGTTGCGGGTCTGCCGAACACTCATTTGCCCTTTTAAAATAAGGAAGGTTTCGTCGGTCTGGAGCCTGCCAGTGGAGCTGTAGCGAGCCCATTTTTGGTTTAAATCCAATTTCTTGATAACATCATTGAGGACGGACGAGGATTGAATGACTTCGAATTCCGTTTGCAGCCAATAGGGATCGTAAGGCGAATAGTTCTGCTTGGCTTCGATGCCCGAAATCTCGGGCACATCTTTCTCGACCTTGATCCGCGCCATGCTAGCGTAGGTTTTTGGGAGCCAATAAGTGACCGCCAAGGTCGTCAAAACCACGAGGAGAAATACCAAAAGAATGACCGTTTTCCGGAGCCGAATAATTCGCCAATAGTCCAGAAAATGGAGTTTCGATTCTGGCGCATCTGGTGATTTAGTATCCATACATCAAAAAAAAGAAAGAGGCTGACAATGTGCAGCCTCTTATCGGAATATCAACTTGAAAATCTTAGTAGGTTGCGCGCAGGCCGATATAAACCCGGTTCCGAGTATATTCGCGGTTCGGCTGATCCGAGGTCAAATAATCGAAGTTATAGCCCAACTCTGCGAGAAGGTGCGGGTTGATGGTGTAGCTGAAATTAACGCCGCCGAGGAAGAAATATTCAACATCGCCATCTGCCAATCCGCCCTCGAACGTGCCGCGCTGTCCCTGCACCAGCAAACTCCCGACGAGGTTCGAAGTAATCTTGTGATTCACGGAGGCATAGACCGCCGTCGTCTCCTGGTCCGCCGTAACGTCCGTAGCGGTTCGCACCGTGGCAACGTCCGTGCGAGTCCGGGAATGAGTGACGCCCGCCTGAACATAGCTGCCCTGATTGTATTTATACGTCAGGCTCGCATCAGCGTAAGGACTAACGGTCGAATTGTCCTGATTGTAATAATCGACATACTGGGCGCCGAGCCGAATCGAGCCGCTAAACTGGGAATTGAATCTATGATCGACACCGCCAAATAGGTAATGCGAACGACTGTTTCGGATGTCGCTCGAAATGGCCGGGGCAAACGTAGGGGTAATTGATTCGTCGCTGGTGAAATCAACGACGCCGAATTGATACCCGACAATCGCGTCGGTTTCCGGAACGATCAGCCAGCGAAAGTTCAACGAGGCCAGATGCTCCATGCGATCCAACAAGGCGGAACGGCTCACGAATGGAGCCGTGTCACCGGAATCCTGCTTGTAATCATAATAGGTATTGCCGTATCCCAGCTCCATTTTGAAAAGCTCGGTCAATTGCGCTGCAAAATTGATCGAGGCGAGGTTGCGAATATAATCGCTTTCGGTCCGAAGAGGAACCGCCACCGCGCCACCGCCCGGGCTGAACACATCGGGCTCCTGGGCAATCACAAACGAATCGCTCAATGACAACCGGTACCGCTCGGAAAATTGGTGATCAAGCCGTCCGTCAAATTTGTGGGACTGGTCATATTTGTCGCTGCTACGATCCTCGAAAAAGCGAAGCGAATACTCGTACTTCAGCCCAATGAAGGTCTGGTCCAACGGGAGATTCAAGGAAACCGAGGGCGTCACCTCGAAACCGAAACTATCACGCTTCAGTGCGTCGGTCTGCGTGGTGTAGTTGTCGTCATAAAAACCTCGCAGCGCGGCTGAAATACTCCAAGGTTTGGCCCTCTCGATGTCCGAAAGTTCAGGCGCGTAGGCCGCTTGAACGCCCGATACGCTAAGGGCGATCAGGCCGGCGGAAGTCAAAAGTTTTTTCATATTTTTTTTTTCGTGTTACCCCTGAGTGCAAAATGCTTTCAAAGACATCCTCTTAGGAAAGCAATGAAGTTCTATCTAATTTCAACGCAGGTTGTCAAATAATTCTTTTATTTTTGATCCCTGACAGAGGGTGCCGACCATCGCTCCCAGTCCGTTAAGAAAAAATGATCCGGCAAAAATCCTGGCGGCGCCTTCTTCAGCGGAAACCCTCCAGGCGGCTCATTCTTCGTCAGGCACTCCAAAATAAAACGTCCCCATCCATGCGGATCTTTGACCACTTGCGAAAGAAAACGGCTCTCGGTCGTTTTCGACGAAAGATAAAGCGCGTGGATGGGCCGGACATCGTCGTTCAACCGGATGAAATCTTTCGCGTAGGTCTGGGACAACGAGAGGCACGGACGATTCCCGTACCAGGCCACCGCCCACGGTATGTCGCTCATCATCAATTCGCCCTCACGCATCCAACTGGCGGTCTCCTGGATGACCGGCGGATGATACGGCGGAAACGCATTCGGATTCACTCTCGGGGGGAGGAAGGCGAAAATCAACGGAGCCGATATGACCAGACAAAACACCGTCGCCGCGACGTAGGCAAAAACGGGTTCCGGGAAAACTATTTTGCGCACAAAATTGAAGTAGAGCGCCACGCCAAAGGCGAACGCGATTGGGCTGACCAGCACCATAAGATTTTCCGAATTAATTTGCGGTGAGTCGTTCGCCAGATGCGTTTTGCCAAAGGCAAATACCGGCCACAGCACCAGAATTGACCACAGAACAAACATCCGCATCCGCGACTGGGTTTTCGTCTGGAGAGGGAGAAGAAAGCCGGCCGCAAACAACAGCATGAGCCAGCTCCCGCCAAGCCGTGGAATCTGGTTTTCCACAAGGTCTCGGCTGTTCAGCATGAACTTCCGCAAGTAATCGGTCATCCCAACCTTTTTGAGGTCGGCGATTGCCGTCAGGGAACGATCCATTTGGTTCTCCGGAAACTGCGGCGTGTTTTCGGACATCGCGTAACCCGCTGTACCAAAAAAATTGCCGCTCACCGAATAATTCCGCGCCAGCCAAGGAGACACGACCACAAGAAATGTGACGAACGCCGTCAAACAGATTTTCACCCGATGCCCCGTCCCGAACAGCACAAAAAACAGCAACACCGGAACGATCAACCAGCCGAACGCGTAGCGCGTCAGGCAGCCGACCCCCACCAAGCCTCCCGCCAAAATCGCCCAACCAAGGAATTTGGAAGCCGGCGCTTTTTCCGAGGTTCCCTCGAACCGGAGGAGCGCCCAGGCCAGAAGCAAGAAGATCAGAAGCAGCAGCATGATCGGGAGCCCTGAAACGCTGAAGCGCCAGAATAATTCCGTGGCGCCAAACAGACCCGCCGAGACGAACGCGATTGGGCGGTCGAAAAGCTGGTTTGCAATTCTAAACAGCAAGATTGCCGACAGAAAAAACAGAACCTGATTCAAGCACGTGATCCAGAGTTCTGGTTCGTAAGCGCCGAACGGTTTCCGTGGAATCTGATAGTCGATGGGCGCGGTTTTCATCAACCCCGCCAGGAGCAGCGGATAGGCCGGCGCATTGGCCAGATCCGGTTGCGCCGTTTTCAAAAGCGCCACGTCCCGCAGTTCCTCCTGCTGTTTGCCCAACTGCGCTCTTCGCTTTTCCGATACGCTGCTTCCCCGCAGCTCTTCCTGGATCGTGGCCAATTTCTCATTCGCCTGCGCCTCCATCAAGCCAACGCTGCTCAGCCGGATGTGATCCGTGGTGTAGCCTTTTCCCGCCGATATATTTCGCGCCAGTTGCGCCGCGTCCATCGCCTCTTCGGTGTTGAAGTTTTTATAGGCAACGAGATTGTATATGATCGCCACCGCCAGGAAAGCAATGCAGACCAGCCCGCCTCGCAACAACTTCGCCCCCCCGCCTTCCTCGATGAAATGAATCCACTCCTGCATTTTTGCCGACATTTAAAAGTCCTCCAGGTTATATGTGTGAAGCTTGCGGTGCAGCGTGCGCCGGCTCAGCCCCAGTTTTTTCGCCGCCTTGGTCCGGTTTCCATCCGATTCCTTTAGCGCGCGGATGATCAACTGTTTCTCCGCTTCCTTGACACTCAAATTATTTTTTGGAGCCGGCCCCGGCTTCGAGGGATCGCCCGAGGCATTTCCATTTCGAACATTCACCGGCAGGTCGCGAAACGTAATCCTGTCTCCCCGCGCCAGCACCACCGAGTGCTCGATGGCCGTCCGCAATTCACGAATGTTCCCCGGCCATCGGTAATTCATCAACCCTTCCAGCGCATCCGGCGTGATGCTGTTCACCTGCTTATCATTCTCTTTCGCCAGCTCGTGCAAAAAGCTTTGTGCCAGCAGCGGAATATCTACCGTCCGCTCGCGCAATGGGGGCAAAATGATTTCCACCACGCGCAACCGGAAAAACAAATCCTCACGAAATTTTCCCTCGTTCACCAATTCCTCAAGACTCTTGTTTGTCGCCGCCAGCAGCCGCACGTCGGCAGAAATGGTTTTATTCGAACCGACCCGTTCGAACGTTCGTTCGCCCAGAAAACGGAGCAACTTGACCTGAAGCACCGGGTCAATCTCCCCGATCTCGTCCAGGAAAAGCGTGCCGCCTTGCGCCTGCTCAAAGCGCCCCACACGCCGCTCGTGCGCGCCGGTAAACGCGCCGCGCTCGTGCCCGAACAATTCACTCTCCAGTAGCGTCGGAGCCAGCGCCGCGCAATGCACAGTGACCAGCGGCGCTTTGGCGCGCGGGCTGAGCTGATGAACGGCTTTGGCAATAAGCTCCTTGCCGGTGCCGCTTTCACCCAATATCAGAACCGAGGCCCGCGTCGGCGCCACCTGCCGGACAATGTCCAGCACCTCGGCCATCGCGAGCGATTCGCCAATGATATTTTCCAGCCCAAACTTCGTGTGGAGCTGCTGGCGAAGCGACACATTCTCCGTCTCGAGGTTTTGCTGGCGCAATGCGCGCGCAATCCGCATCTCCAGCTCCTCGATTTGCAAACGGCCCTTTGCAATATAGTCGTCCGCTCCACGCTTCATCGCGTCCACCGCCAGTTCCTCAGATCCATAGGCGGTCATCAAAATGCAGATCGGCGGTTTGGAAAGGGATTTGGCCCGCGCGATCAATTTCATCCCGTCCTCCTGCGGCAGGCGAAAATCAGTCAACAACACGGAAAAATTCTGCTCCTCCAACAACGTCATCGCCGTGGCCGCGTCGTCCGCCAGGTACACGTCGTAATGATCCTCCAACGCCGCGCGCAAGCCTTCGCGCGTCGGCTTTTCGTCATCCACGATGAGCAATAGCGGTTTATCCATGGCAAACTAAATTTCGAATATCATTTTTCTGTTTCGCTGGAATGCGTTCCCAGCAAGCGCGGACGCCGTTCGTGCAAGGGCAGCCAGATCCGGAACACTGTCCCCTGCCCCACCTTGCTTTCCAACTCTATCCTTCCACCGTGCTCCCGCACGATGCGTTGCACGATCATCAACCCAAGGCCTGTTCCCTTTTTCTTTGTCGTAAAAAACGGCTCAAAAATCCGGTTCAATTCCTCCTGCGGAATCCCCCTGCCCGTGTCCGCGACGCTGACGGAAACGCCGTCTGAAGCTTCGCCGGTTTGCAGGGTCAGCGTGCCGCCGTTGGTCATCGCCTGCACCGCATTTTTCACCAAGTTGACCAGCGCCTGCTTGATCTGCGCGGCATCGATCGGCGAGGGCGGCAGCCGGACGGCCAGGTTTTCCTTGATGCGCAAGCCCCGGTTTTCAATCTCGGGCCGCAGCAATTGCAAGGTCTCGCGCACGACATCGTTGAGCGAAGCCAGCCCGAGCTTAGGCTGGGTCGGGCGAATGGCCTGGAGAAATTGCGTGATGATGTAATCGAGCCGCCCGATTTCGCCTTTGGCGACGTCCAGATACTTTTCGATTCGATCCACGCTCTCGTCTCGATGGTCCGGCGCGGTCTTCTGCGCGACACTCCGCCTGGCGAAAACAGGCGGCTGCGGCTCGGCCAGCGATTGCCGGAGCTTTTTCATTTCGCGCTCGATCAACTGCAAATGGATGTGCAGCGCGTTCAATGGATTTCCAATCTCGTGCGCCACGCTCGCGGCCAGCAGCGTCAACGAATGCAGACGCTCGCTCTCGATCGCCTCATAAGTTTTTTGCCGCTGCTCGGTCGCGTCGTGCAAAATGAGCGCCACGCCCGAGCCGGTTCCGCCCTCGCCATCCAGTGGCGCGACGTAGAGCCGGAAAAATTTCGCACTCGGATAATTGATTTCGAACTCGTGCCGCACCACGCGCTGTCCTTTCCGGGCCTTGAACAACTCGGCCCAGTTCAGCTCGGGCAGATAATCGGTGATCGCCTCGCCCTCGGCGATTTCATGGTGCCAGTTGAGGATGCGGGAAACGGCCTGGTTGAAATAAACGATGCGCCCCTTTTCATCCAGGACCATCACGCCGTCCTCGATTGTGTTGAACAGGGTTTCAAGAAAGGTCCGTTCGCGCGCGAGCCGCTGCACGACGCTCTGCAAACCCTCGGCGTCAAGCCGCCCAATGCGGCCAAGAACCTTGTCGAGAAAACTGGATTTGGGAGGCATGGGGATCGATCAGAACTCAGGAGCCAGAATCCGGAATCCAGAATAGACGTTCCGCGCGGCGGGCCGTGAATTCTGACTCCTGACTCCTGAATTCTGTCTCCTCTTTTTCAAAACCATTTTCGCTTTTTAAAATACCAAAACGTCGCGACGGTGCTGGCGCCGGTGACCGCAATCGCCAGCGGGTAGGCATGCTTCCAAGACAGCTCCGGCATGTCCTTGAAATTCATCCCGTACCACGTGCCCACGATCATGATCGGCGTCGTGACAACTGTAATCAACGTCAGCAACTTCACCACTTCGCCCGTGTGGTTGGACGACATGTTCAAATAAACCTGCAGGATGCCGGTCAGCGAATCGGTGTAATTCTGCGCCAGCTCGGAAATGTGAAAGAGGGAATCATAGACGTCGCGGTAGTACGGGACCAGATGCGGACGAATTAATTTGAATTCCCCCTTGGCAAAACGGCTCAGCACCTCGCGTTGCGGCCCGATGATCTGCCGCAAATGCAACACCTCCTTTTTGATCTGCAAAATCCGGTTGAGCGTTTCCTTGGTCGGATATTGCAACGCCTGCTGTTCGACCTCGGCAATCTCCAGCGACAATTCGTCGAGCGCCGGCTTGTAGTTCTCGACAATGGCATCAAGCAGCGTGTGCGCCACCCGATCCGGCGCGCGCGCCACGTGGACCGTTCCCTTCAAGCAGCGCTCCTCGGTTGCCTGAACGCTGCGCAAGGGCGCTTCGTGATAGGTGACCAGAAAGTTTTTCCCGAGAAAAAAATTCAACTCGCTCGTGGCGAACACGCCATCCTTGCGGCTGTAATCGACCGCATGGATCACGATGAAGAGGTAAAGCGCAAACATATCCCCTTCCTTCGGCGTGTATTCCTCGACCTTGGGCGAAGGACTAACCATCACGCAATCCTCGACCGAGAGTGGATGGAAATGAAAAACATCTTCGAGGACAAACTTGGTTTCCTCGGAAGTCGGGTTCTCCAAATCGACCCAGAGGAAAAGATTGGTGTCGGCGAGCAGCGTCGGCATCAGGAACATGTCGATGTTCTTGCTGTGGAATTTGCCCTGGGTTGTGAATGCAAACGAACGAATCATGCGCACTTTCAACCGGTAAATAGTTTAAAGGTTCGAGCCATTCTGGCCCGCATCTTAGGCGGTAGCGGCCTTGGCGCAAGTTTGGTTTGGATTTCCGGACGCAAACAACCCTTGACCGATCATCAATCTGGTTATTCACTCCAGCACCAGATATTCAGGACACTATTATGAAAACTCTTTTCAATCTACGAACCCAGCGCGGAAAATACGCCCCGTGTTTGATCCTCGGCGTCATCCTCGGTCTTCTCGCGACACCGCTGGGCGTCGCAGCGCAGGAGCCGAAGAAGATTCTGGTCGTGACCGTGACGACCGGGTTCCCGCACAGCTCCATCCCGACGGCCGAAAAAACGTTGACCGAGCTTGGCGGAAAAAGCGGCGCGTTCAAAGTCGTGGACATCGTGCGCAGCGGCCCCCGTCCCAAGGACAAGGCCGAGGAAACGGCCTGGCTGGAAAAGCTGACCCGCGGTCTGGCCGAGAAAATGTCAGCCGACGCATTGAAGAATTACGACGGCATCATTTTCGCCAACACCACGGGCGACCTTCCGCTGCCAGATAAAGACGCGTTCCTGAACTGGATCAAATCCGGCAAGGCGTTCATCGGCATGCATTCGGCCACCGACACCTTTCGCGGCCACACCCCGCTCGATCCCTACGTGGAAATGATCGGCGCCGAATTCAAAACGCACGGCGCGCAAGTGGAAGTCGCCTGCATTAATCAGGCTCCGAAACATCCTGCCTGCAAAGATTTTGGCCCGACCTTCACGGTCAAGGACGAGATTTATATCATGAACGGATTTGACCGCACCAAAGTCCACGGCCTGCTCACGCTCGACAAACACCCGAACACCGGCGAACCGGGCGACTACCCGATCGCCTGGAACAAACGTTACGGCAAAGGAAAAGTTTTTTACACCTCGCTCGGCCACCGGGAAGATGTCTGGGAAAGCGAAGCCTACCAGAAACACATCCTGGGCGGGATCAAATGGGCGCTCGGCTTGGAAAAAGGCGGCGCGAAGCCACAGACGAAATAGACACGTTCGCATTCGGGATATTGCAGAGCCGCTTCGCGGCGCGCGCCGTCCCGCACGGTTGCGCCCGAAAGCAAAATGCATTCCCATCAAGCCTGCGGTTCAGTTTACAAAATATTCGCCGCCAGTTCCGCCAGGTCGGACCGCTCGCCTTTTTGCAACTCTATGTGCGCCGCGATCGGGTGTTCGCGAAATTTGCTGATGATGTAATTGAATCCGTTCGACGACGAATCGACGTAAGGATTGTCGATTTGATACGGGTCGCCGGTGAAAATAATTTTCGTGCCGTGGCCGACGCGCGTGATGATCGTTTTCACTTCGAGCGGCGTCAGGTTCTGCGCCTCGTCGATGACCATGAACTGGTTGGCGATGCTGCGTCCGCGGATGTAGCTCAGCGCCTCGACCACGATGCTGCCGGAGCGCATCAAATCGATGCTGCGCCGATGTTCGTTGCCCATGTTCAGGTCGCTGAGCATTTCCAGCGCATCATGAATCGGTTGCATCCAGGGCGACAATTTCTCCTCGAGCGAGCCGGGCAGAAAACCAAGTTCCTTGCCCATTGAGATCGTCGGGCGCGCCACCACAAGGCGGCGGAATTCCCGATCCAGCACCGTCCGTTTCAAGCCCACCGCCATGGCCATCAATGTTTTCCCCGTGCCGGCCTTGCCCATGAGGGTGACGAGCTTCACGCGGTCGTCGAGCAAGGCGTCGAAGGCGAAATGTTGCTCCCGGTTGCGCGGCTTGATGCCCCAGACGCCTTCGCGGCAATCGAGAATCGGGATCAACTTTCTCCCGGTCGGATCGACCTTGGTCAGCGCGGTGCGCTTGGGATTGGTGTCCTCGGTCAGCGTGCAATACTCGTTGGGGAAATATTTCGCGCTGCCGTTCAGCTCGAGATCTCCCTCGGTGCGAAACCGAGCCATTTTTTCGGCGCTGATCGTCTGCTCGATCATCCCGGTGTAAAGGTCGGTCAGGAAAATCCGGTCGGTTTCGTAGTCCTCCGCATCGAGCCCGAACGCATCCGCCTTGAGGCGCAGGTTGATGTCCTTGGACACAATGATCGTCCGAACTTTCGGCTCGGCCTTTTTGAGCTCCAGGCCCATTGCGACGATCCGGCTGTCCACGGTTTTGTTTCCGAACACGAGCAGGCCGCTCTCGCTTTTCTCGGGGAATATGACCCGGAGCGAACCGCCGCTCTCCAGTTTCACTCCTTTGTTCAGTTTTCCTTTTTCCCGCAACTTGTCGAGCGTGCGGGAGAATTGGCGCGCATTGGAGCCGAGCTCGTTGGATTCGCGTTTGAACCGGTCTAACTCTTCGATGACATCAATGGGAATCAGAACATTGTTGTCTTCAAAATTGAGAACCGAATTGGGGTCATGGAGGAGGACGTTGGTATCAAGAACGTAATTTTTCACGAATGAGTTTTGCGATTGGCAGTTTGATTTTGGACATTTGCTCGAACCAATCGTTCAGGTTCGAGTGGGCGGCCGGCAGTTTGTAGTGGCCCGAGTAAAGGAAGTTGGAAAGCATCCCAAACAAATCGAAATCAACAAAGCGCGGCTGACCGTCGAGAAGGTACGGTTTATACAACAGCATTTGCTCGAACGGAACCAGCTTGTCGGAAAGTTCCTTGAGCAAATCCTTTTGCTCCGCGCGCCACTGATCGAAACAGCCACGCCCGAACTTCCGTTCTTTGTGCCGCAGAAACCGGAGCTGGTCGGACTTTGGAAC
>Ga0163144_10009246_pt1 | contig 21189 bp, 17 predicted proteins | sample OliLak19BULKMAT1_FD_123175 | JGI IMG/M metagenome (GOLD analysis project Ga0163144, IMG submission 123175) | Freshwater microbial mat bacterial communities from Lake Vanda, McMurdo Dry Valleys, Antarctica - Oligotrophic Lake LV.19.BULKMAT1 | ecosystem: Environmental > Aquatic > Freshwater >... | reverse complement strand
GGGGGCACATTGACGAACTGCTTGCGGCCGAGCCAGAACACGAAGGTCGCGACCGCCATCAGGATGCCCGGGATGCCGAACGCCCAGGAGGCGCCGTACTTCACGAGGATCCACGGCGTGAGCAAGGTCGAGAAGAACGAGCCGAAGTTGATCGCGAAGTAGAACACGGCGAAGATCTTCGGCACGAGCTCCTTGTTCTTGTCGGTGAACTGATCGCCGACATGGGCGGAGACGCAGGGTTTAATGCCGCCGGCGCCGAGCGCGATGAGGCCCAGTCCGGTGTAGATCCCGGTCTTCGTCTCGAATAAAGAAAGCACGAGGTGGCCTAGACAATAGACGATCGACAAAGTCATGATCGTTCGGTACTTGCCCCAGAAGCGGTCGGAGAGGTACGCGCCGAGCAGGGGCGTGAAGTAGCAGGCCGAGACGAAATAGTGGTAGACCGCGGTGGCCTCGTGCTTGGGCATCGCGAGATGCGAGACCATGAACACGGTGAGGATCGCGCGCATGCCGTAGTAGCTGAAGCGCTCGCAGGCCTCGTTGCCCACGATGTACTTGATCTGGGGAGGGAATCCCGCCGTGCTGGTGTTGGTCATATGAGTCCGTACTCCTTAAGCGCCTTCTTCAGCGCGGGTCGATTTTCCGCAGACAGAGGGGTGAGGGGAAGGCGCAGCGAAGGGCGGCAATGCCCCATCATGGCGAGCGCGGCCTTCACGGGGATGGGGTTGGTCTCGATGAACAGCGCCTTGATGAGGGGGAAGAGCTTGAGGTGCAGCGCCGCGGCGCGCTTGTAGTCGCCCTTGAGCGCGGCCTCGCACAGGGCCTGCGTCTGCTTGGGCGCGATGTTGGCCACGACGGAGATGACGCCGCGCGCGCCGACGGACATCATCGGCACGGTGAGGGAGTCGTCGCCGGAGAGCACGGTGAACCCCGGCTTCGTCAGCGCGAGAATCTCCGAGACCTGGTCGAGGGAGCCGGCGGCCTCCTTGACGGCGATGACCGTCGGAAAATCTTTGGCCAGGCGCGCGATGGTCTTCGGCGCGATGTTGACGCCCGTGCGCGATGGGATGTTGTAGGCGACGAGGGGCAGGCGCGACTCGCGCGCGACGGCGCGGAAGTGCTGATAAATTCCTTCCTGCGTGGGCTTGTTGTAGTAGGGGGCGAGCACGAGCAAGGCGTCAGCACCCAGGCTCTCGGCCTCGCGCGCGGACTCCACGGCCTTCCAGGTGGCGTTGGTGCCCACGCCGGCGATGACGGGGACCTCTCCGCGCGACTCGTCACAGGCGATCTCGATGGCGCGGCGGTACTCCTCGTGCGTCAAGGTCGCGGCCTCGCCCGTGGAGCCGCACGGCACGAGGCCGCGCGTGCCGCCCTTGATCTGCATGCGGATGAGATGGCGGTAGGCGTCCTCGTCGAGGCGGCCCTCACGGTTAAACGGCGTGACGAGCGCGGCGTAGGATCCTTCGAGTTTCATAGCGCAACCTCTCCGGTGAACACGATTTCTCCAGGGCCTTCCAGGCGCGGCCCGTCGGCGAACGACACCTTCAGCGTCGCGCCCCCGCGGACTTTCACCGTCGCCGGTGTTCCGCCGAAGCCGAGGACGCGGGCCACGAAGGCCGCCGCGACGACACCGGTCCCGCAGGCGAGCGTCTCCGCCTCGACGCCGCGCTCGTAGGTGCGCACGATCAGCGCGTCGCCCTTGATCTCGACGAAATTGATGTTGGCTCCGGCGCGGCCGAGGGCCTTGTGAAAACGCAGCGAGCGTCCGAGCCCGGCGGCGTCCACCTCGTCCGCGTGGGGCACGAACACGACGGCGTGAGGGACCCCGGTGTCTACGGTGTGAATCTGCAGGCGGCGCCCCTTCACCAGGAGGTGCTGGCCGAGTCTGATATTTTTGGGAGCCGGCATCGACACCTCGGCGCGGCCGGGGCCTGTGAGGCGCGCCGTCAAAGGCCCGCGGTTGGTCGCGAGCTCGAAGGAGCGGCCCTTAACCCAGCCGCGCGCCGCCGCCCACAGCGCCGCGCAGCGGGAGCCGTTGCCGCAGAACGCGGACGAGCCGTCGGCGTTCCAATAGTCGAGGCGGACCGTGCCGGCACGGCGCGACATGACGAGGAGGCCATCGGCGCCGACGCCGAGACGGCGGTCGCAGAGCGCGCGTGCCAAGGCGGGGCCGGAGCGGCCCTTGGGCAGGCCCTCGAGCAGGACGAAGTCGTTGCCCGCGCCGCTCATCTTCCAGAAGCGGATATTCATCGGGCGGGGTAGCGCGCGCGCAGGAGGCGGGCGGCGCGTGCGGTGAAATCATGGCGCGAGTCCGGCGCCAGGGCGGACAGGTCCGCGGCCGCGTCGGCGTAGCGGCCGCGCGCGAGGTGGGCGCGGGCGCGGACCCATAGCGCGGCGCCGTCGCCGGGGAACGCCTTGAGGATCGCGTCGGCCTCCGAGACGGCCTCCGCGTGGCGGTCCGCTTCGACGAGCCACAGGGCTTTGGCGCGGCGCGCACCCACGCCGACGCCGAGGGCCAAAGCCGCGTCGAGCGCCGTCAGCGCGCCCGCGCCGTCGCCCTGGGCGCGGCGCGCGAAGGCGGTCAGCACATGGCCCTCGGGGTTCTTCGGTTCGATCTTGATCGCGCGCGCGATGGCAAGCTCGGCCGTCGTCCAGTCCCGCTGCGCGAGCAAGGTCTCGGCGTAGGAGCGCCATACATCGGCGCGGCCGTCGAGCGTCTCCAGCGCGATCTCGTAATGGGACGCGGAGCGGTCGAGGAAGCCGGAGCGGCGGTCGATCTCGGCCAAGCCCAGCTGGGCGCCGAAGTGGCGGGGTTCGAAGACGAGCGCGCGCGCGTAGAACGCGCGCGCCTGCTCGTCGAGGCCGGTGCGATGGAGCAGGTCGCCCTGGCGCGTGAGCAGATCCACATTCTTGGGGAAGAGCTTCACCCCGAGCTGATAAACGCCCAGGGCCTCGTCGGCGCGTCCCAGAAAATCGAGGCTGTCGCCTTTGAGGACATAGGCCTGGCGCAGATCGGTGCCGCGCAAGGTCGAGATGAAATCGGGCGTCAGCGCGGCCAGAACCTCGAGCGGCTTGCGCGCGTCGTGCAGCTCCTGCACGGGGCGGATCTTCTTGTCCGAGGCCTCGCCCCATAGGCGCCAGGCGCGCGCGGGGGAGGCGAGCAGGACTAGAAGTGCTAGCGAGGCGATCCTCATTTGGTCTTTACGCCCCAGCCGTCCGCGAGCTTGGGCACCGAGGCCAGGATCAGGCTTTCCTTTGCCGCCTCGAGGCGCGCGGAGGCGGTGATGACGCCCTTCTCGATCGCCTCGTTGATGCGATGGTCCTCGAACATCCCAATGTCGCCGACGGGCGGTTCAATTAGGAAATCGGCGTGCCGGCGCTGCTCCTGGGAGAGATAGGAGCCGCGGATGTCGATGACCTGGAGCAAAGACTCAAGCACATTCTCGGGGCGCGCCGTTGTGTAGTCCGTCTCGGTCACGCTGGCCAAGGTCCACTCCGCGCCGAGGAGCTTCGCGGCGTCGACGGGGATATAATTCACGACGCCGCCGTCGACGAGGAAGCGGTGGCGGTACTCGAGCGGGCGAAAGATGCCGGGCAGGTTCATGCTCGCGCGTACGGCCTTGGCCACATCGCCGTCGCGGAAGATGATGGCCTCTCCGGTGTAGACATCCATCGCCACGCAGGCGAACGGTTTCAGGGTTTGATCAAAACGGATGCCGCCGAGGCCTTTGCGCAGCATGATCTCGGTCTTCTCCGAAGAGAGAAGCTTGTCGAACAAGAGAAGCGAGATCAGCCGCGCCGAGGACAGGTCGTTGCCGCTGCCGACATTGATCGTGGAGGTCCACTCGAATATTTTCTTGAGCGGCAGGCCCGACGCGTACATGGCACCCACGACCGCGCCCATCGAGGTGCCCGCGACCGCGTCGATCGGGAAGCCCGCATTTTCGAGGGCCTGGATCACGCCCACATGCGCGACCCCGCGCAGCGAGCCGGCGGACAGCACGAGGCCGACTTTCGGCCGCCGTCCGGCGGGGGCCTGGCGCACCTCGCGCCACAGGTGGTCGCGCAGAAGGGCTTCAGACGACAGGTCGGGAGAGGCGAAGGCGGGCGCGGCCAGCAGCAAGGCCAGCCATCCGAACTTCATTGCGGCAGCTCCCGACCCACGGCGCGCTCGAAGCGCGCGCGGGCCAGGATGTGCTCCGTGACGGCGGAGAGATGAGACAGGCGCATGTCGAGGACGCCGTCGCGGGCGCGCAGGCGGGCGAGTGCCGAGCCCGGCTGGCCCTGGGCCGCCTCGTAAAGACCGGAGACCTTCTTCCACTGGCTCTCGCGCCGCGGCCACTCGTCCTGCCACCACGCCAAGGTCTCGGCGGCCTGACGGACCTCGAGGCGCACGCGGTCCTGCAACTCGGCGCGCGTGAGCTCTCCCTGGCGCTGCTCGGCGCGCTTCTGCTTGATCTGGCTCCAGAAGTCGTAGGCGAAGGGGATTTTAATGCCGAGCGTCATGGCCCAGTTGTTGTTCTTGAGCGGGAAGCGGTGCGCGGTCAGCTCGTAGTCCCCGGCGAAGAACACCGTCGGGAAGCGGCGGCCGATCGCGAGGTTCACTCCGATGGCGTCCATCTGCACGCGGTAGGTCTGGGACTGCAGCTCGGGGCGCAGTTCCATGGCCCAGATCACGGCCTTCTCGACCTCGGCCTTCGCAGCGCGCGTCTCGAGCGATCCGGAAACGCGGAAAGGCGTGTCGAGCTCCAGGCTCAAGGTGTTGAGAAAGGTCAGGCGCGCGGCGTCGAGCGCGTGGCGGGCCTCCGCGGCGCGCGCGCGGGACACGCCGAGCATGGTCTCCGCCTCGACGCGTTCCCACGGACCCATGCCGCCGCTATCCGCGGCCGCCTCGACGCTCTTGAGGTGGCTCTCGAAGGCGCTCGCGCGCTCCTGCGCGAGCAGGAGGCGATAGAACGCCTCCTTGGCGCGCAGGTGGACATCTAAGCGCACGGAGTCGCGGTCGGAGAGCGCCTGCTTCTGCGAGGCCTGCGCGAGCCGTAAGGTGTTCATCGTACGCTGGCCCTCGTACAAGGGCATGTTGAAGTAGCCGCGGCCGGAGTAGATGTTCTCGCTGGAGGCGCCCGGGAAGAGGAGTAGGCTGCGGAACTCAGGAGAGAGCGCGAAGGGGTAGCGCGCGTCGTATTTCGTGGCGCTCGCCTGCAGGCCGATTTCGGGCAGGAAGCGCAGGCGCGCCTCGGTCACGCGCGCGCCAGCGATGATCACATCTTGCTCGGCGCTCTGCAGGCGGGGATCGTTGCGCAGCAGACGCAAAGTTTCCTCGAGCGTGTAGACGCGCTCGACGGCGAGCGGGCGCGCGGGGCCCTGCGCGAAGGACTGCGCTGCGGCGAGGGTCAGCGCGAATACAGCGGCGAGGAGTCGGGGCAGATTACACCTTAAACGACTTGGTCAGATGATCGAGCTCGAGCTTGAAGGCCTTGAGGTCGTCGCGCGCCGCACCCGCGTCGGCCGGCAGGCGCTTGACGATCTCGTCGAGGCGCTCGGACAGGCGCTGCACGAGATTGCGGTCCTTCTGGAGCAGGGCCTGGAGTGCTGCGGCCATGCCGTTGAACTCCTCCTGCAGCTCCATGAGCTCGTCGCCCGTGCGCAGGGAGACGCGGTGCGTGAGGTCGCCCGTGCTCAGGGACTGGCAGGACTTTTCGAAGCGGTAGATGGGGCCCGCGAAGCGGTGCGAGACATACAGCGAGATCAGGAGCATCAGGCCGAGATATAAGCCGATCTTGACAATCAGGACGGTGTTGAACTGGACGATGCGGTCGGTCACCGACGGGCACTCCATCAACATGACCCTCATGAGGGAATAGTACACATCGCCGCCGACTATCATCGAGGCGACGAGCACGCTCAGGAAGACCATCCCGATGTACTTGAGCTGCAACGAGCGCTTGACGAGGACCGTCTTGCGCTGGAACCGCTGATCGTCGTCGGCCTTCTTGTCGGCGCTCATCGTTCTCCGTTGCGGGTCAGAGCAGGTCGTCCGAGAATTTCAGCCACTCGGGCGTCACGATCTTGAGCTTGGCGGTCGCGGCCTCGAGGCTGACGGCGATCACGGCGTCGCCCTTGAGCGCCACCATGTGCCCGAACTTCCCTTCGTGGACGAGGTCGGCGGCTTTGACGCCGACGCGCGTCCCTAAAATCCGGTCGAACATCGTGGGCGGCCCGCCGCGCTGCATGTGGCCGATAACGGCCGTGCGCGTCTCGATCTTGGTCTCGGCCTCAATGATCTTAGCCAGACGCTCGGCGACGCCGCGGTCCTTGAGGATCATGTGGCCGAATTCGTCGAGCGCCTCTTCCTTCTTCTCTCCGGGGATGTCGACGGCCTCGGAGGCGACGACGATCGCGACCTGGCGGGCGGCGTGCGCGGCCTTCACCTTGGCGCACATCTCTTTAATGTCGACGGGGCGCTCGGGCAGGCAGAGGTAGTCAGCACCGCCGCCGATCGCGGTGTAGAGCGCGACCCAGCCGGCGTGGCGGCCCATGACCTCGAGGACCATGACGCGGCGGTGGGAGCGCCCGGTGTCGCGCAGGCGCTCGACGGCCTCCATCGCGAGCGTGGCCGCGGTGTCAAAGCCAAAGGTGAAGTCGGTCGCGTCGAGGTCGTTGTCCATCGTCTTCGGCACGCCGATGACGCTGAGCTTGTGCTCTTTGTAGAGCTTGTTGGCCACGCCAAGCGTGTCCTCACCGCCGAGCGCTACGAGCGCGTGGAGGTCGAGCTTCTTGAAGGAGTCGAGCACTCCCTGCACGCCGCCCTCTTTCTTATAGGGGTTCGTCCGCGAGGTGCCTATGATGGTGCCGCCCTTGCCGATGATCTCCTGGACATCGGCGGGGCCGATCGGCTTGGCGGTGCCGCTGATCATGCCCTTCCAGCCTTCCTGGATGCCGAGGCACTCGTAGCCGAGCTTGTGGGCCTTGAGCACCACGCCGCGGATGGCGGGGTTCAGGCCGGGGCAGTCTCCGCCGCCGGTGAGGATCGCGATTTTCTTGGCCATGGTCGTTGGGTTATTAAAAAGCGTTGCTGTACTTAAGCTGCACTACGCGTTCCGGCCCGCGCGGCGCGCCGTCGCCGTAGTGCCCGCCCGCGCCGATCGCGCGGACCGCGAAGTCGACTTGGAAGCTCGTCGTCAGGTAGGCGCGCAGGCCCATGTTCAGGCGCGAGTCGCTCCAGTTGTTGATGTTGTCCCACTCAAGCAGGATCGTGGCCTTGTCCTTGATGTTGACCGTCAGCGGCAAAGACCCGAAGATGCCGTTGGAGTCGAAGTCGGAGATGTTGAACGAGGGGTGCAGCTCGAGGCCCGGCACGCCGAGCTCCTTCGTCGCGACCATGTAGAAGCCGCGCTGGCGCTGGTTGAATCTTCGGTCGCCGGAGTTGTAGCGGTAGCCCTGGCCGTCGAAGCCGACCGCGAACGACGGCATCGCGCTGTCGCCCTCGTAGAAGCGGTACTTGACCTGTGCGGTGGGCGCGCGCATGCGCACATTGCGCTCGTCGCCGATCACGCCGTCCCCCGCGACGGAGGCGCCGAGGTTGATGCCGGGATACACGCCGAAGGAGAGATACTGCAGGATGCCTCCGCGCGAGTAGAAGCGCGAGCGCGAGGAGTAGCCGTAGTTGTCGAGCACCGCCGTCGTCGGCGCGTCGATGATGTCGGTGGCGGGCGTGACGCCGCCGTCGCGGGCGGAGCGCGGCGCGCGCGAGGAGGAAGCCTTGGGCTTGATCTTCACGGCGGGTGCTGTCTCCTGCGCGCGCAGATCCGCGGCTCCGAGAATGAGGAGGACGGCCATGAGGAAAATTCCGGTTTTCATCGAATAAATCCTGATCAGGCGGGCTTCGCCAGGACGGCGGCGATGCGCTCGTGGAGTTTGGCCATCTCGAACGGCTTTTGCAGCACTTCGGAAGCGCCGCTCATCAAAGCGATGCCCTTTTCTTTGACCGTGTCGCGGCTGGTCATGATCATGATGCGCGGGGCCTTGGCGCCGAGCTTGTTCGTCAGCTCGTAGGCCACATGGTAGCCGTCGATGTAGGGCATCATCACATCGAGCAAAACGAGGTCGAGCTGCTCGTTGAGGGCGGTCTGGAGCGCTTCCTTCCCGTTGGCGGCCGCGAGAACCTCGTAACCCTGGTAGGTGAGGTCCATCTTGAGCAGGTCGAGCAGATCCGGATCGTCGTCGGCGACGAGGATGCGCTTCTTCGTGTCGGCCATTCCCTCTCCTTATATAAACGCGAGAGAATTCTAGCCCATTTATTCCTTATGCGACAAGTGTAAAGGGGAACCGAAACCCCGCAGTCTTAGCTCGTGGGTTTCGGGCCCCACTTGCGGGGGGCGATGACGGCGGGGGCGCCGGAGGCGTCGATGTTCCAGCAGCGGGGGCCCAGGATGGCCTCGACGGCCTCGAACAGGGCCTGAGTAAGGTTCACGCGCTGGTCGATCTCGAGGATGGCGACGCCGCCCTCGGTTTCCTGCTCGAGGGCGACGGGGCAGGGGCCCTCGAAACGCTCGAGCGCGTCGCGCAGGGCCTCGAGCTTCTCGGTGCCGACCGTGGCGTCGCACTTCAGGCGCAGGCGCTTGGCGAACTTGGTCGCCGAGGAGTCGAGGGGGGTCATCTCGTCGACGATGATCTCGGGGGTGCCGGCGCCGGCGTCTTCTCCTTTAAACGAAACACGACCGGTGGCCGCGACGAAGGCGCCGATCTTGGCCAGGTTGTTGACGCCGGAGGCGTAGGTCTTGGGGAAGCAGAGCAAGGTAATCTCCCCGGTGAGGTCCTCGAGCGTGATGATGACCCACGGCTCGCCGGTTTTTTTGGAGACCATCTTGCGCATCTTGCTGATCATGCCGGCGAGGCGCACGGGTGTGGTGACGGCGGGCGTCAGCTGGGCGACCTCGTGCGTCGCGGTCGCCTTGAGCTGGGCCTTCACCGACATCAGCGGGTGGCCGGAGAAGTAGAAGCCCAGGACCTCGCGCTCGTAGGTCAAGGTGTCGTGCTCGGACAGCGGCTTGACCGAGGCGTCGGCGGCGGACAGCTCCTTGGGTGCTGACGGCGCCGCAGCGCCGAACAGCAGGCCCTGTCCCTTGTCGAGGTCGGCCTTCATCTTCTGCTGGCGGCCGACGGACTCGTCGACGGCGAGCAGCAGGCGCGCGCGCGCCGCGGGGGCGGGCTCGCCCGCGCGCAGGCCGTCGAGGGCGCCGGCCTTGATGAGGGACTCGACGGCCTTCTTGTTGATGGCGTGGAGGTCCACGCGCGCGCAAAAATCCTCCAATGAAACGAAGCTGCTCTCCCGGGCCGCGGCAACGATGGACTCCGCGGCGCCCGAGCCCACATTCTTGATCGCGAGCAGGCCGAAGCGGATCTTGCCGTCTTGAATGTCAAAGCGTGTCTCGCTCTTGTTCGCATCGGGCGGCAGCACGGTCATGCCCATGCGCCGCGCCTCTTCCAGGTAGGTGACGAGCTTGTTCTCCTTGTCCTCGGCGCCGATCGACGAGTGGCCGATCTCGCTCGTCAGCACCGCCGTCATGAATTCGATGGGAAAATTGGCCTTGAGGAAGGCGGTCTGATAGGCGACGAGGCCGTAGGCCACCGAGTGGGACTTATTGAAGCCGTAGCCGCCGAACTGCACCATCTGGTCGTAGATCTTGGTGGCGATCTTGTCCTTGATCTTGTTCGCCGCGCAGCCCGCGATGAACTTGCTGCGCATCTTTTCCAGGTCCTCGGGGATTTTCTTGCCCATGGCCTTGCGCAGGCCGTCGGCCTCGCCGGGCGTGAAGTTCGCGAGCTTCTTGCTGATCTCCATGATCTGTTCCTGGAAGACCATGCAGCCGTAGGTGTCTTTTAAGATCGTCTCGAGCAGCGGGTTGTCGTAGGCGACTTCCTCGCGGCCGTGCTTGCGGTCGACGAACATGTCGAGCATGCCGGCCTGCATCGGGCCGGGGCGGAAGAGCGCGATCAAGGACACGATGTCGTCGAAGACGGTGGGCTTGATGCGGAACAGCAGGTCGCGGATGCCCTGGCTGTCGAGCTGGAACACCGCGAGCGACTTCGCGGTCCGCAGCATCTCGTAGGTCTTCGCGTCGTCCATCGGGATCAGGTCGATGTCGAACTTGGGATCGTGGCGCGCCTTGACGAACTTGACCGCGTCGTCGATGATCGAGAGCGTGCGCAGGCCTAAGAAGTCGACCTTGAGCAGGCCGAGCTTCGGGCAGATGTCGCCGTCGTACTGCGTGGTGACGACATCGGACTTAGCGCCCTTGGCGAGCGGCGTGTATTTGACGACGGGCTCCTTCGTGATGAGCGTGCCCGCCGCGTGGACGCCCGTGTGGCGCTTGAGGCCCTCGAGCTTGAGCGACAGCTCAAGCAGCCTTTTGACCTGGGGGTCCTTCGCGAGCTCCTGCAACTCGGGGCCTTGCATCGCCTCGTAAAGGTGGACATTAGGGCCGATCGGGATTTTTTTCGCGATCTCGTCGATCTGCATCAGCGGCATGTCGAGCACGCGGCCCACATCGCGGATGACGAGCTTGGGCCCGAGCGAGCCGAAGGTGATGATCTGCGCCACGCACTCCTTCCCGTACTTCTCGCGCACATACGCGATGATCCGGTCGCGGCCGGTGTCGGCGAAATCGATGTCCAAGTCGGGCATGGACGCGCGGTCGGGGTTCAGGAAGCGCTCGAAGAGCAGGCGGTGCTCGATCGGGTCGGCGTTGGTGATGCGCAAGGTGTAGGCCACGATGGCGCCCGCGCCGGAGCCGCGGCCCGGTCCGACGGGCACGCCGATGGAGCGCGCGTGCTTGATGAAGTCCCAGACGATCAGGAAATAGCCGGAGAAGCCCATGCGCTTGATGACGCTGAGCTCGTAGTCCAGGCGCTCCTTGTACTCCGGGCGGTAGCCCGCGGGGAAGCGCTCCTTCAAGCCCTCGAGGCACAGGTGCTCGAGGTAGGAATCCTGGTTGTAGCCCGGGGGAACCTTGAACTCGGGGAGCAGCATCTGATCCATCGGGATCTTTAGGTTGCACATCTCGGCGATCTTGAGCGTATTAGTGAGGCTTTCGGGGGCGAAGCTCCCGAACAGCTTGTGCATCTCCTCGGGGGACTTGATGTAGAAGTCGTGGCTGTCGAACTTGAGGCGCTCGGTGTCCGCCATCTTGCGGCCCGTGGCGATGCACACGCGCGCGTCGTGCGCCTCGTGGTCGTCGGGCTTCCAGTAATGGCAGTCGTTCGTCGCGACGAGGGGGATGCCCGTGCGCTTGTTGAGCTCGAGCAAGGCCGCCGTCACCTGCTTCTGCTTGTCGATGCCGTGGTCCATGATCTCGAGGTAGTACGAATCCCGCTCGAGATTGTCACGGAACCAGGTGACGAGCTTCTCCGATTGGGCCAGGTCGCCGGACAGGATCGACTGGTTTAGCTCGGACTTCAGGCAGCCGGACAAAACGATGAGGCCTTTGGAGTGCTTCGCCAAAAGCTCCTTGTCGATGCGCGGGTCGTAATAATAGCCCTCGAGGAACGCGATCGAGCACAGCTCCATTAAATTCTGGTAGCCCTCAAAGTTCTTGGCGAGAACCGTGAGGTGGCAGTTCTCCTTCTGCGAGTGGCCGCGGTCGAAGCGCGTGCCCTTGGAGATGTACATCTCGCAGCCGATGATCGCCTTAAGCCCGACGGCCTTCGCGTTCGAGTAGAACTCGACGGCGCCGTACATGTTGCCGTGGTCGGTGATCGCAAAGCCCTTCGCGCCGGAGTTGGCGAGGTCTTTTAGAGTCTGCGAAGGCTTGCCGTCCTTGTCCGATAGGCGAATAACCCCGTCCATCAGGGAGTATTGGGAGTGGTTGTGGAGTTGAACGAATTCGGGCTTGGACATAAGGTGGGGGCCCCATTATACCACGCCATAAAGCACGCCGTCGTCGGAGAGACGGCGAACGGCATTCCGATGTTCAGCATTATGGCAAGGGCGGCGAAAATCTCTCCGGGCCCGGCAAGGATTCCCGGTTTCCTGCGCCATTCGTGTTATCCACGGACGAGGCTTCAACTGTTGTCAACAACAGTTGAGGGCGTAATTGTGGATAACGAGAACACCCGCATGTGTACACCGAGGTGCGGCTGTCCCCTTTGCTACAATGCGAACCGATGAAAAAGGGCGACAAGGGCCTGATCGAAACCTTCGTCAGCAAGAAGACCATCTGGCGCGGCCAGGCGGTCAACTTTGATGTGGACACGGTCCGCCTTCCCGACGGCAAGCTCGCCACCCGGGAGTACATCTCGCACCCCGGCGCCGTCGGCGTCGTCCCGTTTCTCGATAAGGACACGATCGTCATGGTGCGCCAGTACCGCCACCCCGTCGGCGAGGTGACGCTCGAGCTTCCCGCCGGCAAGATCGATCCGCGCGAGTCGATCCTGACCTGCATCAAGCGCGAGCTCGCCGAGGAGACCGGCTTCACCGCCTCCAAATTCAAGCCGCTGATCCGGTATTGGCCCACCCCGGCCTTCGCCAACGAGGTGCTGCACCTGTACACCGCGACGGGCCTGAAGGCCGGCAAGGTCAACGCCGACGAGGACGAGTTCATCGAGACCGTCATCATGCCCTTCAAGAAGGCCGTGAACTTGGTCCGCTCCGGCAAGATCCGCGATTCAAAGACGGTCGTGGGATTGCTGGCGTGCGCGGTTGACCGGTGAAGCCGGACGAGATTCAGTCGTGGGAGTCCTTTCTTAAACGAACTCCTCTTTTCTCCGGCCTCTCCGTCGAGGACCTCGGCAAGCTCGCCGCGCGCCTGCAGCTGCTCTCGCTGCCCAAGGGCGCGACTTTGTTTAAGCAGGGCGACGAGTCCGACGCCCTGTACCTGATCGTCTCCGGCCACGCGCGCCGCTACCGCGGCGTTGACGGGCTCGAGTCGCTCGTGGCCTATCTCGGCCGCGGCGATGTCGTGGGCGAGACCGGCCTGCTCACGGGCGCGCCGCGCTCCTCGACGGTGCGCGTCGACGCGACGAGCGAGCTGCTGAAATTACCGCGCAAGGACTTCGAGGAGGTCCTGCGCGAGCATCCGACCATCCTGCTTCACCTCTCGCGCACCTTGGCCAACCGCCTCATCGAGGGCAACCAGCCCTCGCCGCGCCCGACCTCGGAGCAGGCGCGCCTCGTCGCCCTCGACTGCGCGCTGCCGCGCCGCGACCGCGCCCTGATCGCCTGGCGGCTGGGTGCTGAGCTCGCGCGGCAGACGCGCAAGAAGGTTCTCATCGTGGACCTGGCCCCCGAGCCCGGCGACATCGCGCGCGCCGCCGGCCTCAAGCCCTCGCCCGTGACGGAGACCGAGCTGCGCAGCGCGAACTTACGCGACCCCGTTGCACTCGCGGCACTCGCTCAGGAGCATCCCTCGGGGGTCCGCATCCTCTCCGTCTCGCCGGCGACGCTCGGCGGGCGGCTGTTCAGCCAGCTGTACCTGTTCCTTAACGCCGTGCGCGACAGCCACGAGCTTGCGCTGCTGTGCCTGGGCGGCCCGCGCGGCGATGTCGAGCGCGCCGCGCTGACTGAGGCCGACATCATCCTCATGGCCGGCTGCGATACGATGCGCCCGCAGTACCGGCACATGGAAGTCGAGGTGCCGCCGCTGGCGGAGGAAGCGCGCCGCCTGCTGCGCCTGTGGATCGGCGACCTCGAGCCCGAGGACGCGCCGCTGCTGCTGGGTGCTGAGCGCGTCATCGTTCCGTGGAGCGAGGCCGCGACCGAGGCCTACGAGAAGGATGGCAAGGCCGACTCGGCCTTCGCCGCGGAGCCCAAGGCCGCCAAAGAGCTCGCGCGCCTGGCGCGCCGCCTGGGCGGCGTGCAGGTCGGGCTAGCGCTTGGCACCGGTGCGGCGCTCGGCCACGCCACCATCGGCGTCCTTAAAGTCCTCAAACGCGAGGGCATCCCCGTCGACATCATCGCCGGGACCTCGATGGGCTCGCTCATCGCCGGTTGCTTCGCCGCGGGCTACGAGCCCGAGGAAATCGAGCAGCTCGCCCTGCGCATCGACAAGTCGTGGGTGTACGAGAACCTGTTCTGGGACCTCACCGTGCCGCGCTCGGGCATCTTCGCCGGGGACACCTTGCTGCGTTTTATCCGGTCATACATGGGCTCTAGGGAATTCTCCGACATGGAAATCCCCTTCGCTTGCGTCGCCGCCGACATCGAGACGGGTGCCGAGGTCGTGCTCAAGCAGGGCCGCGTCGCGGAAGCCATCCGCGCCTCGTGCGGCCTCCCTTTAATTTTTGAACCGATCCAGCTGTCCGGCCGCTGGCTCGTCGACGGCGGCCTCGTCAACCCGGTGCCCACGCGCGTCATCGCGGACATGGGTGCTGACATCCTGCTCGCCGTCAACCTGACCGTGCCCGCGAGCGAACGCAAGAGCGAGCTTCACGAGCGCCACAAGCAGCGCCTGCTCGACCGCCCCTTGAGCCTCGAGACCTTGACCCAGGTGGCGCGCGGCGCCATGCCCAAGGCCTTCCGTGCGCCGAACTTCTTCGAGGTGTTCTTCCAGATGATCTACACCATGGAGTACGAGGTCGCCCAGTCGCGCCTCGACCTCGCCCATGTCACGATGTTCCCCGACCTCAAGGGCTTCTCCTGGACCGAGCTCCACCGCGCCGCCGAGATCATCCGCGCCGGCGAGCTCGCCGCCGAGGAAGCCCTCCCGCGCCTGAAGGCCCTGATCCCCTCGCTCCGCCCTTAGCGGCGGCCGCCTTCGGCGTTGACGAGGGCGAGGTGGGACCCGTCGAGATCGCCGGACGCGATCTGGCCGAAGATGGACAGGAAGCGCGAGAGCTTCCCTCGGCGGGCGGCGACCTCGCGGCCGTAAGAGGTTGATTTGGCGTAGCGCACGAGCAGATCGTCGAGGAACTCGCGCCACCGAGGCTGCTTGAGCACGGCCGAAGCGACGCGGAAGGGGACGAGGCGGTAGTCGGAGATGTCGCGCGAGATGTTGCGGCGCAGGCCGGAGTTCTCGGCCTGCCTCTTCTCAATCTCGCCGATGCGCGACAGCCAGGCGTCGGACTTCAGCGCGTCCAAGGAGGCCGAGGCGTTGGCCTTGAGCTTAGCCAGCCGCGCCGCGTACGACTCGCCGCGCTTTTTGTAGTTCTCCCGCACGGGGGCGGGCGCCGGCACGGCGTCGATGGCGGCAAGCAGGTCGGCGGTCAGGAAGCCCTCCTCGTCCTCGATGCGGGCCAATTCCTCCTCGAGAGAGGCGGCGGTGAGCCAACGGGCGGCCTCGCGCTGTCGGCCGGAGAGCTCGATGAGCAGGGCCTTGCTGATTTGGCTAGGATCCTTGCTCTTGGCGGCGGTCGCCGCAAAGGCGTCTAGGGCGGCCAGCGCGCGCGCGTTGGCGGCGGCACGCGCGGCGAAGCGCTTCTTGAGCTTGTCGGCGGGGACCTTGGCGAGCAGGCGCGCCTCGAGGCCGGGGTCCTTCATGTCGCGCTCGGTCAGGCGCACGCCGCCCAGGGTCGCGAGCTCCGCGATGCGCGCGCGTCGCAGGCGGTCCGAAAGGTTGGCGAGGTCGTACTTGAGCGCATGGGCTGGATAGGCGAGTGTCGCGAAGTCGAGCTTGCCGGTCTCGATGAGCGCGGGCGCGCCGGGCGGGCGGCGCAAATTGAGGGCGCTCTGAAACGCCATGAGCTGAGGGGAGTAGCCGCGGATGTTGCCCGCGGAGAGGCGGTCGTAGAAGGTGTTGGCGAGTGCCGCGGAGGGAGGCGTCTCGGAGTCGGCGGGCTTGCCCTCGGGGGCCGAGCCCGTGATGACGCGCTCGCCCTGCGCGCCCTTGCCGTCGAACATGTTGCGCATGATCTCGCGCCGCTCCTCCTCGCCCGCCTCCTGATCCTGCTTGCCCATGAGCTTGGAGGTCTTCGCCGCGCCCTTGAGCACGCCGTAGGCGCCGCGGTCGGTGTTGTTGCGCTGGAAGGTCTGGCGCAGGTGGCGGGTCAAGGTGATTTCGAAGAGGCGCGTGCCCGAGGCCTCGTCGCGCGCCAGGCCCAGGGCAATCTCCGCCGAGCCGCCGAGGTCGGTCGCGACGAACTCGCGCACATCGGCGCGTTTCTTCTTCTCGTCGGTCTCGGAGCTGATCGCGCCGGCGATCTTTGAGCGCAGGATGCGGTCGACGAGTGCCTCCTGCAGGCCGGGGTCGGCTTCGAGCTGCTTGCGCATGTCGGCGATCGCGGCGGTGCGGTCCTCCTCGACGACCTGCCCCTCGGGCGCGGCGGGCTCGTCCTGGGCGCGCGCCGCAGCACTCAGCAGCAGGAGTGCGAGGCAGGCGCCTCTCACGGCGCCGTCCCCGTCGACTTCAAAGTCTCGAAGCTGAACACCTCGCGCCGGCCGGAGCGCACCACGCCGTCATCGCCGAGGCGCGCCAAGCCCAAGGTCAGGTCCGAGGTCTCGATGTCCTTGCGCGCCTTCGTCCACAGGTCCAGGAAGGAATGCGTGTCGCTCTTGTCGGGCACGCCCCACCTGGCGACCGCGTAGCGCCCGCCGGGGGCCAGCGCGATGCTCACCAGGCGCGGGTAGGGCCCCGCGCGCAGCTTGGCGGCGCCGGTCCAGTCGCGGGCCTCGACGGACCAGGACTCCCCGAAGTGGCAGGCGACGAGCACCATCTTGGAGTCCAGCGAGAAGACGACCGGCTCGCCCTTCTCCGGCCAATCGGCCGACTCGTCGCTCCACAAAGTCTGCCCTGAAGAGCCGTGGATCTTGAGCAGGCGGCGCGACTCCAGCATCTTGCTGCGCGACGCGTTCCAGGTGAGCTTGCGCTCGAGCGTCCACGCCGCCTTCCCGTCGGGCGAGGCGTCGCCAGCGACCTCGCGCGTGACGGGGCCGCTCTCCTCGCGTGTCAGGCCGATTTCAAAGGAGAGGTTGCCTTCCGCGTCGTAGAGCACGAGGGAGCGGCCCTGCTTGGACCAGCCGGGCGTGGAGCGCGAGACGGCCATGTCGGGCAAGGCCGGCGCCGTCGCCGCGAGTGCTACGGACGGTGCTACGAGTGCCACCGACAGCAGAAGGTGGATCATTTTTTCTTGCGCTCGGATTCTGCGGGCACGACGAACACCTTGCCCTTCACGCGCGGATAGGCGCGCACCTTCCAGGGCTGGGCGATGGCCTGCGTCGAGAAACCTGAGGGGGGGAGTACGCGGTAGCGCACGGTGATGTCCGGGCCCTTGACCGTGGGCTCGAGAAACTCGACGGTGTAGCCGCCCGTCGGCTTCTCGCCGGCGAACACGGCCACGCCGAAATATTTTCTTAGGTCTAGCGGTGGGGCGTCCTGCCCTAGGCCCAGCCACAGTCGCGTCCAGCCTCCTTCGTCAACGGCTACCTGCGTGCCCGCGTCGATGGGGCCGCCGTACTGACCTTTCCATTCCATGGGCTTCTCCTTCTTGGCGTGAGCCGGTGCCACCAGCAGCAAAACGGCGAGCATCCATTTAATCATGTGCGCCTCCTACGACGAGCCTGGGCATGCGGATCGTCGGCTGGCCGTCGCTGACCGCCACGCTCTGCCCTTCCTTGCCGCAAATCCCGATGCCCCAGCCGATGTCCCAGCCCACGCGGTCGATGGAGAGCAGGGCCTCGGGCCCGACGCCAAGCAGGTTAGCGTCGCGCACGAGGTGCTTGACGACCCCATCCTCGACGCGCCAGCCCTCATCCACCTCGAAGACGAACTCCCCGCTGGCCGTGTCCACCTGGCCGCCGCCCATGCGCGTAACGAGCAGGCCGCTTTTCATCTCGGCCACGATGCGAGCGGGGTCGTCGGCGCCGGGGGCGATGTAGAGGTTAGACATGCGCGGGATCGGCCGCGACGCAAACGACTCCCGGCGGCCGTGGCCGTTGGAAGCGCGGTCCTCGCGCAAAGCCGTCGCGCGATCATAAAGGAAATCAGTGAGGACCCCATTACGGACGAGCTCGGTCGGCCGCGCGGGCACGCCCTCGTCGTCGAAGGCGAAGGAACCGCGCTGGAAGGGCATGGTCGGGTCGTCGATGACCGTGATCGTCTCGGGTGCCACGACCTTGCCGCGCATGCCGCGATACGCGGGCGACGAGCCTTCCTGAACATGGTCGACCTCGAGCGAGTGGCCGACCGCCTCGTGGATGAAGGTGCCGCCGGCGGCGGCGGCCAGCACGATGGTCATCTCCCCGGCTTTAGCCTTGGGCGCGTCGAGCTTTGCGAGCGCGCGCGCCGCGGCCCGCCGGGCGGCCTTGAGCGCCGCCCCGTCGTCGAACAGCTCGAAGCCGCGCTGCGCGCCGATCACCTCGTGACCCGTCTGCAGCATCCCGTCGCGCTCGGCGACGACCGAGACCGACAGATTCGTCGAGATCCGGCTCTGGGCGCGGTCGGCGCCCTCGGAATTAAGGACGCGCGTGTCCTTCCTGCGGTCGCTGTAGGTCGCGGTCACCTGCCTGATGAGGGGGGACATGGCGCGCGCCGCGCGGTCCACTTCCCGCAGCAACGCGAGCTTGCGCTCAAGGCTCACCTCGCCGGGGTCGAGGCGGCAAGGCGCCGCGCGGTGCTCGGGCGCCAAAAATTGCGGCCCGCGCTCCGGCGCGCCCGGCGAAAGACGCTCGCGCAGGCGCGCCGCGGCCCCGGCGGAAGCGTCCTGCGCGCTGCCGAAAAAAGTTTGGACACGAAGGCCCTGCTTTCTCAATAGCCTCAGGCTCAGGCCGCGCTCAGCACTCGTACCTATGTCGCGCACCGCCCCGTCCTCGAGCCGAGCGGTGGCCCAGTTCGATTCCTCGAGGTACACCTCGCCGTACCCGGCGCCCGCGAGCGCGGCGCCATAGGCGGAGGCCTCTTCACCGAGTCGCCGGGTCACGCGTCCCTCTTGCGCGGCAAGGTCAAGGTCACAGTCGAGCCGGTGCCGAGGGTCGAGCGCAGCACCGCGCCGCCGCCGTGCAACTCGGCCACCTTGCGCACGAACGCGAGCCCCAGGCCCATGCCGTCCTGCTGGCCGGTGAAATCCTTCTCGACCTGGTGAAATCTTGAGAAAACGCGCTCGACATCCTCGGGCGGCACGCCGGGGCCCGTGTCGGCCACGGTGACCGCGGCCCAATCGCCCTCGGCCTGCGCGCGCACGATCGCGACGGGGCCGGGTTTGAGATTGAACTTGACCGCGTTGTCGATGAGGTTCTTGAGCGACTCGATGATCAGGCGCTTGTCGCCCACCACGATCAAGGACGACGGCGGCGCGTCCACCTTAGCGCCCCGCTCGTCGAGCTTCTCCTTGAGCGACTCGAGCGCCTCTTGGACCGCCTCGTCGAGCGCGAAGGGCTCGAGGGTGATCTGGACATCGGGGCTCTCGATCGTGGTGTAGCTCAGCAGCTTGTCGACGAGCTCGGTGACCTTCGCACCCTGCGCGCGGATGGTGCGGATGGCCTTGGTCAGCATCGGATCGCTCTCGGGCGTGAGCTCGTCGCAGAGGATGTCAGCAAATCCCGTCACGGCCGCCAGCGGCGTGCGCAACTTGTGGGAGATCAGGCTCAGGAAGGTGCGCTTGAGCTTCTCCTGGCGGAAATTCTCGGTGCGGTCGCGGAACACAAACAGGCGCCCGTCGCTCTCGCCCAGCGGCGCGCGCGTGACGCGGCCCTCGAGCACGAGCATGGTCGGCTCCTTGCGCACCGCCGCGAAGTCCGTCACGGCCGCCTCCGCCCTCAGCAGGTCGGGGATCGACGGGGTCACGGTCATCGCCTTGAGGCTCGCCGCGAGCTCCTTGAGTTCCGTCCCAAGCAGCTTGGCCGCGGCCTCATTGGCGAGCAGGACCTTCCCGTCGGGGTCGGTGAGCACGGCCCCGTCGGTCATCTGCGCGAACACGGTCGCGAGCTTGAAGCGCTCCTCGCGCAACGAGGAGAATAAACGCGCGTTCTCGATGGCGACGGCCGCCTGCGAGGCGAAGGCCTCAAAGGCAAGCAGGTCGGCCTCGCTGAAGTCGCCGCTCTTCTTGTTGATCGCCTCGAGCACGCCGACCAAGTGCCCCTTGAGGAGCATCGGCACCGCCAAAATCGAGCGCGTCACGAAGCCCGTGTGCGCGTCCATCGCGGGCGACCAGCGGGGGTCCTGGCGCACGGCGTTGATGATCTCGGGCTTGCGGCTCTTGGCCACCGAGCCCGCGATCCCGGCACCCAGCGGCAGGCGCACCTTGGCCGCCTCGGGCCCCAGGCCCAAGGCCACATCGAAGTACAGCTCCTGGGTCTTCTCATCGAGCAGCAGCAAGGACGCGCTCTCCGCGTCCACGACGCGCGTGGACAGCTCGAGCACGGAGGTCAGCAACTCGCTTAACTCGAGCTTGGAGGACAATAGGCGTCCCACCTCAAGGAGCAGCTCCAAAGTCTGCGCGTTCGTCGCGGCCATATTTCTTTACCCTACCAAATCCACACCCGGCGGGGCTTCGCCTCCCCGGCGGCCGTCACGCCGAACTCATAGACGAACGGGTTGGCCCGCGGCAGGACCAAGGAGTCAAAGCGCAGGTCGCGCACCGAGACGCTGTAGTCGCCCTTAAGCCCGCGCTCCACGCGCCAGGCCGGCGCCTTGAAGAAGGTCGACAGCCGCCGCCCGAACGGGGTATCCGCCGCCGCGCGCGCGGGCGCGGTGTCGGCGTCGTCGCGCTCGACGACGGCGGGGGCCGCCGTGCCGCGCGAGGCGTCGATCAGGTACCGCTTCCACTCCCCATTGCTATGAACCACACCGCGCCAGCGGTGCGCGCCGAGCGGCTCCGGGAACGCGTACTGAAAGCCCTTGCCGCCGGCCTCGTGCGCGAGCAGGTTCAGCGCTAGCTGGCGGGCGGTAAAGGCCATGGTGATGTAGAACACCACCGCCACGAGCGCTGCCTGGCACGCGAGCCCGAGGGAGGGCCGCCACGAGGCCTTGAGCCTTGCCAGGTGGGGGGCCGCCAGGAACCCCGCCAAGGCCAGGTCGACGATGAAGATAATCGCCAGCTCCGGCCTCATCAGCGAGAAGGGCCAGAACAGCTGGACGCCAAACGAGTTGATCAAGTCAAAGCACAGGTGCCCCGCGCAGTTAAGCGCGATGATCCAGGCGAGGTCCCGGCTCTTCATATCCGCGTATTTCCGCTTGAAAATCCAGGTTAATCCGGCGATCCAAAGGGGGAGCAAAAACAAAGAGTGACCGAACGAGCGTCGCAGCAGCAAGGCCCCCGGAT
>Ga0163144_10009245_pt1 | contig 21190 bp, 14 predicted proteins | sample OliLak19BULKMAT1_FD_123175 | JGI IMG/M metagenome (GOLD analysis project Ga0163144, IMG submission 123175) | Freshwater microbial mat bacterial communities from Lake Vanda, McMurdo Dry Valleys, Antarctica - Oligotrophic Lake LV.19.BULKMAT1 | ecosystem: Environmental > Aquatic > Freshwater >... | reverse complement strand
CGCCGATTGACGCGGGGTCTCGGGCGCGCGCTCCGCGCGCGTCGCGCGCGGAGCGCGCGCCCGAGACCCCGCGTCAATCGGCGCCGCGTACCTGGTACCGTACGACGATTCGGCAACCCTTCACCGCGTGCGCACTTCGGCTTGCTGTTCCTCAGACCAAGCCGCGACGTCCGTGTTGTCGCCATAACGCTCAGCCAGTCGCCCCAGCTCGACAGCCATGCGCGCCGCGGTCGCCGTGTGCGCCGGATCGTTGAACAGGTTGTGCAGCTCGTCCGGGTCGCTCGCGAGGTCGAACAGCTCCCATTCGTCAAATGGGTAGTAATGCACGAGCTTCCACCGCTCCGTACGCACCCCCCGATGCCGCGCCACCATGTGCACGCTCGGGTACTCGTAGTAGTGGTAGTAGATCGACTCGCGCCAATCCCCAGGCGCCTCGCCGCGCAGCAGCGGCACGAGCGATTGCCCTTGCATCTCCGCCGGCGCGGCCACGCTCGCCGCCTCGAGCAACGTCTGCGCATAGTCGAGGTTCTGCACCATGTGCGTGCCATCCACCGACCCCGGCGCAGTCACCCCCGGCCAGCGCACGATCAGCGGCATGCTGAGCGACTCCTCGTACATCCAGCGTTTGTCGTACCAGCCGTGGTCGCCGAGGTAGAACCCCTGGTCCGACGAGTACACAACGATCGTGTTGTCCGCGAGGCCCGCCGCCTCGAGCCAATCGACGATGCGGCCGACACTCTCGTCGACGCCGCGCACGCAGCGCAGGTAGTTCGCGAGGTACCTCTGAAACATCCACTGCACACGCGCCTCGCCCTCGAGGTTCGCCGCAACAAACGCCTCGTTACGCGGGTCATAGAACGCGTCCCACTCCGCGCGCTGCTCCGGTGTCATGCGCGCGAGGTTCTGGTACCCCGACTGATCGAGCGCCGTCCCAGCCTTCGGGTCCCAATCCGCGCCCGGCGTCACGAACAGGTCGTAGACGAGGTTCATGTCGCGCGCGATCGTCATCTCCTGGAAGCGCGCGGGCGGCGCGAGGCCCTTGTAGTCGTCGAACAGCGTCGGCGGCTCGGGCAGCGCCACGCCGTCGTACAGCGAAAGGTGGCGCAGCGCCGGCATCCACGTGCGATGCGGCGCCTTGTGTTGGCACATCAGCAGGAACGGCTGACCCGTTTCTTTTTGCGCCTCCTTTTGCGCCTCGAGCCACTCGAGCGAGAGGTCCGTGACGACGTCGGTGCAATACCCCTCGACACGCCGCCGTCCCGCGGCGCTGATCAGCTCAGGGTTGTAGTACGCGCCTTGGCCCGGGAGGATGTCCCAGTGATCGAACCCCTGCGGGTCGCTGTTCAGGTGCCACTTGCCGATCATCGCGGTGCGATAACCGGCGGCCTGCAGCAGCTTCGGGAACGTCACTTGGTCGCCGTCGAAGCGGTCGCTGTTCGAGCGAAAACCGTTCAGGTGGCTATGTTTGCCGGTGAGGATCACGGCGCGGCTCGGGCCGCAAATCGAGTTCGTGCAGAAGCTGCGGCGAAAGCGCATGCCCTCGGCCGCGAGCTGGTCGATGCGCGGCGTCGTGTCGACCTCGGCGAGCCATTGGCCGAACAGCATCTCGCGGTCGCGCGCGTAGGCGCCGATGGCGTGGGGCGCGTGGTCGTCGCTGAAGAGGAAGACGATGTTGGGGCGCTTCTGCGGCGGGCCCTCGGGCGTTCCCGACCTCGCCGCGGCGACGTTCGCCGGGGCCAGGAGGTCGGCCGCCTTGTCGTGCTCGGACGGCGGCCACGGCGCGAGCACCGCGCTGACCGCGCGGTGGTCGGACGCGAAACGCGAGTCGCTCTCGCGCTCGGCGTGGACTTGGTGGCGCAGGACCTTCGCGCCGGGCGGCACGAAGATGTGGTCGATGCGCGGACCCTCCGCCGCGAGCTTCGCCGCAGTCGGCTTCCCGAACCCCGTGAAGGTCGCGCGCGGCCCGGTCGAGCCGCCTGCGCTCACCGCGCCGGCGTCGTCGAGCACCGCGTCGAGCGCGCGATAACCGTCGGAGTTGGGCCCAAAATTGAAATCCCCGAGCAGCACCGCGGGCCCACCCTGGGCGAGCTCGAGCACACGTTGGGCGACGAGCTGCGCCGCCTCGCGCCGCGCCTCGACGCCGAGGTGGTCGAAGTGGGTGTTGATCACGAGGAGCGCGCGCCCGGTGTCGCGCTCGACCAGCTGGGCCCAGGTCGCGATGCGGTTGAGAGCGGCGTCCCACCCGCGGCTCGGGGCCTCGGGCGTGGGCGACAACCAGAACGTGCCCGAGGCGCCGAGGCTGAAGCGCCCTTTGTCGAAGAAGATGGCGCACTGCTCGCCGCCACCGTCCGCGTCGCGGCCGCGGCCGACGACGCCGAAGCGCGCGAGGTCTTGGCGCAGGCCTTCGACCTGGTGCGCGAGCGCCTCTTGCACACCGAGGACGTCGGGCCGCAACCCGTCGAGCAGCGTCGCGACGCGCGCGCGGCGATTGGGCCACGCGTCCGCGCCGTCGCGCGGCTCGTCGTAGCGGATGTTGAGGGTGGTGACTCGGACCTCGTCGACGCGGGCCCGCGGGGCGGCCTCGCTTTCACCCTCGCCGCGCGCCTCTGCAGCCGTTCCTGCGCGCGCCGCGCAGAGGGCCAACGTGAACAGCACCAGGACGCGGCACGAGGCGCGCGCCCACCGATTGCGGGTAGGGGAGGGATGTCGCATGGGGCGTGGACCCGAGTCTACGCCCTCGCCGCGACCTGCACGGACCGTCTACCCGACCTGACGCCCGACGTAGACCGTGTAGACCGCCGCGGCGACGGCGATGATGGTCACGAGGGACAAAAGCCTAATTTTGCCCGGCGCCCGGAACGCGATCCCGGCCATGGCCGACACGACGAGCCAGCTCGTGATCTTGACGAACAGCCAGTGGTTGTCGCCGAACTTCAGCCCGAGCTTCGCCATCAACCCGAACCCACCGATGAGCACGAGGACGCTGAGGATCCCGCTGAACATCAGCGTCCTTTTGCGCCGCTCGGGCGTGGGCGCCGCGAACGCCTGGAAGGTCACGGCCGTCAAGAGGATGGCGCTGAGGACGTGCATGACCTGGTAGATCTGGATATTCATCGTGGTGCTTCTGTGCCTGTGGACGGCGTTGTGGACCGCCGCTGGGTCGCCCTCCATCGAGCCAAACAGGTTACCCGCTCGCGCCCGACCGCCATGTCGGGCATCCTGACGCGCATGGAGCGAGGGTGGCCCGAGTCCGCGCGAGGCCGCACCGCGGGCGCAGCCGCGCCCGCGTGCCCGCGGCGCGCCGCCCCGCGCGCGACGCCGCCGCGCCCGACCCCACCGCGCCCGGCGCCGGCGAAGTCCCCGGCCAAGTCCACCGCGACGTCGACGGAGGAGACCCTGTCCCCTCTGTGGCGCGTGATCTGCCACGACGACCCGATCACGACGATGGACTTCGTGGTCCAACTCCTGCGCGAGGTCTTCCGCCTCCCCTTGCAGCGCGCGATGACCCTGATGCTCGAGGTCCACAACTCGGGCGCCGCGACGGTGGGCCGCTGGCCCGAATCGACCGCGAAGTCCCGCGCGGAACGCGCCCAGGCGAAGGCGCGGGCGGCGGGGTTCCCGTTGACGTTCACGGTTGAGGCGGATGACTGAGGCGACGAGCCCTCGCCTCCGGCTACACTCTCGCCCCGCCGCGCACGCCAGGCCCTACCAGCCCAGGTTTCCGCGGCACCCCGAGCGCCCGTAGCTCAGCTGGATAGAGCACCGGTTTCCTAAACCGGGGGTCGCAGGTTCGAATCCCGCCGGGCGCACCACTGCAGGCTTGCGACACGTCTAGGCTTGCATCCGCGAAGGTCCTCGCGGAGCGATGCTGTACCGTCTGCATGCCGCCAGCCACCCTTGGCCGTACGACACGCGTGGTTTTACGATCGATGCCACCTCATGGTCGAGTACACGCGAGGCAACCTGCTCGAGGCTGACGTCGAAGCCCTCGTCAACGCCGTCAACTGCGTAGGTGTGATGGGCAGAGGCATCGCCTAGCAGTTCAAGCAGGCCTTCCCTCAGAACTACGAGGAGTATCGGAGGGTCTGCAAGGCTGATCAGCTGAGCCCGGGCAGGATGCTCGTTCATCGCACCGGCCGGCTCGGCAATCCCCGTTACATCATCAACTTTCCGACCAAGACGCACTGGCGCTGCGAATCAAACGTCGAGGATGTCCAGTCGGGACTCGCTGCTCTGATCGACACAGTGCAGCGATTGGAGATCAAATCGATCGCCGTACCGCGCCTCGGCTGCGGGAATGGCGGGCTCGAGTGGGCCGAAGTGCGACCGCTCATCGAGGACGCCTTCCGTCCGGTGACGAGGGTCCGGGTTCTACTGTTCTGGCCGCTTCCCCGACCCGCTGGACGGCGTTCACAGAGAGTCCCGCCACGAGCAACCGACTGCGCAACCTGCGACTCGCAGCGCTGATCGAGAGCTGGCTCCAGGACGAGACTCGGGACGACGAGCGCATTGGCCCGCTACTCGCCAAGGTCTTGGCTGAGAACCCATTTCGAATTGGTGAGTAGTCAATGCCCCTCGTGCTCGACTCTACCGTTGTCAGCCAACTGTGCACGCCGCGCGACAAGGCCGCCAACCAGGACCTGGCACGCTGGTTCGCCAAACTGCTCCGTCAGGCCGCTGATCAAGTCGTAGTGGTTCTGCCCGAGATCGTCGACTACGAAGTCCGACGTGGGCTACTCCACCTCGCGCTCAAGGAGCGCCGCGAACTAGGGACGGCAACCGCCGACCTCGACCGCATCGGTCGGTTGTGCCGCTACTTGCCGCTTGACACCCACCGCCCAGACGATGCGCGCATCGGCGCGGCTCTGGGCCGACGCACGGCTGCGCGGGAAACCGACAGCGGCGCCGACCCGCCTCGATGCCGATCCAATCCTCGCTTCCCAGGCTCTCTCGGTATCTGGGACAATCGTCACGGGCAACCTGCGACACCTCGATCCATTCGGACCCGCGATACGTTGGCAGGACATCGACCCGAACGTGATCGAGTGATGTTCACGCCACCGCGGCCGCGAACTGGGCGAACAAGTCGCCCGGCAGCGGGTGCTCGAGCCGCCACGTGATTCCCATTGGCCGTTCGGACTTGTGGGAGACGTATTCGGCCGGGCCGAGGAACCACAGCGCTGGGTCGTCCGCTCGCAGGCGGGCGAACAGCATCACACTCGAGCGGCGCTCGACGTGGTGTTGGTAGCGCTGACCCGTCGCGGAATCGGCGCGAGTCATGGACTGGCTCTCCCAATGGATCAGCCTCGGGCTGATCGCATAGTCGCGGTAGCGCGTCGTCGGCGAGAAGCTGCCGCTGGTCTTGTCCAGAGTGAACGCCAAGAGGTCCGCGCGGGCTTCCTTGGCCCATAAGACGCCGGCTTGCCAGTTGGTGATCTTCGCGCGGTCGTCGACGCCGAACGCCGCGAGAATCTCGCGGCGGGTGTAGCGGGCGTGGACCGCGAGCGGGACGTCCGGCGAGCTCCGCAGGGTGTGGTGGACGTGCGTGATCCTCATTCGGAGGACGCCGATGAGCTCGCGCAGCTCGGCGACGATCTGTGGGTGCTGCCAGAGCAGCCGCGTGCCGGTGTCGAGATCCGCGGCCTTGTCGGCGACGAGGCCGGCGGTCGAGCCAACCAGCATGCGAAGCAGTCGCCGCTCCGGCTCGCGCAGCGACGCGGCGAGTGGCGGCGAGTCCTGCGAGAGAAGACGGTCGAAGGTGTCGAGACGCAGATTGTCGTCGACGTGCAGCAGCCGGGTGCAGGCTCGACGGAGCCTCTGCTCGTTCGGGCCCCCAGGCCTCAAAGGCAGTCCGGCTTCAGCGCGAAGGTCAGACCAGGCGCGGTTGCCGGCGTAGACGTCCTCGAGGTCCATACCGGTCTGATCGATGTACTCGACCAGAGTGACGTCTCGGTTCGGATTCGATTGCGCGAGGCGCGCGAGCTCGGCGGCTTTCGCATTGAACCCCGTCGGGATCGCGGCCCGAATATTCGCCAACACGATCGCGCTCGCCTTGGCGTCGAGCTCCATGTGGCAGCCCGCCGGGAGGAACGGAAAACCGCGCTCGACTTGTTGGATCAGGTCCTTACGGCTCCCGCCCAGCAGCGCCTGCATGCGACGGTCCATGCGGAACTCGCTGCGGTGCTGGCCGACGAAGTCGAGCACGGTGCAGGCGCTCTTCCCTTCGGCGCGCCGCAGTCCGCGGCCCAGCTGCTGAAGGAACAACGTCGGGCTGTCGGTGGGGCGCAGAAACAGGACCGTGTCCACCGCAGGGAGGTCGACACCCTCGTTGAAGAGGTCGACGGAGAAGAGGGCCTGTACCCTGCGATCGGCGAGGTCGCGCAGCGCCTGCTCGCGCTCCTTGACCGGGCTGTCGCCCCAGACCGCGACCGCGGCGATGCCGGCCTCGCGAAAGACGCGCGCCATGAAGCGCGCGTGCTCGACGCTGACGCAGAAGCCGAGGGCGCGCATGCGACCCACGTCGTCGACGTGCTCGGCGACCTGCTTCAGGACCAGCCGCGCCCAACGATCGCTCGTGGTCAGCACCCCCGTGAGCGCCCCGACGTCGTAGCCTCGCCCGCGCCTCCAAGGCACCTTCGAGAGGTCCAGACCGTCATGAACACCGAAGTAGAGAAAGGGGGTCAGGCGGTGCTGGTCGATCGCGTCCCACAGCCGCAGCTCGGCGGCGATGCGGTCGTCGAACCAATGCAGGACGGAGAGTCCGTCGCTTCGCTCGGGTGTCGCGGTGAGGCCGAGGAGCTCGATCGGGCGGACGTGCTCGAGCAGGTCCTCGTACGAGGCCGCCGCCGCGTGGTGGAACTCGTCGACGATCACGACGTCGAAGTGATCGGGGGCGAGGTTCTCGAAGCCGGCCGCATTGAGGCTCTGGATAGACGCGAAGACGTGCTCGAAGCGCTGAGGGCGCGCCCCTCCGACCCACAGCTCGCCGAACGAGTGATCACGCAGCGCGTGGCAGAACGTGGCGCGGCTCTGGTCGAGGATCTCTTTGCGGTGCGCGACGAACAGGAGGCGGGCGCGAGGGAGCCTCGCTCGTAGGCGCAGGTAGTCGACCGCGGCCATGACCGTCTTGCCCGTGCCCGTCGCCGAGACGAGCAGGTTGCGATGACGACCTTGGGACCGGGCGAGCGCCAGCTGTTCGAGCAGGCGCTCCTGGAAAGGCTCGGGCCGCAGCTCGACAGGGCTGAGGAAGACCCTTGGCCCGGAATCCAAATGCTCGGTGCGCTGACCGAACACCTCACGGTTGTACGGCTCGAATTCGCCGCTCTGCCAGTAGCTCTCGAAGACCGCGGCCACCTTGTCGACCACGTCCTCATTGCGGGCGGCCGACGCGCGGACGTTCCACTCGAGGCCCGTGACCTGCGCGGAGAACGTCAGGTTGGACGAGCCCACGTAGGCCGTGGAGAACCCGGAATCGCGGTGGAACAGCCACGCCTTCGCGTGCAGGCGAGTCGTCGTCGTGTCGTACGAGACGCGGACATTCGCGCCCAGTTCCTCGAGCACGTCCAGAGCCGCGCCCTCGGTCGAGTTCGTGTAGGTCGTTGTCAGGACCCGCAGCTCGCGGCCCGCCGCCGTGTGTCGGCGGAGGCTGTCCAGGAGCGGGCGGATCCCGCTGCGTCGGATGAACGCCATGACGACGTCGATGCGGTCGGCAGACAGGACCTCCGTCTCCAGCTGCTTCCCGACCCGCGGCTCACCTGGTGAGTTCGTCAGGAGGGTCGTGTCGAGCAGCGGAATCAGGGGCGCCTCGATCGCCTCCGGTGAGCCGTCCGGGCGCAGCGCGAGGATCGCGCGGAGGACCTCGGCCGAGTCCGAAGGGAGCTCGGCTTCCGCATCATCGCTGTCGAGGTCCAGGGCCGCGGCGATGTGCTGGACCAGCTGCTGAGTCAGCCGCACTCCCACGGCCGCGCGCTCCTTGTCCGGCACTCCTCTCAAGACTCTGCGCAAGAGAGATCCTACGTGCAGCGCCAAGCGGTCCGCGGCCTCTGCTTCGTGCAGGGAGCGCAATTCCGGGCTCAAGCCGTGCTGCAGTTTCTCGAGCTCCAGCACGAGCGCTCGTGTGAGGAGCGTCTCGTGCAGTCCACGCTTGGGGGAAGCCATGAGGCGAGAGTTGAGTCGGAAGCGTTGCCCTGCGGTCTGGTCCTTGAGCGAGTCTACTGACGAGTCGCTCTTGCTCCCAGCGGGTGAACCCGACTTCGGTTACGAGCCCGTGACCAACGGCTCGGGTTGGGGGTCGTATCTCGGTCCCTCACGCGACTCAAAAGACCACGAAACGATGCACCTCTCACTCCACTCCTTCTCGCCGCCATTTTTCGCGGGCTTGCTCTCTTGCACTGCCGCGCTCGATGCGGGCCAGCACGCAGCATCGGTACAAGATGACGTGCCCGCCTCTCCGGCGGAGGTCGGTGAGGATCCTAAGGCGCCAAAGCAACTCGCGCAGTATCCCGGCGCGCCATTTGAGGATCAGAAGGGCAACCACTGGTTCTCGACGGTGACCGAAGGGCTGATTCGTTACGACGGCAAGGAGTTTGTCACGTTCACGACAGCAGACGGGCTCGCCGACGACACCGTGCGAGGCATCGTGGAGGACGCACACGGAGTTCTGTGGATCGCCACGACGGGTGGAGTCTCGAGGTACGACGGCACCTCGTTCAAAACTCTCACCGACTACGGGGACATTCCCATCACGTACACGTTCGCGGAACATGGCGACCACCGCGATGTTTGGGACGTGATGCTCGACCGCAAGGGTCAGCTGTGGGTGTCGACCGCGGATGGTGTCTTCCGGTACAACAGTGAGGCTCTCATCCCATTCCCGCTGCCGGTTTTGGGCGTCAAGCCGAACTACGAGTTCACGCCCAGGATGGTCTATTGCACCTTGGAGGACCGCGCCGGAAACCTCTGGTTCGGCACGGATGGCGCGGGCGCGGTGAAGTATGACGGGACCTCGATGGTCGTCTACACGGCGGAGAAGAACGGCCTGTGCAGCGACCGCGTCTGCGCCATCCTCGAGGACAAGCGCGGGGACTTCTGGTTCGGCACATCGAGCGGGGGCGTGAGCCGCTTCGACGGTAGCGTTTTTACGACGCACCTCCGGAGCGAGATGTTCTCACCACACACCGGCTGGGGCCGCTATATGGGCATCGTCGAAGACCGCGCTGGGAACATTTGGTTCGGAGTCGCGGCCAAGGGCGGCGGCGTGTATCGCTTCGACGGCCAGGACTTTCGGTACTTCTCCAAGAAGGAGGGCCTGGGCGACGGCGGAGTGGCCAGCGTCCGGGAGGATCGTAGCGGCCGCGTGTGGCTCGGCTCGACGTCGGGTGTGTTTCGATTCGACGGCGAGAGGTTCGTCCACGTCACGCAGAGCCCTTGAAGCGCCAAGACTGGAAACGAAGCGGCGGGCGCTCAGAGGCTGGGTCCGGACGGCGGCGTGACCCCGCCCTGAGTCACGCCCTCGCACCTGCTCGCCTCCTCGGAAGAGACCGGCGCACCCGCTCCATCGCCGAGGTCGGTGGAGATGCCCCTGGAGCTCGCCCTCCGGCTTCCCCCCGGCCAGCGCCCGCGCCGAGGAGGTTGTGGTCCGTCCCGCGCGGGAGCGCGACGAACGAGACGCCACGGCGGCTGCGCAGAACGGAGGGTCAAGACCCGCACTTGTGCGCATAGGGGTGGCCGCCGGATGCGGGTCCCATGCACGGGCTTCCTATGAGAGGTCCCGTCGCATGAAGGCCGCCACCCGTCGCCGTTCCGTTTCTGCCCGAGGTTCGAAGCCGAAGGCAGCCTCCCGCGTCGCCTTTACGTTCGCGTTCGCGCGTTACGACAAGGCGCTGCGCGCCGCCGGTTCGCGCGACGCGCTGTCGTCGCTGCTCGGCGGCAAGGGCGCCAACCTCGCCGAGATGACCTCGCTCGGCCTGCCGGTGCCGCCGGGTTTTGTGATCACGACCGCGGCGTGCAAGGCGTTCCTCGCGGGCCGCGGCAAGCTCCCGGCCCCCATGTGGGAAGAGGTGACCAAGGCGCTCAAGCAGCTCGAGCGCACGACCGGCAAGCGGCTCGGCGACGCGCAGCGGCCGCTGCTGGTGTCGGTGCGCTCCGGCGCGCGCTTTTCGATGCCGGGGATGATGGACACGGTGCTGAACCTCGGCATGACCGATGCCGTGGCGGAGCAGCTGACGACGACGGTGGGCGAACGGTTCGCGTTCGACGCCTATCGGCGCTTCGTGCAGATGTTCGGCCGCGTCGTGCTCGGCGTGTCCGACGCGCCGTTCGAAGCGCTGCTCGCCGAACGGCGTCGCGCGTGCGGAGCGACCAACGACTCCGAGCTGTCGGCCGACGACATGCGCGAACTGACGACGGAGTTCCACGCCGTGGTGCAGCAGCACACCGGCGAGCCGCTCCCGCGCGACCCCCTGCAGCAGCTGCGGCTCGCGATCGAGGCCGTGTTCCGGTCGTGGAACGGCAAGCGCGCGGTCGACTACCGCAATGCTGCCGGCATCGCGCACGACCTCGGCACCGCGGTCAACATCGTCGCGATGGTGTTCGGGAACATGGACGCCGACTCCGCGACCGGCGTCGCGACCACGCGCGACGTCACCACCGGCGAGAACGAGGTCGAGGGCGACTTCCTGGTCGACGCGCAGGGCGAGGACGTGGTGTCCGGCACGCGCACGACGCGGCCGATCGCCGACCTGGAGACCTGGCGGCCGAAGCAGTGGAAGGAGTTCCGCCGCCATTGCAAGCTGCTCGAGCGGCACTACCACGACGTGCAGGACGTCGAGTTCACGATCGAGCAGGGCAAGCTGTGGATGCTGCAGACGCGCAACGCCAAGCGCACCGCGCAGGCGGCGATCCGCATCGCCGTCGCCCTCGTGCACGAGAAGCGCATCAAGAAGCAGGAGGCGCTGCTGCGCGTGCAGCCCGAGCACGTCGACTACTTCCTGCATCCGCAGTACGACGCCGATGCGCGCCGGCAAGCGAAGACCGATGGCAAGCTGCTGACGACCGGGCTCAACGTGTCGCCGGGCGCCGCGATCGGCATGGCGGCGTTCGACGCCGACACCGCGGAGCGCTGGGCGCGGCAGGAGCACAAGCAGGTCGTTCTGGTGCGCGCGGAGACCAAGCCCGACGACGTGCACGGGCTGCTCGCGGCTCAGGGCGTCGTCACCAGCCACGGTGGACGCACCAGCCATGCGGCGCTGGTCGCGCGTCAGTTCGGGAAGCCGGCGGTCGTCGGCGCGCTGCAGCTCACCGTCGACGTCGAGGCGCGTCAGCTGATCGCGCCCGGAGGCATCGTCATCAAGGAGGGCGACTGGCTGTCGCTCGACGGCACCACGGGCGAGGTGTTCGCCGGCCAGCTTCCGACCGTCGTGCCCGACCTCGCCGACGAGCACCTGGTGCAGCTGTTGGCGTGGGCCGACGCCGAACGGCGGCTCGGGGTGCAGGCGAACGCCGACTATCCAGTCGACGCTGAACGCGCGCGCCGGTTCGGCGCCGAGGGCATCGGACTGTGCCGCACCGAGCACATGTTCTTCGAGGCCGAGAGGCTGCCGATCGTGCAGGCGATGATCCTCGCCCAGGACGCCGCCGAACGCGTGCAGCACCTCGCCAAGCTGCTGCCGCTGCAGCGCGGCGACTTCACGGGGCTGTTCCGCGCCATGGACGGGCTGCCGGTGACGATCCGGTTGCTCGACCCGCCGCTGCACGAGTTTCTGCCCGACCATGATCGGCTGACGCGCGAAACGGCGACGCTGGAGGCGCGGCTGGAGCTGAGCGCCGGCGACGTGCCTGGGATGAAGGCGCAGCTCGCCATCGACCAGCGTCTGCTGCACAAGCTCGACGAGCTGCGCGAGCAGAACCCGATGCTCGGCCTGCGCGGCGTGCGGCTCGGCATCCACATGCCCGACCTCGTGCGCATGCAGGTGCGCGCGATCTTCGAGGCCGCCTGCGATTGCGCCGCGGATGGCGTCAAGGTGAAGCCGAAGATCATGATCCCGCTGACCGCGACCAGCACCGAGCTGCAGGTCGAGCGCGCGGTGCTCGAGGAGGTCGCCAAGGCGGTGATGAAGGAGCGCGGTCGCAAGGTGAAGTACCAGTTCGGCACGATGATCGAGATCCCGCGCGCGGCGCTGACCGCCGACCGGCTCGCTGAGTACGCCGAGTTCTTCTCATTCGGCACGAACGACCTGACGCAGACCACGTTCGGCATCTCGCGCGATGACGCGGAGACGGGCTTCCTGCAGGAGTACCTGACTCAGGGCATCTTGACCGACAATCCGTTCGCGACCATCGATCGCGACGGCGTCGGCCAGCTGATGGGGCTCGCGCTCGAGCGCGGCCGACAGACGCGCGACGACCTCGAGACCGGCATCTGCGGCGAACACGGCGGCGACCCGCGCTCGATCGAGTTCTGCCACGACCTCGGCCTCGACTACGTGTCGTGCTCGCCGTTCCGCGTGCCGGTCGCACGTCTGGCCGCGGCGCAGGCGGCGCTGCGGGCGAAGCGCGCGGCGAAGTGACGGCGTGAGCAGCGTTCCAGTCAGCGAGACGCCGCACGAGCAGGCTTGGGTGGGAACCCACCACGGACCGCCCTTTGACAGCGCCAAGTCCGCCGCGCGCTGCGCGTACCGGCGTCGCGACCGGGCACGGCGCGCGCAGGACGAGGCGCAGATGGCAAATCACGACCGTGTTCAGGTCTGCGCGACCCGGGTCCCGGCGCCGCTCCTCGAGCTTGCGCAGGGTCTGCATCAGCATCTTCTGGGTCACGATCTTCTGGATCACGGCTGCGAGCGCGCGTCTCTAGTCGCCGAAGCGGAGCGGCTGCGATTCCAGCCGGCCGATGATCAGCGCCGACCAGCGTGACGCCACCAGGTCGAGCACGTCGCGGCACGTGTTCTCGGCACGCCGCGCTTCCCGCGCCCGGTGAACGCCTACGCGGAGGTCCTCGCCTCGCCCGCGCGGCACCTCGCGGTTCAGATCGCCAAGGCGCGTCGCGCAGAGGTCTGGGGGACCTCGTCCGCCGCCAAACTCGGGGATTGTTGCGCGAGCTCGGCGACGACCACCCGATCGACTACCGCAACGGCGACTTCACCAAGAAGGCGACCGACATGTACGCCGTCATCGACTTCGTCGGCGGGCCCTGACGCTCACTGCAATCGCTGCGCCGCGGCGGGCGGTTGATCGCCATCCCCTCGCCGGCCGATATGCCGACGCCCGAGGCGCTCGAGGCCCGCGGCGTCATCGCGAACTGGCTGCTCGTCCGACTCGACCAAGCGGGGCTCGAAGGGCTCGCGCGCATCCTGCAGGACGAGTCCCTGCGCGTATTCATCGCCGACTCGCAGCCGCTGGCCGAGATGGCCGCGCTGCATGTCATCAGCGAGTCGTCCTCGGTCACCGGGAAGCTTGTCGCGACGCTGGCCGGCTAATCGCGATGACCGGGGGCCATTCGATCCAGGACAAACGTACCCGACCGCTGTCGACACACGCCCGAGCGCATCCGTCCCTCAGTCCCTCCGCACACGCGACACCTTATGGGCGCGGGTCGTCCTCGAGCCACTCGGCGAGCTCGGTCTGCGTCGCCCGAAGCGCCGTCGCCGCTGGGTCGTACAAGAGCGCCTTGAGGAGCAGGCCGTAGATCGGGCCCAACAACAAGCCCGCCGTCAGTCCGATCCACCCATTCCCGGAGGGTTGGCCGCTCGTGCTGGCGATCTCGTTCAGGTTTGCCACGAAGGTCAAGAACGCGGCGATGACTCCCGCGGCGAGGCTCATCGAGCCGAGCGTGTCGAGGCGTTGCGCCGAGGCGCGACGGCGACCCTGGGGCAGGAGCGCGGGGTCGGCGGTGACGAAGTCCTGCGCCACCGCCAGCGCGCTGCCCCAGGAGTCGGTGACCGCGAGGGCCAGCCAGGGCAACAACAACGTCACCGCGACAGCGCGCGGGTCGAAGAGCGCGGACACGTTGTTCTGGGCCGATTGCACGGCGAGCGCGAGGGCGAGCACGCCGAGCGCAAGCGGCGCGAGACGTCGAAGCGCAACGAGGAGGTTCATCACTGGAGTCTCACGAACATGAAGGCGAGCATCTGGACCGGCTGGAGGAGGAAGACGAGCACCGCGATGCCACTCCAACCGCCGAGCGGGCTCGGCGCATCGTCGTCGCCAGCGGCGCGTTGCGCGGCGCGCGCCGCGCTCCCAAGCCAGAGATGGCCCACGACGAGCGCTGCGATGGGCATCAGAGTCCACTCGGACGGATGGCCCACCGGCGCTCGAAGGGACGACGAATCTCCGTGGATCAGCGCGTTGAGCGCGACGAGGTGCGAGACCGTGCTCGCGCACCCACGCAAGAGCGCCATCGCCAAGGTGATCCGCGCGGCGAGGCCCAACACCTCGGCATCGCGACGGCGATCGTCGCGATCCAAAGGCGTCGCGCTCGCGCCGACACACGCGAACCGCAGCGCGCGCCCCACCGCGCGAGGTCCGAACGCCGAGAGAGTCGCCGCGGCGACAACCACGAGCGTCGAGAGCCCGAGCCCGCGCGCGACGAGGATCACGAGGCTGACCGGAGCGATGTACAGTGAGTATGGCGCGATGATCGGATCGCCCATTCCGAGCGCGAGGACCAACGGCAAGCCCATGAAAAGGCCGAGGGCGCGGCCGATGAGGTGACGGCGATTCATTGAGTCGGGTCTCCCACACGTTCGAAGAGGCGCGCGAGCGCCGCCGCGCCCGCGCCGACGCTCGGCGCCAGCAGCTTGTCCGCGGCGCTCGGCGGCAGAAGCGCCGCCCCGACCAGCGCAGCGGCGAGCCCCGCGGGCACCGCGATGGCGAGCCAGTCGCGCGCGGGCCGCTGCACCGCGCCTCGGTCTTCAATTGCCCCGAGCAGCCTCGCGAGGGTGGGGTCCTTCGCGCGCGCCGCCGCGTCGATGCGCGTTTCGCCAAGGCGGCGCAGTCGCGCGGCGAGCGGGTCGGAACCGGCGCCGCTCACGGCCCGACCTCTCCGTGTGCCTCGAGGCGCGCGCGTGCGCGGTTCTTAGCGACACGCCGAGCACCGACGCGAGCTCCGCGTGCGCGAGGCCCTGCACAAAACGCAGCTCGAGCACGACGCGCTGGCGCTCAGGGAGCGCCGCGAGGTGTGCCTCGATTTCGACGTCGAGACCGCGCGAGTCGCCGACGAACGCGGAGTCACCGACGCCGACCGGCCGCCCCGCCGTCACCCGCGCGCGGGCCTTGGCATGCGCGCGCTCGGCCGCAACGTCAGCCTCGCGGGCGCGACGACGGCGGTCCGCGCGGCGCGTGTCGCGCACGTGGCGCGCACGTGGCGCGCAGCGATCGTGAGCAGCCACGGGCGGGCGCTCCCGGCGCGGAAAGTCGAGGCGAGGCGCATGGCAGTCAGGAAGGTGTCGTGGACCCAGTCCTCGCGCCGCGCCTCGTCGGCGCCGCCGAGGTGAGCGAGGAGGCCCCGCACTGCGGGTGCGTGACGCTCGAAAAGCGCGGCCAGCGCGCCGCGGGCGTCGGCGTCGCGAGGTCCTTGGATCGCCTCGAGGAGTTGGGCGTCGGTCCAGTCCTCGAAGTCCACCTGCCCATTCAGGCCGCTGAGCGACGCGGCGCTGCGACGATTCTCGAGACAAGCGCAGCCCGTCGTCACGGCGTGGCCGCAGTCGCGCATCGTCGGTCGTCGTCCGTCGCGATTCCACGCACCACTTTCGTCCTGGGTCCCGGCGCTGAGCATGTTGCCCGCATGTCCACCAACGACCTCGGCCCTCAGCCTGACGACCTGTCGCTCCTCCCCGCCTGGCACCGCGGCGCGCTTCCGATCGCCGACATGGCTGCGCTGCACGCCCTCAGCGAGTCGGCCTCGGTCACAAGGAAGCTCGTCGCGACGATCGAGGGTTAGGGCCCGCGAGCGGGTCCCGGGCATGAGGCCTGCGCCCTCCACGGGCTTCATCGGCCCACCCGATGGCCCCTATCGTGGCTTGCGATTGGATCCAGGAGCGCGGGCGGGCGAAGGTGCTCTATGAAAAGGCGGTGGATGGACGCTCATCCGCCCGCTGCCCGTCACGAGCGCCGCGGCATTCGATCGCGGCCGCGACCGCGTGCCCCAGGGCCTCCCTCCCGAGGCCACCACGCGGCGCACGCTCCCACCGAATCCGACCACTCGAGACCCCATGACCACACCCCATCACCCGCTCCGCACGGCCGCCACCCTCGCGGCGCTCTGCGCGGCGTCCTCCTGCGCTGCGCCCCAAGACTCGCTCAGCGTCGCTTCGCCCGTCGCGCCGAGCGAGGCCGTGAGCAAGTGCCCCGTCCTCGGCGCCACGAGCGCGACGACCGCCGCCACGGCCGCGGCCGGAATGGACTGGTGGCCCAACCAGCTCAACCTCGCGATCCTCCACCAGAACTCGAGCAAGAGTGACCCGATGGGCGCCGGCTTCGACTACGCGACCGAGTTCAAGAAGCTCGACCTCGCCGCGGTCAAGCAGGACATCGAAGGAGTGATGACCACGTCGCAGGACTGGTGGCCCGCGGACTGGGGTCACTACGGCCCGCTGTTCATCCGCTTGGCCTGGCACAGCGCCGGTACGTATCGCGTGGCTGACGGGCGCGGCGGCTCTTCGGACGGCACGCAGCGTTTCGCGCCGCTCAACAGCTGGCCCGACAACGCGAACCTCGACAAGGCGCGGCGCCTGTTGTGGCCGGTCAAGCAGAAGTACGGCAAGTCGCTCTCGTGGGCCGACCTGATGGTCCTCGCCGGCAACTGCGCGCTCGAGTCGGCCGGGCTCGAGACCTTCGGCTTCGCGGGTGGGCGCGAGGACGTGTGGGAGCCGCAGAACGACGTCTTCTGGGGGCCCGAGAGTGTGTGGCTCGCGGACGAGCGTTACAGCGGCGAGCGCGAGCTCGACAACCCGCTCGCGGCGGTGCAGATGGGGCTGATCTACGTGAATCCCGAGGGTCCGAACGGCAAACCCGACCCCCTCGCCGCGGCGCATGACATCCGCGAGACCTTTGGGCGTATGGCGATGAACGACGAGGAGACCGTCGCGCTCATCGCGGGCGGGCACACGCTCGGCAAGGCGCACGGCGCGGGGACACCCCAAGGGCACGTCGGGCCCGAGCCAGAGGGCGCGAGCCTCGAGGAGCAAGGCCTCGGATGGACGAGCTCCTACGGCAAGGGCAGCGGCGGCGACGCGATCACGAGCGGTCTCGAGGGCGCTTGGACCTCGACACCGACGCAGTGGTCGAACGGCTACTTCGACAACCTGTTTGGTCACGAGTGGGTGCTCACGAAGAGCCCCGCCGGCGCGCAGCAATGGACACCGAAAAACGGTCGCAAGAACGTCCCCGATGCACACGACCCCACGAAGTCGCACGCGCCGGTGATGTTCACGACGGACCTCGCGCTGCGCATGGATCCGGTCTATGGGCCGATCTCCAAGCGCTTCCACGAGAACCCCGCCGAGTTCAACGCTGCGTTCGCGCGCGCTTGGTACAAGCTCACGCACCGCGACATGGGGCCGGTCGCGCGCCTGCTCGGGCCGGAGGTCGCGCCCGCGCAGCTGTGGCAGGACCCGGTGCCGGCGGTGAACCACCCGTTGGTCGACGCGCGTGACATCGCTGCGCTCGAGAAGTCGATCCTCGACTCCGGCCTCACCGTGCCGCAGCTCGTCTCGACCGCCTGGGCCTCGGCCGCGTCGTTCCGTGATAGCGACAAACGCGGAGGCGCCAACGGCGCGCGCTTGCGCCTCGCGCCGCAGAAGGACTGGGAGGTCAACCAGCCGGTCGAGGTCGCCAAGGTTCTGCGCACGCTCGAAGGAGTCCAGAAGGACTTCAACGGCAAGCAGTCCGGCGGCAAGCGCGTTTCTCTCGCGGACCTCATCGTCCTCGGCGGCAACGCGGCAGTCGAAGCCGCGGCGCAGAAAGGCGGCTACGCGGTCCAAGTGCCGTTCACGCCGGGTCGCACCGACGCGACCCAAGAGATGACCGACGTCGAGTCATTCGCGCCGCTCGAGCTGCAGGCCGATGGCTTCCGCAACTTCGTCGCGATGGGCACCACGCGCCGCCCAGAAGAGGCGCTCGTCGACCGCGCGAACTTGCTGGCGTTGACGGCGCCCGAGATGACGGTCCTCGTCGGCGGCTTGCGCGCCCTCGGCGCGAATCACGGTGGCGCGCAGCACGGCGTGTTCACGTCGCGCGCGGGGACTCTCAGCAACGATTTCTTCGTCAACTTGCTCGACATGGGCACGACGTGGGAGAAGAGCGAGAGCGGCGACTATGTCTACGAAGGCCGCGACCGCAAGACGGGCGCCGTCAAGTGGACCGCGACCCCCGTCGACCTCGTGTTCGGCTCGAATTCGCAGCTACGTGCGCTCGCCGAGGTCTACGCCTCGGCCGACTCCGGCCAGAAGTTCGCCTCGGACTTCGGCGCGGCGTGGGGCAAGGTGATGAGCCTCGACCGCTTCGACATCTGAGGGCTCGGCCTTCCTGGCGCAGGGATCTCGAGGGTGATTGGCTGAGGGCGGATTGGATCGAACTCGATCCAATCCGCCCAATCCGCCCAAGGCGCGGCGGCCGAGCTCTCCGCAGTATTCGCCTCTGCGGCAAAGCCAGCGGATCCAGGGTGATCACTCTTCGAGGCCTTCGTCATCCTGCTCGATGGCCTCTCCGGTGGGGGAGGTGTCCCTGTCGGTGTCCTCGGGCTCGCCTCCTTCGATCGTCGTCGGTGGGTGCACTTGGTCCGTGTTCAGGGCCGCGCGGTCGCCTCGGCGAGGTCGTGACACATCCGTGGCTCTCCGCGGTACACGGCGCCCTCCGGCGTGGCGCTGGTCGCCGCCCCGGGAACCTCTGCGAGGCGACCAGAAAGGAGACTCGCGTGGCCCCCGGAAGGCCACGGATCCTGCGCTGCGGGTCATTGGGGCCAGTCGCACGGGCTCGCGCCCGGGCTATGGCTAGCCCCGGACGAGGAAGGGGGATAGGCTCCAGGACGTAGCGCCTTCGGGAACCGTCGAAGCGGGAACGCGAATCGAGTGGGTCGAGTCCGACCCTCCGTCGCGGATTCGCCCCCCGGTTCATCTGCTTTCCAACGCCTGATCCCTGGGCGCGCCGAATGCGCCACAGTCCTCGTCGAATCGAGTCTGCAATGAGACTGCCCATCGTCCTCGCCCTCGTGTCCAGCTCGCTCAGCGGAGTGGCTTGGTCCCAGTGCCCCCAGAACAGCGGGGGGACCACATTGTGCGTCCCACTCGACACGACATTCACCGTTGTGCCGATGCCGCCATCGTCGCCCTCCGATCCGTGCCAGCGCAACGATGACCGCAGCGGCAATCTCATGCTGAACGGCTGGAACTTTGACTTCTACGGCACGAACTGGAACTCGATCTTCGTCAACAACAACGGCAACGTGTCCTTCGGGCAGGCCTTCTCGACCTTCTCGGCTTCGGGCTTCCCAGTCAACGGCTTCCCGATGGTCGCCCCCTTCTGGGCCGACGTCGATACCCGTGGCGTCACCAACGGAGCGGGCACGGTCTGGTATCGGCAGTGGAGTTTGCAGGGTGGCCAATCCGTCAACCGACTCGTGGTCACCTGGGACCATGTGGGGTACTTCAGCGGACAGACCGACAAGCTCAACACGTTCCAAGTCATCCTCACAGATGGCAACGACCCGCTGATCGGGCTCGGCAACAACGTCTGCTTCTGCTACGACGACATGCAGTGGACGACGGGTTCGGCGTCAGGGGGCCAGAACGGCTTTGGCGGTACCCCCGCCACGGTCGGCGCGAACCTCGGTGACGGCGTGACGTTCTTCCAGGTCGGGCGCTTCGACCACGCGGGCACGGACTACGACGGTCCGGGGGGCAACCCCGATGGCGTGAGCTTCCTCGACAACGCGCAGTTCTGCTTCTCGACCACGAGCGCGGGTACGAACACCGCTCCGATCTTCCTCACCCCGGTCACGACGCACAACGTGATCCTCGGCCAGGTGCTGAACTTCGGCGCCGAAGCGATCGGCCCGGAGACAGGCGAGACCGTGACGCTCACCGCGGACCTCTCGCAGCTCCTGGCGAGCAGCGTGACGTCGATGCTGACCCCGGGCAACCCCGCCATTGCGACCTTTGTCTACAGGCCCACGGCAACCTCGGAGCTCGGGCCGCACACCGTTGCCTTGACTGCGACCGACAACGGGACACCGCAGCGGATGACGACGATCAACATCGTGATCACCGTCGACCAGGGAGGCATCGATCTGACGCCGCCCGTGACGACCTTGACCAACCGCATCGCGCGGATCGAAGCGGTCTCACGCGACACCGGCGGCGCGAACACCGGCCTCGCTTCGATCACGCTCGGCGCGAACTCGACGAACCTCGTCCTGTATGTCCCGCCCTTTGCGCAAGGGGCGCCGCAGGTGACTTGGGCCGTCGGGCGCCTCGATTCGCTGCAGCCAGGCAGCGGTACCGTAGAGGTCGCCGACCGCGCCATGAACATGGCGACGGAGACGATCTCGTTGGCGCCGGCCGGCGACTGCAACGGCAACGGCATCCCGGACGCGATGGACATCGCGAATTTCACGTCCTTCGACTGGAACGGCAACGGCATCCCGGACGAGTGCGAGCAGCTTGGGGTCGTCTACTGCTCGCCGCAGCTCCACAACTCGACGGGCTTGCCGAGCGGTCTCATCGTGTCCGGCAGCAACCGCGTGGCGGACAACGCCGTGGTCCTCACCGCGCTCAACGTGCCGCCGTCGAGCTTCGGGACCTTCCTCGTCTCACCGACGCAGGGTTTCCTGAACGGGCCGGCCTCTGGATTCTCGTCCGGCAACCTGTGCCTGAGCCAGCAGGCGCTCGGCATCTACCGCCAGCAGATCACGGTGTCGAGTGCGGCTGGGGTGATGTCGATCCCGATCAATCTGAACACGGTCCCGCTGGTCACTGGGCCGACGGTGATCTTGCCGGGCACGACCCTGAATTTTCAAGGGTTCTATCGCGACAACAACGCGACGATCCGGTCGAACCTGACGGATGCGGTGCAGGTGACGTTCTACTGACGGTTAGAGGACGTTCGAATAACGGTCGCGGGAGTTCGACTAACGGTCGCGGGACGTTCCACTAACGGTCGCGGGACGTTCCACTAACGGTCGCCGGTTGCCGAATCGGCG
>Ga0163144_10009242_pt1 | contig 21198 bp, 18 predicted proteins | sample OliLak19BULKMAT1_FD_123175 | JGI IMG/M metagenome (GOLD analysis project Ga0163144, IMG submission 123175) | Freshwater microbial mat bacterial communities from Lake Vanda, McMurdo Dry Valleys, Antarctica - Oligotrophic Lake LV.19.BULKMAT1 | ecosystem: Environmental > Aquatic > Freshwater >... | reverse complement strand
CGCGCCGGGCATCTGGAAGTCGCACCCACCGGAGACGGTCGACATCCTCGACAAGGTCGGCCGGGCCTACGGCTTCAGCACGACCAACTCCTACGTCGAGGAGCGCGCGACGGGCCGCGCCTTTTTCCTCGCGGCGACCCTCTACACGAACCCGAACGGCGTGTTGAACGACAACGTTTACGACTACGCCCTGGCCGATTCCTTCTTCGCCGAGCTGGGCGCCGCGTTGGTTGAGGAGTTATGGGTCAACACTTCCCGTGCGAATCCCACCGGCGCCGGCCGCTGAAGGATCCACTGCCCGAGGGTCGCGCGCGCTGAGCCGGTCAGGGGCTCGCCGGGCTCCTGGATGACGAGCCCGCACACGCGCGTCCATGGGCAGCGAATCGTCCCCCGAGGACGGCCGCGATCATGCGGACCTCGGCGATCAGGGCCGCGAGCTCGCCGGGCAGAAGTGCCTGGGCGCCGTCGCTCCATGCCTCGCGCGGCGATGGGTGCGCCTCGACCGCGACCCCGTCGGCGCCCGCCGCGATCGACGCACGCGCGAGCGCGGGGATCACCGACGGGATCCCGGCTGCGTGGCTCGGGTCGACCAGGATCGGCAGGTGCGTCCACTCGCGCAGCAGCGGCAGCACCGTCAGATCGAGCGTGTTGCGCGTCGCGGTCTCGAACGTGCGAATGCCGCGCTCGCACAGGATCACGTCGTCACAACCATGTGCGAGGAGGTACTCCGCTGCCTGGAGCCACTCCACGACGGTCGCCGAGAGCCCGCGCTTCAAGAGCACCGGACGCCCCGCATTCGCGGCGCTCTTGAGGAGCGTGAAATTCTGCATGTTGCGCGCGCCGATCTGGAGGCAATCGATGCCCTCGTCCATGAACGCGGGGAGCTGGCTTGCGTCCATCACTTCCGACACGACAGGCATCCCGCGCCGCTCACCCGCCCGCTTGAGCTGGCGCAGGCCTTCCCGCCCGAGGCCCTGAAAGGCGTAGGGGCTCGTGCGCGGCTTGAATGCGCCTCCACGGAGAAGCTGAGCGCCCGCCCGGCGCGCGATCTCGGCCGCTTCTTCGATCGCCGCCTCGCCTTCGACGCTGCAAGGTCCTGCGATGACGACGATGCTCCCGCCCCCGACCAGGACGCCGCCGATCGATACGACCGTCGGGCTGTCCCGGAAAGCGCGATCAGCGCGCCGCCAGGGGCCGCTCGTCTCACACACCTCCCGCACCTCGGGCTGCTGGCGCAGCTCGGCCAAGAGCGCCGCCGAGATCGGATCGATGACAGCGACGATCGCGCGCCCGGCCTCAGGCGACAAAGCGGTACGTTTCCCCTCGCGCTCGAGGCGCGCGACCAGCGCGTGGATGCGCGCTTCACTCGTGCCGGGCTCGAAACGCAGGATCACGGCGTGACCTCCCCGCGCGTGGGCGCGCACGCAGCGTCGACTGCGACCAGCAGCGTCTGTAGCGCCGGGCCGGCGACATCGCCCGTGGAGCGCCGCAGGAGGTCAGCGATCGCCGGAGCTGAGTCGATTGTGTTGTCCGCTGCGCGCACGAGCCGCGCGCGCTCCTCGACGAGGCGCAAGAGCGCGCGGTCGAGCTCGATCAAGTGATGTCGATTCATATGGAATTTTCTCTCGGGGAACTCAGCCGGGGCGACGCGAGCGCTGCGACGAACTCCGTCGCCGCGGCGCGCGCGGCGGCGATTCCGTCCGCGCCCTGGGTCTCGGCCGTGGTCGCGGCCGCGTGCAAGCGCTCGACGAGGGCGGTGCCGACGATCGCGAGCTCCGCGTACCGCAAGGCGGCCGCGACTTGGTCCGCGTCACGGAGCCCGAAGCCGACGCCGACCGGTATTCGCCCAGCCAGCTCGCGCACCCGCGCGAGGTAGGCATGCGTCGGATCGTCGAAGTGCGTCCCCGCGCCGGTCACGCCTACCCTGCCGACCGCGTAGACGAACCCATCTGTCGCCGCGATCACCTGTCGGGCGCGCGCGTCATTCGTCGTCGGCGCGACGAAGAGGCACGTGGCGAGGTCGAAGCGACGCGCGACGTCGAGCACGGGTCCAGCCTCGTGCACCGGCAGATCGGGGACGAGGAGTCCGTCCACGCCAGCGGCCGCGAGGGCCCCCAGGCGCCGCACGAGGCCGCGCTCGAAACTCCCGCCGAGGAGCGGGTTCAAGTAGCTGAAGGCGACGATGGGCAGCGTTCCCCCACCCGCGCGGTAGCGGCGCACGAGCTCGACGACACCATCGAGGGTCGTGCCGGCACGCAAGGCACGCTCTGCAGCCGCCGCGAGCGCAGGCCCGTCCGCGACGGGGTCGCTGAAGGGCACGCCGAGCTCGACACAAACCGCCCCACCGTCCTGCAGCCCGAAGAGCACCTCGAGCGTGCGGTCGAGGCCGCCATCGCCCGCCGTGACGTACGGCGCGACACCTCCCGCACGCGTCGCGCTGAGGTTCGCAAGCACGTCCACCAATCGATTCGAAGCCAGGCTCACGCGCCGCCTCCGCTCGCCGAGCGCGACTCTGCGGCGCCCGTCGCCGAGCCCGTCGCCGAGCCCGTCGCCGAGCCCGGCGCCGAGCCCATCGCCGAGCCCATCGCCGAGCCCATCGCCGAGCCCATCGCCGAGCCCGGCGCGTCCCCGCTACGCGCGAGCGCGGCGACGATCGCGTCGAGGTCCTTGTCGCCCCGCCCGGACACGTTGACGAGGACCCGCTTGCCAGCCAACGCTGCGCGTTCCCGCATCACCCACGCCAGCGCGTGGCTGGACTCGAGCGCGGGCAGAATGCCCTCCAGCCGCGCGAGAGCCGTGAAGGCGGCGAGCGCTTCGCGGTCGTCGGCCGAGTGATACCGCGCACGTCCAAGCGCGGCCAGCGCCGCGTGCTCCGGTCCCACAGCCGGGTAATCGAGCCCCGCGCTGATGCTGTGGGTGTCGCGCACCTGGCCGTGTTCGTCCTGCAGGACGCGCGTGTAGGTGCCGTGCAACACGCCATCGCCAGCGCCGTGCTCACCGGAGGCAAAGCGCGCGGCGTGGCGTCCCGTCGCCACACCCGCGCCGCCGGCCTCGACGCCGACGAGCACCACCGGGTCGTCGAGGAACGCGCGGAAGAGGCCGATCGCGTTCGAGCCTCCACCGACACACGCGACTGCGATGTCCGGGAGTCCGCCGCTCGCGTCGAGGCACTGCGCGCGCGCTTCGTCACCGATGACGCGCTGGAGCTCCGCGACGATGGTCGGGAAAGGATGCGGGCCGAGCGCGCTCCCGAGCACGTAGTGTGCTCCTATGGGGTCACGCGTCCATTCGCGCAGGGCCTCGTCCACGGCGTCCTTGAGAGTCTGGCTCCCAGACTCCACCAAGCGCACCTCGGCGCCGAGCAGCTCCATCCGCTTGACGTTTGGAGCCTGCCGCGCGGCGTCGACCGCACCCATGAAGACGACGCACTCGAGCCCGAGCAGCGCCGCCGTCGTGGCGGTCGCGACGCCGTGTTGGCCCGCGCCCGTCTCGGCGATGACGCGCCGCTTGCCCGTGCGCGCCGCGAGGAGGCACTGGCCGAGCGAATTGTTGAGCTTGTGCGCGCCGGTGTGCAACAAGTCCTCGCGTTTCAGCCAGACGTCTGCGCCCAGATGTGCGGAGAGGCGCCGCGCGTGGGACAAGGGCGTCGGGCGCCCTGCATAGGTCGTCCGCAGGCGCTCCAGCTCGGCGACAAAGCCCACGTCGGCGCGCGCCGCGCACCAATCGGTCTCGAGGGCGATCAAGCTGGGCATGAGCGTCTCGGCCGCGAAGCAGCCGCCGTAACCCGGCTCGCCCGTGCGCTCCGAACTGCGCGCAAAACGAGTCGGGAGCGCGAAGGTCGCGCTGTCAGGATCGCGCGGCGTGCTCACGCGGCACCTCCCCGCGCCGCGAACGCGGCGCGCGCGGCTTGCACGAACGCAATGACGCGCGCTCGGTCCTTGAGTCCCGGGCGGGATTCGAGACGCGAGGACGCATCGACTCCGGCACAGCCGCTCGCCTCGATGCGTTCGGCGACATTGTGTGCGTCGAGGCCGCCCGCGAGGATGCACGGATGCGCTGCGCACAACCCGCGGGCAGCCTCGAGATCCACCTCGAGCCCCGTCCCACCAGGGGCGTCAGGATGATCGAGGAGGATCACCGCGGCGACACCGGACCATGCCGCGATCTCGGCCAGCGCGCCGGCACCGGCGGCGATGCGGCGGACGATGGGCGCCGGGAATCCAGCGAAGGCGCTCGGCGTTTCCTGCCCACAGAGCTGCACCAAGAGCGGCGAGCTGGTCGAACCAAGGGTCTCGACAAAACTCGCGAGTCGCTCGCGCGGCTGATCGACGACGACGAGCACCCCGCATACGCCAGCCCGGCGTCGTCGCAGGAGGCTGTTTGCGACCTCGAGTCCGACGTGGCGCGGCGAGGCGGGGTGGTGCACGACGCCGATCGCGTCAGCGCCCGCAGCCAGCGCGTCGTCTACGTCCTCCACGCGGGTCAGGCCGCACACTTTGACCTCGAAGAGCGAACGCTTCATTGGCTCCTCCGATCATCTTCGAGCGCAGCGCGCCAGGCCGTGAGGGTCGCGGCCGGATCCGGCGCGCGCATCAGCGCTTCGCCGATCAGCGCCGCGTCCGCGCCTGCGTCGCGAACACGCCGGAGCTCGGCCAAGCCGTGCACACCGCTCTCGGCGATCCGCACAACATCGGGAGGCACCAGCGCGAGCAGGCGCTCCACGACCCCGAGGTCGACCTGGAACGTCCGCAGATCGCGCGCGTTGACGCCGAGGCAATCGGGTCGCGCGGCGAGGCCACGCTCGAGCTCGGCCTCGTCATGGACCTCGACGAGCGTCGCGAGGCCGACATCGCGCGCAAGCGCAGCGAGCGCGCCGAGGCGCGGTCCAGGCAGGCACACCGCGATCAACAGCACCGCGTCGGCGCCGAAGGCCGCGCTCTCCAGCACCATACCCTCGTCCAGAACGAAGTCCTTGCGAAGGCGCGGCAGTCCCGATGGTGCCACCGCGATCAGGTCCCCGAGGGAACCAGCGAAATGATCCTCCTCGGTCAAGATGCTCAAGGCGCTGGCGCCTCCGCGCCGGTAGGCCTCCGCGCGCTGCGTGACGTCCGTCTCCGCCGACAGCTCGCCCACAGAGGGTGAACGGCGCTTGCACTCGGCGATGATGGCGAGCGGCGCAGCGCGCAACGCGCCGACGAATCGTGCCCGGCGAGCCTCGTCGGGGCGAATCGCGCGCTCCAGCGCTGCGAGCGGCTGCGCCAGGCGCCGCGCAGCGGCGCGACGGGCGACCGCGACGAGGATGGGATCGAGCCGCGTCCCGGTCGCGTACGGCGCAAGTCCAGGCGTTGAGTCGTTCACGCTGCCACCTCCTTCTGCGTCGCCGCGACCCAACGCTCGAGCACCGTGAGCGCGCGCCCTGACTCGAGCCCCTCGCGCGCGCGGGCCACGCCCTCTTCGAGCTCCTCGGCGAGCCCCGCGGCGATGAGCGCGAGCGCCGCGTTCAAGAGGGTCGCGTCCACGAGCGGCGCCAGCGCGGGATCACGGCCGCCCCCGAGCAAGCGCACCATCGTGCGCGCGTTTTCGTGCGCGTCGCCCCCTGCGAGCGCAGACACCGGGGCGAAGTGCATGCCGAACGGCCGCGCCGCGCCGTCGACCTCCGGCGCGTCCCCGACACCTTGCACTTGGTTCGGACCTGCGAGCGTGACCTCGTCTGCGCCGCCTGCGCCGTGAACGACGAACGCGCGTCGTGTGCCGAGCGCGCCGAGCACGTCCGCGAACAGTTGCACCCGATCCGCTGAAGCGACGCCGATCACTTGGCGCTCGACACGCGCGGGATTGCACAGCGGGCCGACCAGGTTGAACAGCGTCGGGATCCCGAGAGCGCGTCGCACGGGCGCGGCGAAGCGCATCGCTGGGTGGTAGCGAGGCGCGAAAAGGAACGTGAAGCCCGAGGCGTCGAGCGCGCGCCGTGCAGTCGCGGGGCTCGTGTCGACCTGACCTCCGAGGGCCTCCAGGACGTCCGCAGAGCCGGAGCGCGATGAGACAGCGCGGTTGCCATGCTTGATCACCCGCGCCCCGGCACCAGCGGCGACGAACGCCGCGGCCGTCGAGAGGTTGAAGGTCCCGAGCCCGTCGCCACCAGTCCCGCACGTATCGACCGCATCGGGCCCGACGTCATCGAACACGGTCATGCGGCCGCGCAGCACGTCCACCGCGCCCGCGACCTCGGCTGCCTTCTCGCCGCGTTGCGCGAGGGCGCACAAGAGCCCGCCCAACGCGGCCGGATCGGTGTGCTCCGTCAACGCGGCGCCGAAGACTGCGCGCGACTGTTCGCGGGTCAACGCGCCGCCGTGGACGACGTGTCCGAGCGCAGAACGAAGGTCCATGGGTTGTGCCTCGAGGGTCATGACGCGACACGCGCGCGGGCAACGGCGCCGCTCGGAACGGGGACTCCTGCGACGGCCAAGAAGCGCGCGAGGAGGCGCACTCCGAGCGGCGTCAGGATGGACTCGGGGTGGAACTGCACGCCGAAGCGCGGCAGGGAAACGTGGCGGACCGCCATGACGACGCCGCCCTCCGTCCAGGCGCCGAGGTGCAACTCCGACGGGAGCGAGCTCCGGACAGCGCGAATGGAGTGGTAGCGCCCACACGACATGGGTGTCGGTAGCCCCTCGAAGAGCCCGCGACCGTCGTGGTGCACGAGGCTCGCCTTGCCGTGCACCGGCGCGTCGTCGAGCTCGAGCTCACCGCCGTAGCGCTCGACGAGCGCTTGGTGGCCGAGACAGACGCCGAGAAGCGGCACGTCCTGCGGAAGGCGGGCGAGCAGCTCGGCGGTGATTCCCGCGTCACGAGGTCGGCCCGGGCCGGGGCTGATCACGACCGCCGAGGGTTCGAGCGCGAGGGCGGCGTCGACCGTCAGCGCGTCGTTCCGCACGACCCGCGTGACGGCGCCGAGGCCAGCGAGGGCCTGGTCGAGGTTGTAGACGAACGAGTCGTAGTTGTCGACGAGGAGGATCATCGGGCGAGGCCTTGGATGTGAGAGAGCGTGGCGTCGGGCAGCGTCCCAGCGGGCAGCGTCCCAGCGGATGGCGTCCGAGTGGACAGGGTCCCAGCGGATGGCGGCAGCGCGTTCTCGGTCGGCTGGAACGCGGGCGACGCCGCGAGGTCGAGCGCCTCCAGAAGCGCGCTCGCCTTGTGGCGTGTCTCGGCGGCTTCCGCGTCGGGATCCGAGTCGAGCACGACACCCGCGCCAGCTTGGACATGGGCCACGCCGCCTCGGCACACGATCGTCCGGATGGTGATCGCGACATCGAGGTCGCCGGCGGCGTCGAGGTAACCGAAGGCGCCTGCGTAGGGTCCTCGCGCGGCGCGCTCGACGTCCGCCAGGAGCTCCATCGCGCGCACCTTGGGCGCCCCACTGACGGTCCCTGCTGGGAACGTGGCGGCCAGCAGGTCGAGCGCGTCGAAGCCCGTCGCGAGCTCGGCGGCGACTCGGCTCACGAGGTGTTGAACGCGCGGGAAGCGCTCGAGCGAAGCGTGCTCGCGGACCTCGACGGATCCGACGCGGGCCACGCGCCCCACATCGTTCCGCGCCAGGTCGACCAGCATGTCATGCTCGGCGCGCTCCTTGGGGCTGCGCCGCAAGTCCGCGGCGAGGCGTTCGTCCTCTTCCTCCGTCGCGCCGCGAGGACGCGTGCCAGCGATCGGGACGACGCCGATGGAGCGACCGGAGAGCGACACGAGCCGCTCGGGCGACGAGCCCACGAGGGTGACATCGTCGCACTCGTGAAAGAACATGTGCGGCGCCGGGTTCACGAGTCGCAACACGCGGTAGAGCGTGAACGGGTCGCCCTCGAAGGCGCGGCTGAAGCGGCGCGACAACACGGCCTGGAAGATCTCCCCGGCGCGGATCTCGCGTTGGAGGCGCTTGACACCGGCGGCGAACTGCGCGTCGTCCAGCGATTCCTTGAGCGCGTCGGGGAGCAGGCGAAACCCGTCCCCGGCAGGCGCCGAGCGATCGAGGTCGGCGGAGATCGCAGTGGCGCGCTCGAGCGCGGCCGCGTGATCGCGCGCGCCGCCTGGGGCGGCGCAGACGATGGTCAGGAGCTGGCGCCCGTGATCGAAGGCGACGACGTCGCGAAAGCAGTCCAGGCTGGCGTCAGGAAACTCGAAGTCGTCCGCATCCGGGCGCGGGACTCGGGGCTCCAGTGTCGTCGCGAGCTCGTACGCAAACGCGCCGAGCCAGCCGCCGCGGAACGGCGGGAGATCGGGGTGGCGAGTCGGGCGCGGCGCCTCGCCGTGCACGATGCGCTGGGCCTCGCGCAGCGTCGCGAGGGGTGGCCCCGCGAGCGCTTGCGCGGGGCGCTCGTCGGCGAAAGAGAGCGTCGCCCCTGCGCCGCGCGCTCGGAACGAAGCGATCGGATCGAGGGCGACGAAGCTGTGACGCGCGAGGCGCGCAGGCCCATCCACCGACTCGAGGAGCGAAGCGCGGTGCCCCGCAGCGCGGAGCCTGGCGAAGGCCTGCACAGGCGTGACACGGTCAGCGGCGTGCACGGCCCAAACAAGCCGCTCGCGGTCGGCATCGGCGGCGGTCGAAGAGCGGATGGGGGTCGTCGTGGTCATGGTCGAGGTCACAGTCGAGGTCACTGTCGAGGTCACTGTCGAGGTCACTGTCGAGGTCACTGTCGAGGTCACTGTCGAGCGGGCTCGCGAGTGCGAAGGAGCTGTCGAGCGGGCTCGCGAGTGCGAAGGAGCTGTCGAGCGGGCTCGCGAGTGCGAAGGAGCTGTCGAGCGGGCTCGCGAGTGCGAAGGAGCTGCCGAGCGGGCTCGCGCGTGCGAAGGAGCTGTCGAGCGGGCTCGCGCGTGCGAAGGAGGCTGAAACGACCGCGGGCCCTCGAGAGATCACTCTCGAGGGCCCGCGGGGAGGCTGAGGTCCGGGTCAGGCGCGTACGCGACGACCCGAACCCCGGTCATGACTCATGGAGTCCCCGGGGCCCTCGGGCCACCACCACCAGCGCTGCGGCGCGAGTGAGGTCTGGTGCGCAGACGTGTTCAGCACGATCCCGAAGGTAGCCGACGCGAGGCAAGCTGGGAGGGGTCGAAACGAAAAATAACTCGCTGAGAGCCGCCGTCGGGCTTCTCTGAACGCAGCCCGCGACCTTCGCGAGCCGCCGTGCCGCGTCTCGATCACCGTCTCCATTCCGGCCCCGGCTCCTTTCGTAGCGGACCGGCGGCTGTCCGTTTGAAGCCGGAACGAGGCGGCGTCAGCGGCGCGCAGCGGCAGCGGCAGCATGGAAGTGAAGGCCTTCGAGCCGGGCCAAGTCGGCGGCGTCACGGAGCGCTCGTCGCGCCTCGGGACGCTCGAGCTGCGCGCTCGGTCCGAGCTCGAGGTACGTGCGCGCGCGCAGGAAATCGAAGACCGAGAGGCCAGCCCGATGGCGAGGTGAACGCCCTGTAGGCAACACATGGTTCGGACCCAGGCCGTAGTCGCCGAAGACCTCGCTCGAGCTCTGTCCGAGGAACAGCGCGCCTGCGTGACGGATGCGCGCGGCGAGCGACTCTGGGTCGCGCACGAAGAGCGCCAGGTGCTCGGGCGCCAAGCGATCGGATAAAGCCGCTGCAGCGTCGAGGTCGGGCACCAACACCGCGGCGCCTGCGCGAAGCGCGCGCGCGGCGATCTCTGCGCAGCCGGCAGGCCCGGCGCCCTCGGCCTTCGCGCGTGACAGCGACCCGTCGATCCGCGCGCGGACCGCGTCGATCAGCGCGGCGTCCGTGGCGATCAACACGGGCCAAGCGTCGGGGTCGTGCTCGGCCTGGGCCAAGAGGTCCAGGGCGACGAGCTTTGGATCAGCCGTCGAGTCGGCGATGATCACGAGCTCGCTGGGGCCCGCCAAGCTGTCGATGCCCACGACGCCGAAGAGCTGTCGCTTGGCGGCCGTGACAAAACGATTCCCTGGGCCAGCGATACAATCCACTGCGGGCAAGCCCTCGACGCCCAGGGCCAACGCGGCGATGGCCTGGGCGCCGCCGACAGCCAGGACGCGCTCGGCCCCGGCGAGGGCGGCCGCAGCGAGCACGGACGGAGGCGGCCGAGGTGACGCGACCACGACACGCTCGACACCAGCCACCTTGGCGACGAGGGCCGTCATCAACACGCTCGAGGGCAGCGGATAGCGCCCCCCCGGCGCGTAACAACCGACGCTCTCGAGGGGCACGAGGCGGTGTCCGGCGCGGCCGCCCGCGAGCTCGAGGTCCAACGGCAGCAAGCAGGCGCGCTGAGCCTCGGCGAACACGCGGATGCGCGCGGCCGTGCGTTCGAGCACCGCGCGCGTAGTGTCGGGCAGGTCTGCGAGCGCCCGCTCGAGGGCGTCGCGCTCGACGAACAGCGGCGCGCCCGGATCTACGTCGCCAAAACGTTCCGCGACCGCGCGCAGCCCATCGAGGCCGCGCCGTCGCACGGTCTCGATCAGCTCGCGCGCGGACGCCTCGGTCTCGGCATCGATGCCGCTCGACGCGCGGCGCGCGAGCGCCTCGGGCGCGCAGAGCGGCAGCAGCACGGCCACGCCCTCTGCGCGAGGCTCGCCAACGCGAGGCTCGACAACGCGAGGCTCGACAGCGCCAGGTTCGACTGGGGAGCTCATCGTGCACCTCCATCGCCGCTCACTGTCGCGGGTTTCGGAGCGCCGCTGCGTCGCGTGACTTGCAGCGCGCGCCGATCGAGCTCGGCCTCGATCTCTTGGAGTCCGACGCCGAATCGTTTGGCCTGCAGAAGCGCGAAATAGAACACGTCTGCGGCCTCGTGACAGGCCGAAGCGGGATCGTCCGCAGCGGCGAGCTCAGCCGCTTCCTCGGTCAGCTTGGCCGCGAGCCAACCGGGCTCCGCGAGGCAACGCTGCGTGTACGAGCCCTCGACCTCAGGCCCGGCGAGACGCACGTCGAGTCGCGCCTCCAGCGCGGCGAGGCCCTGCGCTGATCCGGCGCCAAAACAACGCTCGGTGCCCCGGTGACAGAAGCCTGAGCCCTCTTGCTCGACGACACAACACAGGCTGTCGCGATCGCAATCGGCCTCGACGGACAGCAGCCGCTGCGTCGCTCCCGACTCTTCGCCCTTGCGCCACAAGCCGCGTCTGCGCGACCAATAGACGCCGCGGCCTTCTGCGAGCGCGACTTCGAGGCTCTCCAAGTTGGAGTACACGAGCCCGAGGGCTCGGCCCCCGGTGTCGACGACGACCGTGGGCCAGAGGCCATCCGGTCGATCGCTCACCAGCGGCGCCGCGAACGCCTCGGCCAGCCCGAGGCGTCCGTCGTAGAGCGCCATGCCGACCTGGGCATCGGCGCCGAGGCGATCGAGCTCTCGGATCTCGGCCGCGGTCGTGACGCCGCCGGCGATCGTCACCCGCGCGTCACCGGCTGCGGCGACGAGCGCTGGCACGCGGGCGAGGTCCGTGCCCTCGCAGCGCCCCTCGCGCTCGATGAAGGTCACCAAGAAGCCGCTGACGAGCCCGCGCAGCTCGGCCATCGTGGCGAGCACTTGCCGTCCGCTGCCTTGCTGCCAGCCGTGGCTCTGGATCTCTTCCCCCACACAGTCGAGGGCCGCGATCAGGCGTTGTTTGGGCAAACGAGCGAGCAAATCGGGACGCGCAGCGGTGCCGATGACGAGCTTCTGCGCCCCGGCATCGAGCCAACGCACGGCGCTGTCGTAGTCGCGGATGCCGCCACCGATCCGGCAGGGCTGGCGCGCGCACAGCGCCTCCATTACGGCGCGGTTGCGGCCGCGCCCGCGCGCGGCATCGAGGTCGACGACCGCGAGCTCGCCGACAGGACGGAAACGTTCGGCGATCACCAGTGGATCGCCGGCTTCGATGGCCAGCTCGCGGCCACCGATCAATTGCACGGCCTGGCCGCGCTCGAGGTCAAGAGAAGGGATCAACATGGGCGAATCGGGTAATCGAGGGCGAGCAGCTGTGATTTGAGCGCGGCGACTGTCGTGTCACCGCTGTGCAGGATCGAGGCGAGCAGCACAGCGCTCGCGCCGCAGTCGAGGGCCTCGGCCAGGTGCTCGGCCGTGCGCGCGCCGCCCGAGGCCACGATGGGCAACGACGTCAGCGAGGCGAGCGCGCGGATCAGCGGCAACTCGTAGCCGCTCTGGCGACCGTCGCGATCGATGCTGGTCACGAGCAGCTCGCCCGCGCCGAGCGCGGCGACCTCTGCCCCCCACGCGATCGCGTCTTGACCTGTCGCCTCGACGCCCGCGGCGATGCGGAGCTCGTAACCTCCCGCGACGGCCTTGGCGTCGATCGCGACGGTGACACACTGGCTGCCGAAACGCTCGGCCAAGCGGCCCACGAGCGCCGGCTCGCGCCACGCGGCGCTGTTCAGCGCGACCTTGTCGGCGCCTGCTTGCAAGAGCGCCACGGCGTCCTCGATCGTGCGTACGCCGCCACCCACGGTGAGAGGAATGCCGAGCGCCCGCCGTACACGCCGGACGGTCTCGAGGGCGTGACCGCGGCCCTCGCGAGTGGCCGACACATCGAGCAACACGAGCTCGTCGGCGCCATCGGCCTCGTAACCCAGGGCGCGCTCGACGGGATCGCCGGCGTCCCTCAGGTTCTGAAATTCGATGCCCTTGACCACGCGTCCGCGGTCGACATCGAGGCAGGGGATCACGCGCTTCGTGATCATCGCGACACCTCCGTGGGCCCACATTCCGCGGGCGACGGCAACGCGGGCGAGACCTCCGCGGGCGACGTCAACGCGGGCGACGTCAACGCGAGCCAGCGCGCGATCAAGCGTGCGCCGAGCGCGCCGGACAGCTCGGGATGGAACTGACAGGCGAGCTGCGCGCCGCGCTCGAGCGCGGCCACGAAGCGACCCCCGTGCTCGGCGTAAGCGGCGCGCCAGCCAGACGGGGCGGTCGCGAGGCGGTACGAGTTCGCGAAGCAGTAGGAGCCTCTCTCGACGAGCCACGCGGCGTCGAGACTGGCCTCCATTGGATTCGATTCGCCGCGCATCTCGAGGTCGTCGAGCGCGCCGGGCACGACCTCGTTCCAGCCCAGCTGGGGCACAGAGACTCCGGCGCCGAAGCGCTCCACGCGGCCGGCGATCACGCCTAGGCCCTCGACCCCAGGGCTCTCTTCGCTCGACTCGGCGAGTAGCTGCATGCCGAGACAGATCGCCAGAGTCGGGCGCTCGTCCACGAAGCGCTGCACGAGGACCTCGACGAGGCCGAGACGCTGCAGCTCGGCCATGGCGGCGCCGAACGCGCCCACTCCGGGCAACACCAGCCGTGTCGCGCGGGCGAGGTCAACTGGAGTCGAGACGCGGCGCGGCTGGAGCCCCTGACGCAAGAACGCGGCTTCGATGGAGGCCAGATTGGAGAGCCCCGTGTCGACGATGCACAGATCGAGGTCGCTCATGGCTGGCTCTCCAGCAGAACGCCCTTCGTGCTCGGCGCGCGATCGGGCGCCTCCCGGCGCCAGGTGAGAGCCTCGCGCAACGCGAGGGCCAAAGCCTTGAAGGCCGCTTCAGCGCGGTGGTGGTCGTTCTTGCCGCGCAAGACGTCGACGTGCAGCGCCGAACCGGAAGCGATCGCGAAGGACTCGAGGAAGTGCGTGACGTTCTGTGTCGACAGGCTGCCGAGGCGCTCTTGCGCGAGGCCCAGCTCGACCGCGGCGTGGGGACGGCCCGAGAGATCGATCACCGCGCGCGCGAGGGCCTCGTCGAGGGGCGCGTAGGCCGAACCGAAGCGCAGACGCCCCGCGCGATCGCCGAGCGCCCGCGCCAACGCCTGCCCGAGCACCAGCGCGCAGTCCTCGACCGTGTGGTGGTCGTCGACGTGCAGATCGCCGGTACAGGTCAACGTGAGGTCGATGCCGGAGTGCTTGGTGAGAGCGCTCAAGAGGTGATCGAGAAACGGCACGCCGGTCTGCACGCGCGCCTCCCCAGAGCCATCGAGCTCGAGGACGAGCTCGATGTCGGTCTCTTGGGTTTGACGCTGCATGCGCGCCGAGAAGTTCGATTGCACGGGTTCCATGGGATTCACGCTGGCGTCAGGAGGTCGCGGATGGCCGACGGCAAGTCCGCGGGCACAAGAATCACGCGCAAGGCGCCGCGCTCGAGGAGGCGCGTCGCCTGCAGCTCGGGGTCCGGGGCTCCGGGCGCGATCACGCCGACCGGAACCACGCCCGCGGCGCGCGCTGCGGCCATGTCGTCCGGCGTATCGCCGAACATCCAAGCGCGGCGCGCGCCGAGGCGCTCGAGCGCCAGGCGCACCGGCGCAGGATCAGGCTTCAGCGGCGCGTCCTCGCGCGTGATGATCACGCTGAAGCAGCCCGCGATCCCTGCGCGTTCGAGGAAGCGCTCGGCGTCGCGACGCGGCCGTCCGGTGACCAGCCCGAGCGGCAACATCGACGCTGCGCGCTCGAGGGCCGCGCGCGGTACCGTCAGGCTCTCCCGCTCGAACAGGCCGCCTTGGTAGGCCGCTTCATAGGCGTCCCGCGCAGCCTCCAGCGAAGCCTCGACGCCCGCTCGCGCGAGCAGCGTCTGGGTCAAGCGCCAGTCGCAGTTCGCGTCGCCGTCGGCCTGGACGGCCGCGATCTGTCGTGCATCCAGAACGACGTCGAACGCGAGCGCAGCGGCTTGGATCGCGGCCACTTGGGAGCGCGACACATCCGCGAGGACACCGTCGAGATCGAACAGCAGCGCCTCCGGCGCCAGGGCCGACTCCAAGGCCTCGAACAACAAAGCCAGGCACTCAGGGTCGTCAGGACAGCCGATACGCACCGCGCGCTCGAGGCCGGGGCGGTCTGGGAAGCGCCGCAACGCGATGCCGCGATCGAGGGCCACGCGGCACAGCCAGTCGGGGTCCGGCACGCGCGCGAACACGAAGTTGGCCTGGGACGGCAGCGGACGAGCGCCGAGCGTCGCGAGCGTCGCGGTCAAGCGCTCGCGCTCGCCTCGTACACGCTCGACGTGGGCTTCGACCTCGGCGCGGTCACGCCCTAGGCGCTCCGCGGCGAACGCCAAACTCGCGCTCGAGACCGGATAGGGATTGCCGGCTGCGCGCAGAGCTCGGATGCGTTCGGGTCGCCCGAGCGCGAACCCGACCCTCGCCCCAGCCAGCCCCCACGCCTTGGAGAATGTGCGCAGGACCACCACGTTGTCGAGCTCGAGCAGCGCCCGCGTCGGATCCTCGTCGGCGTACTCCGCGTAGGCGAGGTCGATCAAGAGAGTGGTCCGCGGAGCTGCGGCTGCGAGGCGCGTCAGATCTTCGAGGCTGGCCACGCTGCCGGTCGGGTTGTTGGGCGTGACCACGGCGACCAAGCCCAGGCGCTCGCCCGAGGCGGCGATCGCCGCGAGCAGTTCATCGCAAGGCAAGCGGCCCTCGAGCTCGGGCACCGCGCGCAGGTCGCCGCCCGCGACGGCCACGTAGCGCGTCAGCATCTCGAATGTCGGCGTCGGCATCACGGCGTCGCGCCCCGGTCCCAGCCACGCCGTGCACGCGCGCAACAGCCCATCGTCGGCGCCAGCGGTGACGAGGACGCAAGCGGGATCGAGTCCGAATTGGCGCGCGATCTCGGCCTCCAATGGCCTCGCGTCGGGATAACGGCGCAGCGTCTCGCCGGACCCGAACGAGCGCGAGTCGACGTCAGCGAGACGCCCACCCTCATTGGCGTCGAGCCGATAGCGAGCGGCGGCCGCGTCGGCGCGTCGATAGGGCTCGGATGACGGCGCGCTCGCGCGTGATGCATCGTCGCTCGAGACGAGCGCGCTGAATGGACTGTCGCTCGAAACGAGCGCGCTGAATGGACTGTCGCTCGAAACGAGCGCGCTGAATGGACTGTCGCTCGACGCGAGCGCGCTGAATGGAGTGTGAGTGGTGTCTTGCATAGCGGCTCCTCAGCGCACGATCTGGGTGAACTCGGAGATCACGAGGTCGCGACCGCCCAGCGCTTTGAGCCTCGCGATCAACGCCGGCAAGCCGTTGCGCGGCACAGCGGCCTTGACCGCGAAGCCGCCGTCGCCCACCAAGCGTCCGATCGTCGGTCGATCGAGACAAGGCAAAGCCTCGGCGACGGCATCGAGGGCGGGCTCGGGCACGTTCAGCTCGAGCATCACGCGCGCGCGCGCCTCGACCACCGAGCGCACCAGGAGCGCGAGCTCGTCGATGCGCGCGCGTTTGTTCGGATCCTCGAGCGAGCGCGGGTTCGCGTAGAGGCGCGTCGTCGAGCCCATGAGCTGGTCGACCTCGATCAGTCGGTTGGCCTCGAGCGTCGCGCCCGACTGGGTGTTGTCGACGATGAGATCCGCGTCCTCCGGCGGGAAGGCCTCCGTGGCGCCGAACGTGCGCAACAAGCGCGCGTCGAGGCCCTGGGCCGCGATCCATTCCCCCGCGATCCGCGTGTACTCCGAGGCGACCACCAGAGCCTGGCGTTGACGCCACGCGTCTCCCTGGGCCAGCTCGGGTGGCGCAGCCGCCACCAGTCGGACGGGGTCGAGGCCAGTGTCGACCAGCTCGATCAGCTCGGCGCCGAGCTCGCGCACCCAATCCGCGCCGGCGAAGCCCACGTCGCGCGAGCCGAGGTCGAGCATCTCGACGATGTTCTGCGGCTTGAGCAGCTTGCTCTGCACGCCTTCGATGCCGATGCGCGGTCGGTAACCTCGATCCGTGAGGCGGGGCTCGAGACCGGCGGCGCGCAACAGGCCCTCGACGCCCGCTTGCATGCGACCTTTCGGCAGCCCCAGCTTCAGCGGCGCAACACGCTGGGCTGCTCCAGCGGTCGCGCCTCGACCCACGGTCGTCGTGGGCGCCGCAATCTGGCTCGACGCCGGAAGCGGAGAATCCGAGCGGACGAACGGAGCGGTACGGAGCCCTGGCGCGGGCTCACCTTCGAGTCGAGTGGGTTGCATGGCGGTCCTGCCGCCAACCCTGGCCCTCGCGCCCCGCCCTCGGTCGGACCTCGCGGCCCATCACACCCGAAACGAAGCACGCCGGCCCGCGGGCCGGCGTGTCTTGTGCGTTCCGTACGAAGGGGGCGCTTCAGACCAGCCGACCAGGGGCCGGATGATGATGATGCTGCGCGCTCGCGTTACGGGTTGTGTCGTTCACGGCCAAGAAGTTCGGCCTTGGAGACCCTCGCGTCAAGCCCCGTTCGCGCAAATCCGCGCGTCGTCCCGCGCGTCAGCACAGTCCCAACGACTCTTGAGGATACTTCAACCCCACCCTGGGGACTCGGGAATTACTCACGCAAGGACGCACTCTAGCCGCACATCTTCGAATGGATGTGCGGGCCTACTGAGCGGACACAATCAATTCGGCTCGTCGCTCAATCTCTTAGAGACAATATCAAGGCGTCTCGGCATCGAGTGGCGAGGGCTTGACTGCTGTCTGGAGCGGCTTCTCGAGCTCGAGCTCGTGGCCCACCTGACCCTGTCAGACAGGCATCGGGACGCAGTCTGCAGACTACTGCCGTGCCCGCGGGCGTAGGCTGGTTCGCAGCGCGCCGACAAGGTACCTCTCCGCGACGAGCAAGCATCGGGGCGCGGTCAGCGTGCGGTCACCGGGCTCAGCCGCGACGCAACGCGGCGCTCGCGCGAACCGCAACAAACGGATCGTCCCAGGCAGTGAGTCAAGCAACTGGCAGTTCTCCATGAACTCGTTCAACCAGTCGGCCCATCGCCGTCCCTGCTCGCGGATGTAGGCGTGATCAAAACTTATGAAGGCCCAATAACGGTAGCCGTCAGGAAGCGAGTCTATGTTATTGGCACCGCCATCGTATCATATTGAGGAAGCAATTCCCTGTGCCGGCCCGGAGCGATCACTGGCATGCATGCACGTCTAACGCGCGCTTAATCCAGCATTTGCACTATGGGTCGGCGCACGAGCTCAAGGGTATTGGTTATTGCGTTGACACCCCACGGATCCCTCGCACTCCGGGAGCGGCCAGGAACAGCCGGCCTCTGCAAATCTGGAGTTGAAGAGTCGCCCAGAATCGCCAAACCAGCCAACACCACCGATTGCGCGCGTTTTTCCACTCGTGCACGCCGCGCCCCTACTTAGTTCGCTTCGTCACGCGCCACAGCGTCAACGTGGTTGGCTTCTTGGCGTCTGCGTCCTTGTAAAGAGAACCCTCAACAAATTCTTCAAACTGATCGTCGTTCGCCAGCCCTTGGTACTTCTTCTTCCCGCTGAAGTGCACTTGGCGAACCTTTTCCTCGGAGATTGCCAAGAATCCCACATGGGCATGATCCTTCGTCTTGCCATCTTTTAGCAGCTCTTGCCCATTGAGCTCAAAAAGGTAGACCCCAGCCAGTGTCCTCCGCTCCTCGGGCTTCTTCATCGATTTAAAGAACTCCGAGACGGCCTCGCTCTTCGTCTGCTGCAATTTGTAGAACTCCGCAATCGGCTGGCCCCCGAATCCCTGGTGTACAGTGTAGCTGATTCCTTTGAAGCTTCCATTCTGAACGAAGTGGAGAACCGCCGAAGCGAACGGACTACATGAGAGCCCGGCGCAACTCACGACCTCCTCCCCATCTCTTCTAACCAGTTTACCAACTGAATTGACATAACCCCTGAGATCATAACCTAGCTTCTGGCCATCAGTGATCTTCGCTATCGCCGCGTCGAGGTCGACCACGGTGATGGGAGTCGGCGACTTCACCTGAACGAGAAGCGTATCCGGGCGCTTGGCCCCGGACATTAGCAGGGCCGCGGCTAGCGAAAGAAGTGCAAGCTTGGTGTTCATTTGAGTGGTGGTACGATTAACGATTCGATCGCTATTGACAAACGCGAATTCGCCAGGTCATGATCCAGCAGAAGGCCTGACTCGCGGCGCTCGCTATTCCAGCGGCTTTTGGCCAACAGAAAGAGAACGCCTCATCGATTTCACTGCGCGTTCTGCCCAGAACTAGACGCTTCACCCGCAGCCGTCCTGGCGCCGCTCAGTAACGGAGCCGGTTAGCGCTGCCTGTCCACGATCACCGAAAAGTGTGCGGTCGCATTTAAGCTTTGGTTCACCTTATCATCACCTTTACCGTCAACCTTAACCTTGACCCCACGTAGCGAGCCGACGACACCGTCGTTGTAGGTGAATTCTTCATGCAGTTTGCCATTCACCACTTTCGACGTCTTCGCCTCCAACGCAACTGCTTTCACGCTCATGATACGCCTCGGATCGTTGTCGGGCATTTTGAACACCTCGATTGTCTTTGCAGTGCGGATGTGTGTCTTGCCCTTGTCTACCGGTTTGCCGTTCTGCTTATCGAGCTCTATTGCGTCCATTACAACCGAGAGATCGACATGGCGTCCATCAGCACGCACAGTGAACTTGTGCGTAACATCAACACGAGTAAAGTCATCGGTTCCCAAATCCCAGTCTGACCTGACGAGCATCGCATCGTTTTTATCCAGGATGACCGGAAAAGGCGTCGGCGTCGATGCCAATTCACCCCCCTTCATCATGTCACGTCCCTTTTTCAGGCCGGCGAATGCAACCGTCTCGTAGTTACTGAAGAGCGCGTCGTCTTCACAGTAACGGACCTCGAAGGAGACGGGGACTGCACCCGTATCCGGAGTCCAGTCGTCCGTTGCGTTCAAGTACTCGTTTATATTTCTAAGAAATAAGTCGAGATCGCCTAAGATCGCTGTGTAGAGGGACTCATTGCTCCGCCCTCCGATAACGACCGCGCTCCGATCGGTTTGCTGCCAAACCTGCCTTGCTTGAGCGAGGACCTCGGCTTCGACTTCAATCCCTCCGGCGCCGCCCGAGAATCGCAGTGCACTACGCAGGCTCTCTGCGTCCGTCGTTGCCGCGAGCGCGATGATGATTCGACGTCCGTAGCTAACTTTCCGCACGTAGCCAATCTCGCCACGCCTTGGCATTATGGTCAAGACATGGGCAGCGAGTTCTGCATCATCTAAAAGCCTGACGGGGAACATACCTTCAACGGGGGGTGGAGGCACAACGACCGAGTAGTAAACCTGGTTGATGAAAATCGTCGCGAAGGTCCGCTCCGTGACGGCCCCTTTGTCGTAGTCGAGGCCAATCTTGCTAGTCCAGTACTGGGCGGAGAGGCCAGCCCTCAATAGCGTCGACTCCAGGCTGCTGCCCGTTGTGACCTTGATCTCAAGGCGCGGCGCAACGCTTTTAATGACACTGACCGCATCCATGAGTTTTGGGATGTAGTTGTGGAAGTCCCCAGGGAATTCGAACGAAAGTCCGAGAGGGCGGAGCGGATCCGGAGTGCCGCCGTCGATCGTTGCGCGAATACTACCTCGAGCGGTAATACTGGGAAGGGCCACCGGCTGCCCCTCGAGCAGCGATTGCGTCCACAACAAAGCGCCCGGGAATACGAGCCCCACCAGATTGTCCTGCAGAACCAACTCCGAGAGTCTATCCGCGCTCTTGTAGGTAGTTGTGATGATCTCGCTGTAGCGGTCTCCGTTGTCGACCTCGGTTTTTACCTCACTGAGAACCTCATCGTACACCGGAACAGTTTCGCTCGCCCGTTTTGCCTTCCATTCTTCGACGAGGCTCGAGTACTGCTCCCCCGCTGTCTCGACCTGCTGCACTCCAAGCGACATGCACGGCACTGCGGTTGCGAAAAATATGGCTACGACGAAAGACAAAGACCGGATCTGCATTGAAACTGTGGCGTTGGGTGCGGGAGAGTAGATGTACGTAATTTAACACGATGAGCCGACCCCTCAATCTGTGGGGTGCTCGCTGATTCGTATTCTTACTTGCTCCTCCAACCCGTGTCAAGCATCAAGTTCCGGAAAAAGACAGAGTCTGGGCTGTACCCGTTCAGGGGGTGTGACCACGCCTGGCCGGCCCCAAATTGGGTTGAGGCGGTGGAATTCGGAGTGGCGGCCCTGTGACTCTACTGGAGGAGCCGCGGTTCGGGGCCACCGGCGAGGACCGCCTACGCGACGCCGTGGACGAACTTCGAGATGCTCCGGCCCGTCTGCTTCAGCGTCGCCGACACGGTCTGAATCCTCTCCACGAACCTGCTTCCGCGGTCACTCTGGGTCCCAAGGCTCGTCTTTCGGTGGATCACCGCCGAGCGGATGGCTCACTCGGCAACGTTGTTCGTCGGCTCCACTCCATCGCGATGGATGAACGTCCAGATCGCTTGCTCGGTCTTCAGGATCCCGCGGCACATGCTCGGCGTCTCGTAGCCGCGGCTCGTTGCGCCCTG
>Ga0163144_10009241_pt1 | contig 21199 bp, 20 predicted proteins | sample OliLak19BULKMAT1_FD_123175 | JGI IMG/M metagenome (GOLD analysis project Ga0163144, IMG submission 123175) | Freshwater microbial mat bacterial communities from Lake Vanda, McMurdo Dry Valleys, Antarctica - Oligotrophic Lake LV.19.BULKMAT1 | ecosystem: Environmental > Aquatic > Freshwater >... | reverse complement strand
TGGCCGGCGTCGTCGAGCCGGATCAGCAACTCGGGCAGACGCCAGGCCTTCATCAACGCATGCTGCAGGTCGTCCAGCTTGATGCCGAGCACCGCAAGCTGTGCGACAGACGAACGCAGGGTGGGGTCGGCGCGCTGACGCCGAGCGATTTCGAGCGCCAGCGCCGGCGCATGACACCACAGCAAGAGTTCCGCAAAGCCATGCAGCAACGCAGCTTCGTGGATCACCGCCGCGTCGGGATCCATGCGGTGGGCAGCAAAGCCGAGGGCGAACTGCGCTGCGCGGAAGGAACGGTCCAACACCGCCTGCAGGCCTGCATGTGCTTCGGCCGCGTCACTCACGTCGCCCAACGATTGGCCGATCGTCGGCAGTTCACCAAACAGGCGAAAGAACGGGCCGATGCCCAGCAGCACCAGCGCACCGACGGCGTTCTCGATGTCGGTCTCGCGGCGGTTGTTGCTGCCCACGTAAGCCAGCAACTTGAGCGTCATCAGCGGGTCGGCGGAGACAGTTTCCGCCAGCAAGTGCGCGTCCACCGCATCCTCGTTGATCGCCAGTTCGCGCACGGCGTCGGCAGTGGCGTCGAGCACCGGGATCGGCGCTGCGCGAAAGTGCGCCAGCCAGGCCGCCGGATCGCGCAGCGGGTGCTCGATGCGGGCCAAGGGGGCGGTCTGCGCAGGGCTCATCGTCGGTGTCGGGTTGCGGGCGGTTCGCCTCCGCACTATCGGCTGGCGAGCGCCGAGCTTGAGCTACAGCGTCAGCAGGTGCCCGACGCTGGGAGGGCTGGTCGCGATCAATTGCGCACGGTCACAGGCGGCAGACGCCTGGCAGGTGCCCGACCAACTGGCCATCGACGTACAGCGCGCCTTCAGGAGCGCCCGCTTCGGCATGGAACTCGATGACATGCGCCAGGGCCGCTGCTCCGTTGCGCAGGGCCGCGGGGCTCGCTGCGAAGCCAGGGTGAGCCGTGCTCAGTAACAAGGGTTTGATCAACATGGGGTTCTCCGCGTGCGCATCGTTCGCGCGACTGGGGTTTGTTCAGCGGTCGGGTGGCCGCTCCTTTTGTGTCATGCGGTCGAGCTCGCGACGCAGTTCCCGAGAACTGCGCTGGCGCACGGCACCGCCCGTCGGGCCATGTGCGCCGGCGTGACGTTGGCGACTCAGGCGCACGAGTGGGTTTCGGGTCCGGACGCGGGGCAGGGTCAACTTCATGGTCGGGTCTCCTGGCTGGCGGTTGAGGGGCTGGAAATAAGCAAAGCATTGCGGCAACTTGCGCACATGATAAACAAATGCTTATCTTGCGCAAGTAATGATTATCCCTAAGGCAAGGGATCGCGGTCTCAGCGCTTGGTATGCTTGAGTGGCGCCACGCCGCTCTGGGTCTTGCGCCACAGATCGAGGGCATCGTCGCGCGGCGCGGCGGGTACTGAGGCCTTGGCTGTGGGCGCTGCCGCAGCCGCAGGCATCAGTACCTCGCCGAGCAGGTCGAGCAGTCGCGTGCGCGCGCGCTGCGGGTGGCGGCGGTAATAGGTCAGTACCAAGCCGACGATGAAACGCTCGTCGTCGCCTTGCGGCAATGGGCTGTCGTGCGGCTCGGGTGCTGGCGCGGCAGCGCTCTGGGGTGACTGTGCAGCCACCGCGGGGCTGACCTGGGGCTGGTCCATCCAGCCCTGCGGCTTGTGGCACAGCTGCTCGAACTGGCGTGCCAGCCGCTCGCCGATCTGGCGCGAGCGGCTCTTGATCTGGCTCCAGTAGCTGGGTTGGATCTGCAGGCGCTCGGCAAATCGACGTTCCAGGCCGCGCAGAGTCGCCGCGTCGGGGTGCTTGACAGTGGCCCGAACGAACTCGTCGAACAGGCGCAATGCGTTGTCGAGCCGGGTCTGCGCGACGTCATGCACGGGAACAGTCATGCCAGAATGATAAAGGCCGCTTGCCTGTTGGGCCGCATGTCGGCACCCGGCGCGGCACTGACGCAGCGCATCGGCGGCCTTCGCCCTCAACCTCGATTCACTCGCGCGTCGAGGCGAGTTCCCGGCCTTCGCAATGCGCGTCGGCGAACTCGACGACCTGGCCCGCATGATCTGCGGCCGCCCAACAGCTTGCTCGAGCACGCCCAGAGCATCGACCGGCGCGAACCCTGAACGCTGCTGCTGTGGCCCCGTGCCGCTGTGCGGGCGACCATCGGCGACCCCGGGAAGGGGGCCGCTCGAGCGCCTATTCCTCGTCCTGAACCTTGTGCTGCGCCATGAGTTGCAGCTGCACTGTCGGCGGCACCGCCTCGTAGTGCGACAGCGCGATGGTGTAGCGGCCCTGACCGGCAGTCATCGCGTTCAGGCGTGACTGGTAGCCCGCCAACTCGGCCAGTGGAGCCTGACCGCGCACGATCATCGTGCCGACCGCCCCGTTGTGCGTGCCGCTGACCTGGCCGCGGCGTGAGGATAGGTCGCCCGTGATGTCGCCCATCGCCGAGCCCGGCGCGCTGATCTCCACATCGACGATCGGCTCGACGATGATCGGCCGCGCCGCGCGCACCGCGGCCATGAAGGCCTTGCGCCCGGCCGTCATGAAAGCGATTTCCTTGCTGTCGACGGTGTGGTGCTTGCCGTCGTAGACGATGACCTTGACGTCGACCAGCGGATAGCCGGCGATGACGCCCAGCGTCAAGGCTTCGCGCACGCCTTTTTCCACTGCCGGGATGAACTGGTTCGGGATCGTGCCGCCCTTGACCTGATCGACGAACTCGAAGCCGCCGCCGCGCGGCAGCGGCTCGATCTTCAGGAACACCTCGCCGAACTGGCCCGCGCCCCCCGTCTGCTTCTTGTGGCGGTGGTGGCCCTCGGCCGGCGCGGTCACCGTCTCGCGGTAGGCGATGCGCGGCGGGCGGGTGTTGACCTCGAACTTGTAGACGTCGCGCAGGCGCTCGAGCAGCACGCGCAGGTGCAGCTCGCCCAGGCCGTAGACGATCGTTTCGTTGGTGGTCGCCACATGCTCGACTTTCAGGCACGGGTCTTCGTCAACCAGCTTGGTCAGGATCTCCCACATCCGCTGTTCGTCGCCGCGCCGCTTGGGCTCGATCGCCAGGCCGTGCACCGGGATTGGGAAGGGCAGCGGCTTCAAGTGAATGTGGGCGTCTTCGGCGGAGTCGTGCAGCACCGCGTCGAAGTGGATTTCGTCGACCTTGGCCACCGCAACGATGTCGCCCGGCACGGCGCGCGCCACCTCGACATGTTCCCTGCCCTGCAGCCTGAACAGGTGGCTGACCTTGAAGGGTTTGCGGCCGTCGCCGATGTACAGCACGCTGTCTTTCGTGACCGTGCCCTGGTGGACGCGGAACAGGCCCATGCGGCCGACGAAGGGGTCGACGGTGACCTTGAACACATGCGCCAGCACATGCGCGTCGGGGTCGGGCGACGAGGCCTTGGCCACGGCCGCCACGCCTTCGCCTTCGAGGAATTCCGGCGGGTTGCCCTCGGCCGGGTTCGGCAACAGTTTGACGATCACGTCGAGCAACTCGGCCACCCCCACACCGCTGCGGGCCGAGACGAAGCACACCGGCATCAGGTGGCCTTCCCTCAGCGCTTGTTCGAGCGGCGCGTGCAGTTCGCTCGCATCGATGTCGCCGTCGTTCAGGTAACGGTCGACAAACGCGCCATCGACCTCGACCACTTGCTCGACCAGGGCCCGGTGCGCCGCGTCGACACTGCCGAAATCGCTGTGGCCCTCGCGGTTGTAGAAACAGTCGACGACCTTGCTGCCGCCGGCATCGGGCAGGTTCAGCGGCAGGCACTCGCGGCCGAAGCTGGCCTGGATGTCGGCCAGCAGGCCCGCCAGGTCGGCCCCGGCGGCGTCGATCTTGTTGACCACCAGCAAGCGGTCGAGGTGGCGCTCGGCAGCGTAGTTCATCATGCGAACGGCCATCGCGTCGATGCCGCCGACCTTCCACGTCGCGGCATTGATCACCACCACCGCGGTTTCCACGGCTTCGAGCGCCGGCAGCGCCTGGCCGATGAAGTCGGTCGAGCCGGGCGTATCGATCAGGTGCACGCAGGTGCCGGCATGTTCGAAGTGCAGCACGGCCGCGTTCAGCGAATGCTGCATCTTGCGTTCGAGTGGATCGAAATCGCTGACCGTACTGCCGCGCTCGAGGCTGCCGGCCGCGCCGATCGCCCCCGCCTTGACGAGCAGGGCTTCGGCCAGGCTGGTTTTTCCCGCACCCTGCGGCCCGACCAGCGCGAGGGTGCGGATCTGCGCCGTGGCGCTGGTTGCAGTGCTGGGCATGGCGGTCTCCTGACGCGGCTGAAGAGGCCAGCCAGCCTAAGGGATTGGGCGCTGTCGCACAACCTGTCGCCCCAAGCCTTGCCGCGCGTCAGGGGTTCACTGGAATGCCACCTCCGCGAAGCTGCGCAGCTTGCGGCTGTGCAGGCGTTCGTCGCCGGCCGAGCGCAGCAGCTCGACCGCGCGCATGCCGATCCTCAGGTGCTGGTCGACGCGTTCGCGGTAGAACTGGTTGGCCATGCCCGGCAGCTTGATCTCGCCGTGCAACGGTTTGTCGCTGACGCACAGCAGGGTGCCGTAGGGAACGCGGAAACGGAAGCCGTTGGCGGCGATCGTCGCGCTTTCCATGTCCAACGCGACGGCGCGGCTCTGGCTGAATCGGCGCTCCGGGCCCGGGTGCGGCAGCAGCTCCCAGTTGCGGTTGTCGGTCGAGGCGACGGTGCCGGTGCGCAGCAGGCGCTTCAACTCATAACCTTCGAGCTTCGTCACGTCGGCCACCGCCTGTTCGAGCGCGAGTTGCACCTCGGCCAGCGCCGGGATCGGCACCCACAGCGGCAGGTCTTCGTCGAGCACATGGTCTTCGCGGACATAGCCGTGGGCCAGCACGTAATCCCCGAGCTGCTGGGTGTTGCGCAGCCCCGCGCAATGGCCGAGCATGATCCACACATGGGGCCGCAGCACGGCGATGTGGTCGGTGATGGTCTTGGCGTTGGCCGGGCCCACGCCGATGTTGACCATCGTGATGCCGGCGCCGTCGGGCCGCACCAGGTGGTACGCCGGCATCTGCGGCAGCCGGGGCGGCGCTGCACCGGTGGCGTCGCGCGGGTTCGAGGGCAGGCCGCTGCGCCGCGTGACCACGTTGCCGGGCTCGACGAAGGCGCCGTAGTCTGCTGCCGGATCGGCCATCAGCGAGTGGCCCAGCTTGATGAACTCGTCGATGTAGAACTGGTAGTTGGTGAACAGCACGAAGTTCTGGAAGTGCTCGGGCGCGGTGCCGGTGTAGTGGCGCAGCCGATGCAACGAGTAGTCGACGCGCGCCGCCGTGAAGAGCGCCAGCGGCTGCGCTTCGCCCGGGCCGGGCTCGTTCGTGCCGTTGGCGATGCCGTCGTCCATCGCGGCCAGGTCTGGCAGGTCGAACAGGTCACGCATCAAGAGGCGCCGCTGCGGCGTCAACGTGCCTTCGAGGTGGTCGTCCTGGGCCAGCGAAAAGTGAACCGGGATCGGCTGCTCGCTGGCGCCGACCTCGAGCGCCACCGCATGGTTGCGCAACAGCAGACGGAACTGCTCGCGCAGGTAGTCGGCAAACAGATCGGGCCGTGTCAACGTGGTCTCGAAGCGGCCGGGGCCGGCCGCGAAGCCATAGCTCAGGCGCGAATCGGCCCGGGCCACCGTGTCGATTCGCACGCGCACGAACGGGTAGGTGGCGCGCACGCGTTCGCTCGGCACCGCGCCGTCCAGGAAGGCCTGCAAATGCTTGCGCAGGTGGGCCACACCGCGTTCGTAGATGGCCCGCGCATGCGCGAGCGCGGCGTCGGGATCGTTGAATTCTCGGCGGGGCAGCAGGTCGGGGGCAATCATGCGGCGATTGTGCAGCCGCTCCTTACACTTCGGGCCATGGAGGCGGGGCGATGAAGGTGCTGGTGTTGGGCGGGGGCGTGATCGGCGCAGCGGCGGCCTTCGAATTGGCGCGTGACGGCCACCAGGTGACACTCGTCGAGCGCCAGCCGGGCCCGGCGCTGGAAACCAGCTTTGCCAACGCCGGCGAGGTCTCGCCGGGGTATTCGGCCCCCTGGGCCGGCCCGGGCGTTCCCCTCAAGGCCGTCAAGTGGCTGCTGATGCACCACCGCCCGCTGGTGATCCGCCCGCACTTCGACTGGCACCTGGTGAGCTGGGTGCTGGCGATGCTGCGCAACTGCACCGCGGAACGCTACGAGCGCAACAAGGGCCGCATGGTGCGGTTGGCCGAGTACAGCCGCGACTGCATGGTCGCGCTGCGCGCGGCCACCGGCATCCGCTACGACGAGCGGATGATGGGCACGCTGCAGTTGTTCCGCACCCAGAAGCAGCTCGACGACACGCCGGCCGACACGGCCATCCTCGACCGCTATGGCGTGGCCTACCAGCGCCTGGACCGCGCCGGCTGCATCGCCCACGAGCCCGCATTGGCGCGGGTGGCAGACAAGTTCGTCGGCGGGCTGCGCCTGCCGGGCGACGAGACCGGCGACTGCTACAAGTTCACCCAGCGCATCGCCGAGCTGGCGGCCGAGCGCGGCGCGGATCTGCGCTTCGGTGTCGCGGTCGAGTCGCTGCAAGGCAACGGCAAGCGCATCACCGGGGTGATGACGAGCCAGGGCCCGCTGCAAGCCGACGTCTACCTGGTGGCGCTGGGCAGCCACTCGCCACGGCTGCTGTCGCCGCTCGGCCTCGAAGTGCCGATCTACCCGGTGAAGGGCTACTCGATCACGCTGCCGATTGTCGACGCGTCCGGCGCACCCGAGTCGACCGTGATGGACGAGACGCACAAGGTGGCCGTGACGCGGCTCGGCGACCGCATCCGCGTTGGCGGCACCGCCGAGCTCGCCGGCTACGACCTGCGCCTGCACGAGGCGCGCCGGCGCACGTTGCTGCACGTGGTGGGAGACCTTTTTCCCGCGGGCGGGGACCCGGCGCGTGCCGAGTTCTGGTGCGGCCTGCGCCCGATGACGCCCGACGGCACACCGGTCGTCGGTGCCACGCCGCTGTCGAACCTGTATCTGGCCACCGGGCACGGCACGCTGGGCTGGACCATGGCGGCCGGCACCGCCCGCGTGTTGGCCGACCTGATCGGCGGGCGCAAACCGCAGATCGATATGGCGGGGCTGGGCATCGAGCGCTATCGCTGAGGGCCCTTGACACCGGCGCAGCCGGCCCCATCTCGCCTCGAGCCACCCGCCTTTTTCGATGGACTTCCGACCGACTACCATGAGCCAAAAACAGACCCTCGCCTTCCAGGCCGAAGTGCAGCAGATCCTGCACCTGGTGACGCACTCGCTGTACTCCAACAAGGAGATTTTCCTGCGCGAGCTGGTTTCCAATGCCAGCGACGCGTGCGACAAGCTGCGCTTCGAAGCCCTGGACACCCCGGCGCTTTACGAGGATGCGCCCGATCTGAAGGTCCACGTCAGCTTCGACGCCGAAGCCAAGACCGTGACGATCCGCGACAACGGCATCGGCATGAGTGCCGAGGAAGCGGTGTCCCACCTCGGCACGATCGCCAAGAGCGGCACGCGCGAGTTCATGGCGAAGTTGGAAGGCGACCAGAAGAAGGATGCCAACCTGATCGGCCAGTTTGGCGTCGGCTTTTATTCCGGCTTCATCGTCGCCGACCGCATCACGGTCGAATCGCGCCGCGGCGGGCTGCGGCCCGACGAAGGCGTGCGCTGGTCGAGCGACGGCTCGGGCCAGTTCGAGGTCGAGACGATCACCCGCGCCGAGCGCGGCACCGACGTGACCCTGCGCCTGCGCGAGGGAGAAGAGGAGTTCCTCAAGACCTGGAAGCTGAAGTCGATCATCAGCAAGTACTCCGACCACATCTCGCTACCGATCCTGATGAAGAAGGAAGAGTGGATCGCCGAGAAGGCCGAGACGGTGGTCAAGGACGAGTGGGAGACGGTGAACAAGGCGGCGGCGCTGTGGACGCGCGCCAAGAGCGACATCACCGACGCCCAGTACCAGGATTTCTACAAGCAGATCTCGTTCGACAGCGATCCGCCGCTGGCCTACACGCACAACCGAGTCGAGGGCAGGAGCGAGTACACGCAGTTGCTGTACATCCCGGCCAAGGCGCCGTTCGATCTGTGGAACCGCGACAAGCGCGGTGGCGTGAAGCTATACGTCAAGCGCGTCTTCATCATGGACGATGCCGAGGCGCTGATGCCGGTGTACCTGCGCTTCGTCAAGGGCGTGATCGACTCGGCCGATTTGCCGCTCAACGTCAGCCGCGAGCTGCTGCAGGAAAGCCGCGACGTGAAAGGCATTCGCGAGGGCTCGACCAAGCGCGTGCTGTCGATGCTGGAAGACCTGGCCGAGAACCAGAAGGACAAGTACGCCGCGTTCTGGAAGGACTTCGGCCCGGTGCTCAAGGAAGGCATGGGCGAGGACCACACCAACCAGGAGCGGCTGGCCAAGCTGTTGCGCTTTGCCTCGACGCAGGCGGATGAAGGCGTGTCGCTGGCCGACTATGTTGCGCGACTGAAGGAGGGCCAAGACCCGATCTACTACATCACCGCAGACACGTTGGGCGCGGCGCAGGCGAGTCCGCAGCTCGAGATCTTCCGCAAGAAGGGCATCGAGGTGCTGCTGCTGACCGACCGCGTCGACGAATGGATGCTGTCGCACCTGTACGAGTTCGAAGGCCACCCGCTGCAAAGCGTCGCCAAGGGCAGTGTCGATCTCGGCAAGCTGCAGGACGACGACGAGAAGAAGAGCGCCGAAGCGGCGGCCACCGCCTTTGCGCCGATGCAGGAAAAGCTGAAGGCGGCATTAAAGGACCGCGCCAAGGACGTGCGCGTGACCACCCGGCTCGTGGACTCCGCGGCCTGCATCGTCGTCGAAGAGGGCGACATGAGTGCGCACCTGGCGCGACTGCTGAAGCAGGCAGGCCAGCAGGCGCCCAAGACGCTGCCGATCCTCGAGGTGAATGCCGAACACGCGCTGGTCAAGCGCATCGAGACCGACGAAGCGCACTTCGACGACCTGGCGAACCTGCTGTTCGACCAGGCTTGGCTGGCCGAAGGCGGGCAGCTCGAGAACCCGGCCGAGCATGTCAAGCGCGTCACGCGCCTGCTGACGGCCTGATCCAGGCGGCGGCTCAGTCGGGGTCGTCGCCCAGGATCTCGGCGTTGTGTTGGCCGAGCAGGGGCGGCGGCCGGTCGCTGCCGACGGTGGCCGCGCTCATGCGGATGGGGCTGCCCACCAGCTTGGCCACCGTGCCCCCGCCGATGGCATGCGGCAGGTCGATGCGCAGGCCGCGCGCCTGCACCTGCGGGTTCTCGAACACTTCGTCCAGGCGGTTGATCGGGCCGTGCGGCACGCCCGCCTTTTCCAGCAACTCGCTCCACGCCGCCTTGGTACGGCCGCGCATCGCCGCCTCGATCAGCGGGATCAACACGTCGCGGTGGCGGATGCGCAACGCGTTGGTCTTGAACCGCGGGTCGTCGACCCACGGCGGCAGGCCGGCCGCGGCGCAGAAACTGCGCAGTTGGCTGTCGTTGCCGATGGCCACGATCATGTGGCCGTCGGCACAGGCAAAGGTCTGGTACGGCACCACGTTCTGGTGCGCGTTGCCCTGGCGCACGGGCGCCATGCCGCTGGCCAGGTAGTTGGTGTTCATGTTGGCCATGGACGCCACCATCACGTCGAGCAGTGCGATGTCGATGTGCTGACCGCGGCCGCTGGTGTGGCGCTGCTGCAGTGCCGCCAGTACCGCGACGCAGGCGTACATACCGCTGAACAGGTCGCTGACCGCGACACCGGCCTTTTGCGGCCCCGCGCCCGGCGCACCATCGCGCTCGCCGGTCACCGACATGAAGCCCGACAGGCCCTGGATCACGAAGTCGTAGCCGGGCCGGTGCGCCCACGGTCCGGTCTGGCCGAAACCGGTGATCGAGCAGTAGATGAGGCGCGGATTGAGCTGCGCCAGGCTGGCCGGGTCGAGGCCGTAGCGCGCCAGCTGGCCCACCTTGTAGTTCTCGAGCAGGATGTCCGACTCGCAGGCCAGCCGCTTCACAGCGGCCTGCCCGTCGGCCGTCGAAAGGTCCAGCGTGATCGAGCGTTTGCCCCGGTTGCAGCTGAGGAAGTACGCCGACTCGGTGGTGTCGGCGCCGCTGCCGTCTTTCATGTAGGGCGGGCCCCAGGCGCGGGTGTCGTCGCCGGCGCCGGGCCGCTCGACCTTGATCACGTCCGCTCCCAGGTCGGCCAGCGTCTGGCTGCACCAGGGGCCGGCCAAAACGCGGCTCAGGTCGAGAACGCGAATGCCCGCCAAGGGGCCGGGTGGGGGGTGCTCCATCGCCGTCATCATGCCGCAGACTGCATCGCCTCCACCTGCTCGCGCAGCTGCGTGGCCTGCTGCGACCAGTACGCCGGGGTGCCGAACCAGGGGAACGCCGCGGGAAAGGCCGGGTCGTCCCAGCGCGCCGCGATCCACGCGCTGTGGTGGATCATGCGCAGCGTTCGCAGGGGTTCGATCAGCGCCAGCTCGCGCTCGTCGAAGGCGCGGAACATGCGGTAGCCGCTCAGCAACAGGTCGAGTTGTGCGCGCATCGACGCCACATCGCCCGACAGCAGCATCCACAGGTCCTGCACGGCCGGCCCGTTGCAGGCGTCGTCGAGGTCGACCACGTGCGGGCCTTCCTCGCGCCACATGATGTTGCCCGGATGGAAGTCGCCGTGCAGACGCAGCGTCGTGCAGCGGTGCTCGGCGAACGCGCGATCGGCACAGGCCAGCGCGGCATCGCACCACGAGGTCCACATCGGGCGTTCGCTGGCGGGCAAGAAGTCTCCGTCGAGCAGGCGTTGGCGCGCGGGGTGGCCGAACCCCGCGGGCGTCATGCTCGGCCGGTGGTCGAAGTTGCGCCGTGCGCCGACGGCATGCAGGCGGCCGAGGAAGCGGCCCAACCACTGCAGCGTGTGCGGGTCCTCCAGCTCCGGCGAACGGCCGGCGTGGCGCGCCGACACGGTTACCCGGTAGGCTGCAAGCGCGCCGCTTCCCCGGGCCAGCGTCGGTGGCTCGCCAAGGAGCGCCAGTCCGCCCTCGGTCGATGCCAGAATTTCGGGGGCGACCACCGGCACATCTGCGTTGACGAGTTCGCGTGCGAAGGCGTGCTCCTCGAGGATGGCCGCATCGCTCCAGCGTTCGGGGCGGTAGACCTTGGCGACCACCACCCGCCCGTCCTCCAAAAACACCTGGAAGACGCGGTTCTCGTAAGAATTGAGCTGCAACAGCCTGCCGTCACCATGCAGGCCCAGGCCATCGAGCAGGTCCAGCACGCTGTCGGGATCTAGCCCTGCGTAAGGTGTGCGGGCAGGTTTTGCGTCAAGTTCCACCGTCATCGGCGGATCCTACGCGCGCCGGTGTCGGCGCGGCAGCGCGGCTCAGTGGTGAGTGCCGGTGCTCGGGTAGCGCGGCTCGCCGTCGACGATCACGCCGGACAGGTCATCGGGCAACGGGTCGCCGAAGGCCGCGCTCGCTGCGGATTGGCTGCTCTCGAAGCGCGGCGCATCGTAGGGCGCCGCCTCTCCGGTCAGGCTGTTTTCCAGCCGGTTGTCGGGTGCGAAGAAGGAGTCCTGGAAAAAGCTGGAGTCGTTCCAGAGCGTGTTGCGTTCGCGCCGCCGCGGCGTGTTGTCTTCACGAGAGCGCGGGCGCGTGGGGGCGGGCTGCGGCCCTCGCGACGAGGCCGCGCTTTGTGGCACCAGCAGCTGCAGTTCGGCCACCGATGGCAGGTGATCGACCGGGCAACGCAGGTATCGCACGCGGCATGCGCCGAGCACTGACTGCTTGATCTGCAGTACGCGCCGCGAATTACCGCGGTCGGTGTCCAGATCGATGGCGGCGAGCACGCGGCCGTTGGCGCTACAGATCGCGAACGTGACATGGATCGAGCCGAGCAACTCGTACCAGAAGCGCACTTCCTGCGGATCGTTCGGCTGGCAGAAGCGCACCAGCGGCAGCTTGGAGAGCACGATGTGGTGCGGAAGCGCCTCCCTCAGCTGGCGGTAGACCCGCCGTTCGTCGGTGGAGAAGACGGGACGCGGCGCCAGCGACCACTCGGTCGGCAGCGGCTTGACGTCGGGCTTGCGTTGCTTGAAGAGGCGCCAGCTGATCGCGCCGGCCAGGAGCGCGAGCAAGGCCACCAACGCAACAATCCACGGCAGAAAGGGTTCCATCTCAGGGCAGTCCGATCCAGAGTATGCAACCACGCCCCAATGGACAATTGGTTGCAATTCGCCTCATGGTAACCGCAGGAGCCCGCCGTTCGACCCCCGAAGCGGGGGAAGTTAAAGCGTGGTTCGAGGCGCGTCGTACCGCGCGCTCACTCGCTAGCGGCCCAGGGCGCCGGCTGGTAGCGGCGTTTCACGTCGCCGATGGCTTCGAAGAGCCGGGCCACGCGTTGGGCCTGCTGCTTCAGCCGGTAGTCGAGGTCGGCGGCGTGGGATTCGACCATCTCGTCGACATGTGAAATCCAGTCGTCCGGCGGCAGTTGAAGCCGCGCCAACGCATCGCTGCCGTCGCGCACCACCGACGCGCCGGCGTGGCGCGCAATGCTCAGCATCGGCGTGTTCTCGCTCATCGCGTGCACGACCAGCGTGTCGATGTGGCGGTTGCGCGCATGCAGCACGGCGTGCTCGAACAACCGCGTCCCGTAACCCCGGCCGCGCACGTGCGCCAGCACCGACACGCCGAACTCCGCCTCACGCACCGGGCTTTCCTTGCGCAGCGGCAGCTGGGCCAGGTGGGCCATCGCGAGCAATTGCAGGCGGCGATCGAAAATCCCGAACACCTCGTCATGTTCAAAGTCGATCAGATCGGCATAGTGCGTGAGTTGGGCGTCCGAAGCTGCGTAGCCAAAGCGCAGGTACCTGTCACTCTCGGACAGGGCGAGCAGGTGGTTGACGATGCGGGGCCTTTGCCGCGCAGACAGCGAGCGGATCGGCACCCACCGGAACGACGGCGCACCCGGCGGCACTTCAACCGGCCGATCGGGAGCCAGCGTCATCGGGCACCGCCGGCTGTTTGAGACAAGAGACTAAGGGTTTTCACTAGCCGCATCCTAAACCACTCGATTGGAGTCTGCTACCGATCCGTCCGGCTGTGGGGGGCGGTGCGTTCTGGAGCGACTGGCATTTGACGCTATACTCGTCGACTTTCCCGTAGCGGCAGGGAAATTACACGCATGCCGGGGCCCGGGCCCCGAAGACCGAGAGCTCGCCCGTGCACAGATCGCCCGTCGATCGTTCGCACAGAAGCGGGACCGACGTCCGGCACGTGTCCGACAGGCCGCACCCGGATCGGAAGTTCGGCTTCCCCTCCACCACCGAAAGACTTTCATGAAGACCTTCAGCGCCAAGCCGGCCGAGGTGAAGCATGACTGGTTTGTGATTGACGCCACCGACAAGGTGCTCGGACGTGTTGCCAGCGAAGTGGCACTCCGTTTGCGCGGCAAGCACAAGGCCATTTACACGCCTCACGTCGACACCGGTGATTTCATCGTCGTGGTCAACGCGGAAAAGCTCCGCGTCACCGGCAACAAGGCCAACGACAAGGTGTACTACCGCCACTCCGGATTTCCTGGCGGCATCCATGCCACCAAGTTCAAGGACATGCAGGCCAAGCATCCGGGCCGCGCGCTCGAAAAGGCGGTCAAGGGCATGCTGCCCAAAGGCCCGCTCGGCTATGCCATGGTGAAGAAGCTGAAGGTGTATGCCGGTGCTACGCATCCGCACACTGCCCAGCAGCCCAAGTCGCTCGAAATCTAAGGAACGGTGATGATCGGCAATTGGAATTACGGAACTGGGCGCCGCAAGTCGTCGGTGGCGCGGGTCTTTATCAAGAAGGGCTCGGGCCAAATCGTCGTCAACGGCAAGACGGTCGAAGACTACTTCGGTCGCCAGACCTCGATCATGGTCGTCAAGCAGCCGCTGATGCTGACGGACAACGGCGCCACGTTCGACATCAAGGTCAACGTCGAAGGCGGTGGTGAGTCGGGACAGGCGGGCGCGGTGCGCCACGGCATCACCCGCGCACTGATCGACTACGACGCGGCCCTCAAGCCCAGCCTCAGCCAGGCCGGGTTCGTCACCCGCGACGCACGCGAGGTCGAGCGCAAGAAGGTCGGCCTGCACGGCGCGCGACGCCGCAAGCAGTTCAGCAAGCGTTAAACGTTTCGCTACACGCTGGAGCACGCGGGCCGCAAGATTGCGGCCTCGTTCATTCTGGGATCCCGTGATGCGATGGAAGCTGATACGCCGAAGGATGTCCATCAGTGCGCCGCGTATGATCGTGCGCAGCCACCTGCCGTGGCCGGTGCGTTGGGCGGTGCTGGCGCTGGCGTTTGGTTTTTCCGCGGCGCTCGCCCTCTGGGCGTTCGAGTTCGGCAAGGACATTGCAGGCCTCGAGCGCGGCGCCAAGGAAGAGCTCACCCAGTTGCGCGCCGAGGTGATGCGCCTGCGCGAGGAGCGCGAGCGCGTGCAGTCGATCACCAACACGGCCGACAGCCTTCTGAAGACCGAACGTGCCACGCAGGACAAGCTGCTCGAGCAACTGCGCCAGGTGGAAGCCGAAACGCTGGCCTTGAAGGCCGATCTGGGCTTCTTCGAGCGCCTGTTGCCCGCCGCAGGAGAAGGGCTGGCGGTTCGCGCGTTGCAGGCCGAGCAGCTGCAGCCCGGCCAGTTGCGCTACCAGTTGCTGGTGATGCAAAGCGGCAAGTCGCCGGCCGAGTTCCGCGGCCGCTACGACGTGCATGCCCAAGGCACGCTCGACGGCAAGCCATGGAGTGTCACGTTGGCGGCCGGACCGCAACCGATTTCACTGCGGCAGTACGCGCGCGTCGAAGGTCGACTCGAGCATCCCGCTGGCGCCGTGGTAAAAACCGTTCAAGTCCGGGTCATGGACCAGAACGGTGGTTTGAAAGCGACGCAAGCCGTCAAACTGTGAAGGAAATGGGCCATGTGGGCGTTCTTGAAAAAGCAGCCACCGATCCGCAGCTTGATCGGTGAGGGCACGGTGGTGCACGGGGAGATTCGCTTCGCCGACGGCCTGCGCATCGACGGTGAGGTGCACGGTGACATCACGGCGGTTGGCGACGAGCCCAACATCCTCGTGATCAGCGAAAAAGCCCGTGTTCTGGGCAAGGTGAACGCCGGCCATGTGATCATCAACGGCTGCGTCATCGGTCCGGTGCAGTCGGACGAGCTGCTGGAGATTCAGCCGAAAGCCAGAATCAACGGCGATGTGCGCTACGAAGCGCTGGAAATGCACCAGGGCGCGACGATCGACGGTGAGTTGCGCGCCTTGAAGACCGCTGAAGAGCGGCCGGCGCTAAAGCTGGCTGCGTCGAGTCGACTTTGATTCAACCAGGATATGACCCCATGAACGCCATTGCCCAACCCCTCGCCGCCGACAGCGACACTTTGCCAGTGCCGCTGATCTTCACCGACAGCGCAGCCGACAAGGTCAAGCAGCTCGTCGAAGAAGAAGGCAACCCCGATCTGAAGCTGCGCGTGTTCGTGCAAGGTGGCGGCTGCTCGGGTTTCCAGTACGGCTTCACGTTCGACGAAGTCGTCAACGAAGACGACACGCCGATGACCAAGAACGGCGTCACGCTGCTGATCGACGCCATGAGCCTACAGTACCTGATGGGCGCCGAGATCGACTACAAGGAAGACCTGCAGGGCGCGCAGTTCGTGATCAAGAACCCGAGCGCCACCTCCACCTGCGGCTGCGGATCGAGTTTCTCGGCTTGAGAGCCCTAGCCGCAAGGCTTCACGCCGGGTAGAGCGCCCCCAGCAGGCGTGGGCCTTTAGCGCCGGTCACGGCCGGCAGGTTGCCCGGTTGGCGTAGGGTGAAGCGCATGGCCAGCCAGGCGAACGCAGCGCCTTCGACCTGATCGACCGGCACGCCAAGCGTCGCGGTGGTCGTTACGACGACCCCTGGCAACGTGCGCGCAAGCCCTTGCAACAGGGCATCGTTGAGCGCGCCTCCGCCACACACGTACAGCGCTCTCGCACTCGGTGCATGACGAGCCACGCTGTCGGTCACCGTCCGCACCGTCAGTGCAGCGAGCGTGGCCTGCACGTCGACCGCTGGCGCGCGGGGCGAGGCCAGCGCGACATGGCGTTCGAGCCACGCCATGTGAAACAGATCACGCCCGGTGCTCTTGGGTGGTGACAAGGCGAAATACGGTTCGCTCAGGAAGCCGGCCAGCAAGGCCGAGTTCACCCGGCCGCTCGCGCCCCACTGCCCGCGGTCGTCGAAAGGCTCGCCCCGGTGTCGCTCGCACCAGGCGTCGAGCAGGCAGCTGGCAGGGCCGCAATCGAAGCCGATGCTGCCGACCTGGCCCTCGAGTCGCGTCAAGTTGGCGATGCCACCCAGGTTCAGGACAGCGCGCGATTGGCCTTCGACACCGAACGCCGCGGCATGGAAGGCCGGTGCCAGCGGCGCGCCATGGCCGCCGGCGGCCACGTCGCGACGGCGCAAGTCGCAAATCACATCGATGCCACAAAGCTCCGCAAGCAGCGCGCCGTTGAGCAACTGCGTGGTGTAGCCCGTGCCGTCGAGCGCGCCCGGGCGGTGGCGCACGGTCTGGCCATGTGCGCCGAGCGCGACGACGTCGGTCGGTGCGATCCGGGCCTGTGCCAGCAAGCCGGCCACCGCATCGGCATAGGCCCGTGCCACGGCATTGGCCGCGAGCTCCGCGCGTTCGAGCTCGTCAAGCCCGGGCGAGTTGAGCGCCAGCAACTCGCTGCGCAGCGCGGCGGCGAAGTCACTGTGCCGATGGGCTCGAACGGCGATGCCGCCGCCCTGCAGCGCACCGAAATCGACCAACACGGCGTCGATGCCGTCGAGCGAGGTGCCCGACATCAACCCGAGGTAGAGCGCCATGCGACGCCGCGGCGCCTACTCGTTGCGACCGCGCGCGCCAGCCAGCGTCTGCGCCACCTCGAGCCGCTGCTGCAGGGCCCTCGACAGCTCGGCGAACTCGGGCCTGGCCGACGGGGCCAGGGCCACCGCATCGCTGGCCTTGGCCAGCGTCAGCGGATCCTGGTGCTGCCCTTTGACGCGGAACTCGAAGTGCAAGTGCGGCCCGGTCGACCAGCCGGTCGAACCGACGGCACCAATGCGCTGGCCCTGCTCGACGCGCTGATGGGGCCGAACGTCGATGCGCGACAGGTGCGCATAGAGCGTAGCGCGCTCGTTGCCGTGCTTGATCTGGACCACGTTGCCGTAGCCATTCTGATGCCCCGCGAACTCGACCGTGCCTTCGCCGACGCTTCGCACCGGCGTGCCGGTGGGCGCGGCGTAGTCCACGCCCAGGTGGGCGCGCCACTTCTGCAGCAGCGGGTGAAAGCGCATCGCGAAGCCTGAACTCATGCGCGAGAACTCCAGCGGACTTGCGAGAAACGCCTTGCGCTTGCTCTGGCCGTTCACGTCGTAGTAGCTGCCGCGCCCGTTGCCGTCGCGAAACCAGATCGCCTGGTAGGTCTTGCCGTCGTTGACGAACTCGGCGGCCAGCACCTTGCCGGCGGTCGCGCCCCAGGCGACCGGCTCGCCGTCGGCCGTGAGCGATTCGTAAACCACGCTGAAAGTGTCGCCACGGCGCAGCTGCCTGTGCATGTCGATGTCGGCGGCGAACAGCTCGGCCATCTGCACGGCGATGCTGTCCGGCAGCTGCGCCTCGTCGCTTGCCGCGAACAGCGAGCTGCGGATCGTGCCGCTGGCCATGCGAAGCTGCGGCGTCAACGGCACCATGGCTTCGGACGCCTGCCACGCGCCATCAGCGCTGCGGGTCACCTGGATGCGGGTGAAGTGCGTGGCAGCCTGCTCGGTCTTTGGTGCCGGCGAACGCACTGTCAGGCTGGCCAGCCGGCCATCGGTACCCGCGCGTGCCTGTACCATCCGCCCCGCGCGGCCTTCGAACAGCCGCCGCAGGGTCGGGTCGGCGCGCAGGAATGCCAGCGCGCCCGGATCGGCCACGCCCAGCCGGTCGAGCAGGCTGGCCGCGGTGTCGCCAGCGCGCGTGACATCCGAACGACTGAGCTCGAGCCCATGCCCGGCCAGCGCTTCGAGCTGTGCTTCGACAGGCTCGCTTTCGACGAACTCCCGGACCCAACGCTGCGGAAGATCGGCGGCGTCCGGGGCCAGGGGCGCAATGGCGAAAGCCGCTGCCGCAAAACCCGCCAGCGCGGTCAGGGCGCCGGCCGCCAAGCCGCGACGGTGGCGCTGGGCGAAAGCCTGTAATCGGGGGGCCGTGCGGGCCAGTTTTGCAAAAAGCATCAATGGGTGGAACAGGCGGCTAGGCCATTCGGTTACCAGTGCGGCTGCAGTGACGCAACGGCAGTGGGTCGGTCGGCACGCTCGGCCGACTAAGATCGGCGGCTGCAAGCGCGGTCTGGTTCTCGGCAGCAGCAGCTGTGGGCTACTTGGCACGAGTATAAACATTGCCTCTTCCCTCCTTGGTGAAAAACCCCCCACTACCTACGGACTCGCTGTCAGCAGCTGTGACGGGCATGCCAGCCGCGGACGCCCAGGTTGATGCCGCGATGGAGATCAGCCTGCGCGGCTGCGAAGATCTGCTGCCTGTGTCCGAGTGGCGCGCCAAGCTGGCCCGCTCGATCACCACGGGCCGGCCGCTGCGCATCAAGTTCGGGCTCGACCCCACCGCGCCCGACCTGCACCTGGGCCACACCGTGGTCTTCAACAAGATGCGCCAGCTCCAGGAGCTCGGCCACACCGTGATCGTTCTGATCGGCGACTTCACGTCGATGATCGGCGACCCTTCGGGCCGCAACACCACCCGGCCGCCCCTGACGCGCGAGCAGATCGAGGCCAATGCCGCGACCTACATCGAGCAGGTCTCGAAGGTGCTGGACATGCAGCGCGCTGAGCTGCGCTACAACTCCGAATGGAGCGATCCACTCGGCGCCCGCGGGATGATCGCGCTGGCCGCCAAGTACACCGTGGCCCGCATGATGGAGCGCGACGACTTCGCCAAGCGATTCGCCGGCGGTACCCCGATCAGCGTGCACGAATTTCTCTACCCGCTGATGCAGGGCTACGACTCGGTCGCCTTGCGCAGCGACCTCGAGCTCGGCGGCACCGACCAGAAATTCAATCTGCTGATGGGGCGCCATCTGCAGAGCGACGCCGGCCAGGAGCCGCAGTGCATCCTCACGATGCCGTTGCTCGAGGGCTTGGACGGCGTCGACAAGATGTCGAAGTCGAAGAACAACTACGTCGGCATCAGCGAGCCACCGAACACGATGTTCGCCAAGCTGCTGTCGATCAACGACACGCTGATGTGGAGGTACTACACGTTGCTGTCATTGCGTGACGCGCCCGAGATCGCTGCGCTGCGCAGCGAGGTCGAGGGCGGGCGCAACCCGAAGGAGGCCAAGGTTCTGCTGGCGCGCGAGATCACCTCGCGCTTCCATGGCGCCGCCGCAGCCGACTCGGCCGAGGCGGACTTCGCCAACCGCTCGCGCGGCGGTGTGCCCGACGTCATCGACGAGCGCCATCTCAGCGGGGCGCCAATGGCGATCGGGTCGCTGCTGAAGCAGGCCGGGCTGGCGTCGTCGACCAGCGAGGCGCAGCGCCTGGTGGAACAGGGTGGCGTTCGCATCGACGGCGATTCGGTCAGCGACAAGGGGTTGCGCCTGGCGCCCGGTTGCTACGTCGTGCAGGTCGGCAAGCGCAGATTCGCTCGCGTGACGCTCACGTGATTCGGCAGGAGGCTGCGTGCAGGTCAGCGCCTACCTGAAGCTGTCCATCGGGGTGGCTGTTCTGACCATCGCGCTGAAGACGGGCGCGTGGTGGCTGACCGGTTCGGTGAGTCTGATGTCGGACGCCATGGAGTCGGTGGTCAACCTGCTCGGGGCCACGTTCGCACTGGCCATGGTGACGATTGCAGCACGCCCGCCCGACAAAGATCACCCGTTCGGCCACCACAAGGCCGAGTACTTCTCGAGCGGCTTCGAAGGCGGACTGATCTTCGTCGCCGCACTGGCCATCGTCTGGGCGGCGGTGCAGCGGTTGCTCTCGCCGCAGCCGATCGAGAGCCTGGGCTGGGGCCTCAGCCTGTCGATCGTCAGCTCGGCGCTCAACGGCGCGCTGGCCTGGAGCATGCTGAAGAAGGCCCGAGAGCACCGCTCGATGGCCCTGGAGGCCGATGCGCGCCATCTGTTCACCGACGTCTGGACCTCCGGCGGCGTGGTGGTCGGCCTGCTGGCCGTGGCCGCGACCGGTTGGCTCTGGCTCGATCCGGTGGTGGCCATCGCGGTAGCGGCCAATGTGGCTCGAGAAGGCTACGCGCTGGTGCGCCGCTCCGCCGAGGGCCTGATGGACGCTGCGGTCGAGCCCGAGATTCAGGGCCGCATCGAAGCCGTGCTCGAAGGCTTCGCGCATCCGAACACATTGCGCTTCGACCACGTCTCGACCCGGCGCGCAGGTCAGCGCCTGTTCGCCGACCTGCACATGCACATGCCGCCGCAGTGGTCGCTGCAGCGGGCGGCAGCGTTGCGCAGCTCGGTCGAGCAGGCACTGATGAGCGAGGTACCCGGACTGCGCGCCACGATCCAGCTGCTGCCGATGGACGTCGAGGCGCACTTCGACGACCTCTCGGAACGCACCCTCTGACGCGGACTCGCCTTTAGGAGGCGGGTGCGATCCGTTCCAGCGCGGCCGAAAGCGCTTCGGCGGGCGCAATCCGAGCGCATGGGCCCTGCAGATTCGCCTACCGCCTCGGTGATGCTGTCAACGAGAAGGACATCAATCCGCGTACTGTCCGGCGGCCTTGATCGCCGGGCCCCACTTGTTGATTTCGGCCTCGACGAACTTCTTGTGTTCGGCCGGGGCCAGGCGCGCGTCCGTCACGACCACGGCGCCGAGCGCTTCCTGGCGTTTGATGAATTCCGGGTCTTTCAGCGCGCTGCGCAGGGCCGCATTGATCTTGTCGAGCGCAGCCTTCGGTGTGCCCTTGGGTGCATACAGTCCGTGCCAGATGCTGACATTGAAGCCCTTCAGCCCGGACGCGTCGAGCGTCGGCAGCTTGGCCAGTGCAGGCGTGGTCAGCGGCTTCATGGTGGTCACCGCGAAGGCCTTGACCTTGCCCGCTTCGATCTGGCCGGTGGTGTTGGTGGTCTGGTCGCACATCAGGTCGACCTGGCCGCCGAG
>Ga0163144_10009239_pt1 | contig 21200 bp, 12 predicted proteins | sample OliLak19BULKMAT1_FD_123175 | JGI IMG/M metagenome (GOLD analysis project Ga0163144, IMG submission 123175) | Freshwater microbial mat bacterial communities from Lake Vanda, McMurdo Dry Valleys, Antarctica - Oligotrophic Lake LV.19.BULKMAT1 | ecosystem: Environmental > Aquatic > Freshwater >... | reverse complement strand
TACGAAAGCGCATTGGCGAAACTGTCCGAACGCAAGCGCGAAGCCGTGTTGCTGCGCTTGGAGTTCGGCTTCAGCTACGCCGAGATTGCCGCCGCCATCGAGAGCCCGAGTGAAGCGGCGGCATCGATGATGGTGTCGCGGGCGTTGGTGGAATTGGCGCGGCACCTCGGATGAGCACCGAGTCGAAAACCGCCGAGGAAATGGCACGGCGTATAGCCGATAGCGAGTCGATCGATCTAGGTGGACTCGGCGCCGAAGATGCCGCGCTCGCCAGTGGCCTGCGCAAGCTGGCCTCGCTGGCCCAGGCGATGCGCGTCGGCTCGGCTGCTGGTAGCAGCTGGGGTCACCTGCAACAACTGCAGCTGGCGGGACAGGGCGGCTTTGGCGAAGTGTTCCGCGCCTACGATCCAACGCTGGACCGCACGGTCGCTCTGAAGCTCAAGCGCGAGGACAGCGCCACCCTGCATAGCAGCGGACGCGATTTCGTTGCAGAAGCCAGACGCCTTGCGCGGGTGCGTCATCCGCATGTGCTGGCTGTGCATGGCGCGAGCTATCACGATGGACGCGCAGGATTGTGGGCCGACTGGATCGACGGCGAAACCTTGAGCGCACGACTGCAGCGCTCAGGGCCTGTGCACGGAAGCGAGCTGCTGCGCGTACTCGGCGAACTCGCCGACGCCTTGCAGGCAGTCCACGCCGCAGGATTGGTGCACGGAGATATCAAGGCCAGCAACGTCATGCTGGACACCGAACACCGCGTGGTGCTGATGGACTTTGGTGCTGGCTTCGAATCCGGTACCGAGGGCAACCAGATCAGCGCGGGCACGCCGCAATATCTGGCGCCGGAAGTCCTCAGCGGCATTGCAGGTACTGCTGCAGTCGATCTGTATGCCTATGGCGTACTGGCCCACCGGCTGGCGACTGGGATCTATCCGCACGAGGCGACTGTCGATGCAACGCTTGAACCGCGTGCGCTGCGGCAATTGATCGTGGACTTGCTGCAATCTGATCCCATCCAGCGACCCAGCGCAGAGCAGCTACGACACCGCCTGCGGCGCTTGGTCGGTGCGCCCGCACGGCGTCTACGCAATGGCCTGCTGGCGGCGATCGTCATTGGTCTGCTCGGTATCACGATTGCCGTGGCGATCGGCCTGCAACGGGAGTTTCTGCAGCGTCAGCAGGCCGAACGCGCCCGCGATGATGCCACCGCCACTGCGGCGTTTCTGACCGAGCTGCTGGCAGCGCCCGCGCCGGAGATTCAGGGCCGTGAGATCAGGGTCGTCGAGCTGCTTGACACCGCAGCACTGCGCACGCAGTCGCAGACTGGACTGTCGCGGCAAACACGCGCTCAGCTTCTGTTGACCATCGGTCGCAGCCAGCTTGCTCTCAACAAGGCTGGCATTGCTGCTGCAACGCTCAAGGACGCCCGTGCGCAGGTACAAGCCAACCAGTCGGTCGACGCGAGCACGGTGCTGGAGATCAATCTGGCCTTGGCGCGCGCGCATGAGCGCCTGTCGCAATACGATGAGGTCGAGACCGTGCTATCGGCGGTGACCGCCGACCCGCGCTGGGGTGATGATGCCGTTGGCGCAGCGCAAGTCGCAATTATTCGGTCCGGTTCCTTGCTTGCCCAAGGCAAGATCGATGAAGCAGGACATGCGCTTGAAACCGCATGGGCGCGCCAGAAAGACTTGCCACCGAAGGTGCGGCTTGCCGCATTGGTGCAGTACAGCCACCTGTCGTTCGCGCAGCGAAAGCTGGAGCGTACCGAGCAGACGGTGACTGAAGCGCTCGAGCTGATCAAATCCCGTCAGATGGGGTTTGGAGCCACCGAGTTTGAACTACGCAGCGTGCTGGGCAACGTCTACACCGAGATGGGTCGACTGACAGACGCCGAGAAGATCTACCGCGATCTGGTCACTTCGGTGAGCGAATCCTACGGTGAAAAATCCCCCATCAGCCTTTTGCCTTGGGTCAACGTCGCCATCGTGCTTAGCGTGCAGGGCCGCAACGTCGAGGCCGAAGCGCTCATCCGCGAACTGCTGCCGAAGGTGGAAGCATTGATCGGCGGCGAAAGCGTGACGGCCATCCAGCTGCGCTCCACGTTGGCCGCGAGTCTGGGCAGCACCGGACAAAGTCAGGCGGCACTGACCGAACTCGATACGCTGATCGATCTCGATCAACGGGTCTTCGGTGCCCAGCATCCGCAGACACTGATCGACCGCTTCAATCGCATCGAGGCACTGAACAACGCCACGCAGCACGAACTGGCATTGCAGGATGGAACCGTTCTGCGGGTCTCCATGCTCGCCCGGTTTGGCGAAGGTCACCCATTTGTGCTGGAGACCGACGACGCGATCGGCTTCGCGCTCACGGCGCTGGGCCGTGCGGCCGAGGCCGAGCCCATGCACCGCCGCACGCTGGCGGAGAAAACGAAGGCATTGGGCGCCGATAGCCCCTTCACGCTGATCTCCAGCGAATACCTCGCGCGCGCGCTGATCGCGAACACACGCCATCAGCAAGCCGCAGAACTGTTGACTGCCTTGCTCAGCGACCGTGAGCGCGTACTTGGTGCCGCACACAGCAAGACCGAAGCGACCCGCAAACTGCTTGCCTCACTGCCACCACGTTGATGATGGCACTCGCGCAGCTACTCGAAACCATCACCGAACAGCGGCATCTCCAGGCAGTTGCCGTATTCGCTGGTGTCGCTCAGCCGCGTGCCATTGCCGATGAGCTGCTGCTCGCGGCGCGTTGCGGTCGCCGTGATCTGTTTACCGTCGAGTTCCGAGGTCGGTACGCTGACCTCGAAATCGATACTGCCGTTCTGGCCCGGCAACGCGTTGGCGATGGTCACCGATTTTTGGGCTAGCAGCTTGCGGCCCTCGCAGCGCTGACCGGCGAGCCGTCGATCACCGGAATACAAGCTGATCAGGTACGCGCTGTTGCTGCTCTGCAGGGTGCCAAAGATGCGCACTATTGGCAACGTGGTGCTGCGCTCAGCTCGCGTGAGCTGCGGATAGTTGATGCCGCGATTGCCCGCTGGCGGCATGGCTGCGGCATCGTTGTCGTTGGCGTTGTACCCGAAGTTCGCAATATCAATCGGGGGAATGCTGGCGCCATCGCCGCCGTTGCGATAAGCCAGGTGCCGCAGCACGGCATTGCCATCGCCAGTTACGCGCACACCCGAGGCCAGGTTGTTCGCGGTCAGGTTGTCGCTTAACGTATTGTTGCTGCCTTCGATGAAGATGCCCACGCCGTTACCAGCAGACGCACACGGGCCAATCAGGCACAACGACGGCAGACCGATGCGGTTTCGCAGCACATCAAAGCCGCTGGCGTCCGTGGTCAGCCGGATCGCAGCCGAGCTGTTGAAGCTGATCAAATTATCGGCAATGGTGCCGCCACTGCCTGCGGCGTAGATTCCAATGGTGTTGCCCAAGCCGTTGCCGCCGGTGACGGTTGTGCCGATGTAGTTGTTGATCACCAAGCTTCGATCGGCATCCAGGATCAGGACACCAGCGCTGGGAATCAGACCACCACCGGTGGAATCGGCGAAGACATTGCGTTCGGAAGGGTCTGGCCCGCCGATCTGCACATCATCGGCATTCACCAGGATTCCGCCCTGGTTGGCCGGCAAGACGACGCTGCCGACCTGCCCGCCGAACTGGCTTCCGATGATCTGATGCTGCGCACCGCCCTGCAAGTACATCGCATAGGCGAACCCGCCGAACGCGACCGACTCGACGACAAGGGTTTGCGACGCGGCCACAGTGCTCGGTACGCGCAAGCCCCGATTCAACAGTCCGCTGACGGGGCGGATAGCAACACAGCGCACGCCGTCGTATCCGATCTCCGCGCCGTTGGCAACCGAGCCCGACTGGCTGGCTCCATCAATGACCAGCGACTCGGTGATGTCCGGCAATTCGCTCGACAGCTGGATTACCTTGGGACAGCCCGCGCCGCCGATATTGAACAGAATTCCGTTCAGGCCAGGCGTGGCATTGGCCTGGACGATCGCATCGCGCAACGAACCCGCACCGGAGTTGTTGGTGTTGGTCACGGTCAGGATGAAGAGCCCGCTGTTGAGGCTCTCATGCGCACCCCGGTCGATCGCGGTACCGACGCTGCGTGCCAGCCCCGCCACATCGACCGAACCGATTCCGAGCGGCACATTGTTGGATCCGGAATTCACCGCGGGCGAGGCACCTTGCAGGCGAAGATCGCCGTTGCCTGCGTTGATGAACTGCGGGTTCGCAGCGCTGCTGGCAATATCGATTACAGGCGTCGGCGTGGAACGCGAGGCGATCTGATTGTGGAACAAGGCGGGACCGACACCGGTTCCTCTGAGGTTCTGCCCGGAATGAAGGAAGAAGATATTGTTGTAGAAATCCGCCTGATCGATGTCGGTGTAACACACGCCATTGCCGCTGCCATTGGCCACCACGGTATTGTTCGCGACCAGCAGTCGCACGAAGGCGCCGGACGAGCTGTCGCCCAGCAACTCGATTGCGCACTCATTGGCCGCGATGCTGCGATTCCAGATCACATTATTCTTGGCGATCACCAACGAGATACCGTTGCCGGACTCTGCGCCGAAACGAATCTCGCCGTTGCCGCCACTGAAGCGATTGTTCGCGACCTCGATGCGCTGTTGGGTTTCCTCCACGGTGAACGGGTCAAATTGGATGTCGTTGGCGAAATCGAGGAAGTGAAACCCCTGCAGCAGCAGGTCGGCATTGGGCACGATATACAGCCGACGATTCGTGTTGGTGTTGCGCAGTACCGTGTTGGTTGCATTGATCTGCCGCGAAGCGCAGCCAGCGGTGTATCCGCCCATTATGCGCAGATCGCGATAGGTCTCGAAGCCCAGCGTATTGGTGGGCGTCAGTAGGTCGCTGTTGCTCAGGTTATAGGAACCCTGCACGACCTTGACCACCACGCGATCGAACGGAATCGGCAACGGGACGCGGGCAACCGCGACCGCATCGACCAATTCGGCGACCGTATCCACGCAGATCTCGAAGTCATCGGCGCAGGCGTGGTTGCTTGCCAGCAATAGCACGAGAGCAAAGGACGATAGATGGCGCATGGCGATTCCCTGGATATCTGCTGAAGACTGGCTACTCCACGTTCACGAGCTCGAATTGATCTGCGAACACCGCTTCCTGGATCTCGTAGGCGCCAATATCGACGACCAGATCGTTGATGCGTGGCAGGCCGGAGAAGTCTTGGCCCAACAGCGTGTACACATTGGTGCCTGCATTGCGTAACGGCGAGCCGACCAGTAGCCGAAGATCGTCGTTGAGCAAATCGATAAACTGCGGATTGGCGAAGTTGATATTTCCAGACTGCATCAGCGGCGTGCCGACGATCGAGACATAGTTGTTGTTGCGTAGCTCAATGTTCGGGCTGGTGAGCGCGATATCGGCACCAGAATTCAAGGCGAATAAATTGTTGTAGAAAATTGCACTCGCCGTTCCACCGAAGCGCGCACCGCCGGTTTCGGCGGAGCAGGGGCCCGGCGGGCAGCCATTCCCGACAAACGTGTTGTTGCCAAAGGATGCACGCAAAGTGGTGGCGCTCTCTGCGTTGACAGTTGCAGAGAGTCCGCAGAATTGCTGCCCGCAGCGATTCAGCAGAAACACGTTGTTGAGCACGGTTGCTATCCCTTGTGTAGATATCGACATGCCACCTGCAGAGCTGGTGCTCTCATTGCGATCGAACAGCACACGGGTTACTAGAACTCTGCCATCGAATCCTCCTGCGCCACCGATCGACAGCCCTGCACCCGACTGGGATGTGAAGCCGTTTCTCAGCGTAAGGTTGCTGAGGGTCTGCTGGCCGCTACCGTTTCCACCGTTGATATTAAGTACCTGGCTTGTATTGGAGCCGGTCAACACCGTGTTTCCGGGCTGCAGGATCTGTTGGATGCAGGGTTGGCTCCCAACTGACACCCAACCACCAGATACATTCAGCGCGAAGTTCTGCACGGTGTTGTAGGGGAATGCGAGGTTGCCGCCTGACCCCGTGTAGGTTCCGGCTTCGATTCTGACAGTGTCGGATTCGCCGTTGCTGGCGGCGGTCAGCAAGGCCTGTCTCAGCGCATTGCTGGTGTTTACGCAGAAATTTGCGGCACGTGACTCAGCGGTGGGCGTCAGCGAACCGATGCCGACTATCAGTGCTGCGATTGATGCATGGACGCTGCGGGTTGTCACTCGGGTCGCCTGCTGGTGTGCGGTTGGTACCCTGCTTCAATGCGCAAGGGCGACTGAATCCAACATCCCGGCCGGGTTGGGCCTGCCCGGGGGCTCTGTCCGGGCTATCGTCGTGAACGACTGTTGGATTCATGTGCCTGCCGGCATTGAATGGGGTATGGCTTAAAAAAATGCCGAGTCGGGTCCACTGGGCCGCGGCTGACGCATTGCAAAAGACACCCAACTCAGGCCTTCCAGCGAGCGTCAGCATGCGCATGTCTTCTCCACCCCAACCCAAGCCGATTCGGATCGCCCAGACTCAGGAGGCGTATATGAACACGAAGTCGCTCTTGCTCGGGATCACCCGCGCGCTCGGTCTGTCTGCACTGCTGGTAGTTCCGTGGACTCACGCCGATGCCGCCAATTGCGTGTGGAATCCCGGCGTCGGCGCCTTCGATCTGCCGGCGAACTGGTCGGGCTGCGCGGACCTGCCAGGGCCCTCGACACGATCTCCGGGTGTCGGCGATGTGGCGCTGATCGCCAATGGCACCGCGCAGCTGTCCAACAGCGCCGTCACCGTCGCCGAACTTGAGTTGGGCAGCGGTGGCGTACTGGCGGTCGTGGGCGTAAGCCTGCCGACCGTGACCATCAACACTGCCTTGCGGTTGAGTGGCGGCGCCACCACGACGGTGCTTGGCACCAATCAATTGCGCCTGATGCTGCCAGCAGGCGCCACCACGCAATTGCTGGCCTCTTCGACCTTGGGCAATGCCACGTTTCTGATCAACGCCGGCGCGATGAACGTTGGCTCGGCCACAGGCACGTCGCTGACGTTGACTGCAGCTGCCAGCCTCATCAATCAAGCCGGTGGCACGATCACCATGGCCGGCGGTGATTCGCGACTGTTTCTGACCGGTTCGAGTACGCTGCTCAATGAGCCCGGCGGAACGCTCAATGTTGTTGGCAACGCAGTACTGGGTAAGCCCGTAGCCGCCGGCTTCGGATTCGTGGTGGTTACCAATACCGGCAACTTCAATGTGACCGGCCCCGGTACGCTGACGCTGCCCAATGGCGGCGACGGTTCGGTGACACTGCGCCAGTACGGCCAGATGACCGTCAGCAATACGAGCGTCGTGTGCCCAAGCGCTCAGTGCGGCGTGCTGTTCGCGCGCGACAGCAACTTCCCCACCACGGAAAGCCGCATTCATCTCGTCAACGCGACCCTCGACCTCGGTGGGGCGAGCACCATTCTTACCGCCCCGGCGGGAACCATACTCTCCGGGACGGGAACCTTGAACGCGGCAATCAGTCTGACCGGCAGGCTTCAGCCTGGCGCGGTCGATGGCCCGCCCTACGGCACGTTGAGTGTTTCGGGCAACCTGCAGATCGGGTTGGACGGCAGGCTGGAGATCGATCTTGGCGGCACTGCGCTCGGAACCTACGATCGGGTGACCAGCAGTGCCGCGCTGAGCGTTGGGTCGCAATTCGCGGTCGATGGCGGCGGGGTCCTAGCGCTGAACCTGGCGCCAGGCTTTACGCCTGCGATGGGCGTTGCGGTGCCGGTGATCGGCTACAGCACTTTCGGGCTTGACCGCGGGTTCAACCTGATCGAGGCGAACTACGCGCTGAATTTCGCCACCCGCTTCGATGCCAACGCAATGTCGGTGTTTCCGGCGCCCCGCATCGCACTGATCGACACCAGCTTGATCGAGGGCAACAGTGGCGAGTCGGTCATGACTTTCGAGCTGCGCCTTTCGGAACCCAGCACACAGACGGTGACCGCAAGGCTGAACACCTCTATTTCAGGCACCGCTTTCACTGGCGAGTACTCGTCGTTTGCGCTCGACGGCAGCGCTTTCTTCAACCAACCCAATCCAGTCGTCACCTTCGCACCGGGGCAAACGCTGCGCACCGTGCGTACCAAGATCAGCGGCGACTTTCTGGCTGAAGCCGATGAAGATTTTCTGCTTGAACTTGGGCGCCCGAACTTGAGCAACGCTGCATTCGGCAACGGAATTCGCGGACACTTGTCCATGGTCGGCACCATACTTACCGACGATCTGCCCGCGGGTGCGCGCTACGTGCTGGCCGCGCAGCTAGCCAGCAGCGCAGGAGTTCGCCGCTACTCCAGCGGCGGCGTGTTCTTCGATACCTGGCCGACGGACTCCACCCAGCCTTCCCTGCCCAACACTGGAACCTGTTTTGCGCCCAACGGCGATGTGATGGTGACGCGCATTTACGGCCTGTTCGATGGGCCGATCTTGTTCAGCCGCAACGGCGCGGCCAGACTGCGAGCATTTGCAGGAGGGTCCGGTGTACGGTTCAACAACCACGAGTCCTGCGTGTTCACCAGCGCCGGCGATGTCTATATCGGGCAAGCAGGCAGCCTGCAGTCCACAGACGCGCAGGTACCGATCCTGAAGTTCAGCGCTACCGGCGTGCTGTTGGACAGGTTCGTCATCCCCACCGGGGATCGCGGCACCGACTGGATCGAGCTATCCAGCGATCAGTGCACGCTGTACTACACCTCGGAGGATGCCGTCGTACGGCGCTACAATCTGTGCACGCGGACGCCGTTGCCGGCATTGATCAGCAGCCTGGTGCCCCCGTGTTACGCGCTGCGTCTTCGCGCGAATGGCGAGCTGATGGTGGCGTGCAGAGACAATGTGTACCGAATTACGCCGGCGGGCGCGATTGCGCAGACCTATACCCGGCTGAGCCTGGGCGAGACCAACCTGAACGGAGTGTTCGCACTGAACCTCGATCCCGATGTGACATCGTTCTGGACCGCTGGGTTGTTGAGCGGCAACGTGTATCGCGTCGACGTGCAGAGCGGCGCGGTGCTTACGACATTCAATGGCGGCGCCAACGGTGTGGCCGGCCTCGCCATCTACGGAGAGCTGTCGGAATCTCTGCTGTTCCGCGATGGGTTCGAGGTCGGTCTGAATTTCGTCAAGTCGGCAGTGCTGATGCTGGAACCTGCTGACGATGCTGGTGCCACGTTTCCGAACTATCGCCCCTACGAGTTTATCAACGACGGCCGGCACGACTGACACGCCAATGAATTGCCTGACACTCAGACGCGCGGCGACGGCGAAATTGGAGGGCGCGTCCAGTCCAGGGGCCAGGATTCGATCCGGTCGTCCGCGCGCGATGGCGTCGATGTAGCGAGCAGTCGCGCCAGTAATCTGCCGGGTGTACCGGTTTGCGCATGCGTTAGCTGCAACCTGGCTGCATCGGCCGGCCTTCAAGGCCATCGGTATACACCGGATCGGCGAACTGCGCGGCGACATTCACTGCCGGAATGATCTGGCGCACGGTGGGCTGGACGTTGTTGCGCAGGTTACGCGTGAAGAACACGACCGCCACTCCTGCGCTGGTGTCCATCCATGGAAACGTGCCGAAGGCGCCAGCGCTCGAGGCCACCACGGCGGTGCCGCTGCCGTCGAGGCGATGCGAGAACAGTTCGCGCAGCGTGATCGCGCGCCTGTCGGCCGGCGCGTCGACGATCAAGCTGCCGACCGCGCTGTCCCACGACAGCAGCCCGGCATCGACCAGTGAAGCGATCGCCGTGGCCGACACCCAGTTGCTCGCCGATGCGATCGGGATGCGCGTGTTCGGGCCGTAGTTGCCGTAGTGGCTTTCCAGGATGGTTGCGCCATCCTTCACCGCCACGATGCTCGCGCCCGGCAGCGGTACACCGGCCACCACTTGCTGGATCAGCGCGTCGACCGCGCCGAAGTCATGGGTGGACTGTGCGGCACAGGGCAGGCTGGCGACGACAAGCAGACAAAAGCCCAGTGCGCGCATGAGTTTTTCCGTTGATGATCGCTCGCACCAACGCAGCCGCGCCCGGATGGTTGACGCAGCATGCGGCGGTGCCTTGATGCGTCGCTGCCCGGAGACAGCGTCGGGACTCACTGCAGTGCACCGGCGGTTGCGGGAATTCCTTCAGCCTGCGTTCTGCGCTTCGGTCTCTCCTTTCAAGCGCCACCAGAACCAACGGAAACGGGCCACGATTCTCTGGCGCTGATTTGTCACACAGATGAAATCCCGAAGTCACTGAACCGACACGTGCGGCATCCACGATGCCCGCCGAACCCGGAGGGATTTCCCATGAAAATGAACCCACTTGCGCTGGCGTTGGCTGGCGCGATCGCCTGCGCACCGGCGATCGTCACAGCCGCGCCCGCCCCGCAGTCGCAGTCGCAGTCTGCCACCACCGGCGCCAATGCCGATCCCGCCGCTGTGCGCCAACTGGAAGAGGTGGAGGTCACCGCGAACGTCTATCGCGACCGCACCGAGGCGACCGCACCGACCTTGAGCTACGACCTCGAATACTTTCAGCGTTTCGAGCCGCTGACGGTTGGTGACATGCTCAAGCGCGTGCCGAGCGTGGCCTTCCTGTCCGATGTGCTCGAGTACGATGGCGTGCGCCTGCGCGGCCTCGACCCGGGCTACACGCAGATCCTGATCAACGGCGAGCGCATCCCTGGCGCGGGCTTCGATCGCTCGTTCTTCGTCGACCGCATTCCCGCCGAGCTGGTCGAGCGGATCGAGATCGTGCGCTCGGCATCCGCCGACCGCAGCGGCGACGCGATCGCGGGCACGCTCAACATCGTACTGCGCGACGGCTACTCGCTGGATGGTGGCTACGTGCGGCTTGGCGGCCTGAACTACGACGATGGCGTGACTCGCGGCACCGGCGGCGTGGTGTGGGGTGGCGAGTTCGGCCCCGGCCGCATGCTGCTCGGCGCCAATGTGCAGGGTCGTCGCAACCCGAAAGACAAGTTCAGCCAGCGCTTCGACGAGCCGGGCGGTGAGCTGGACAACACCGAGGTGCAGACCGATGTGCGCAGCGGTACCGACTATTCGGCCAACGCGTCCTATATTCTGCCGATCGACGGCGGGCAGCTGGACTTCAGCGCTTTCTACGTGCGCACCGATCGTGTTCAGATAGAGGATTCGATCGAGTACCGCAGCGGCATCCAGACCGATCCCAACATCCTCACCCTGAATGAAAACGACGTCGACATCGAGACCCGCAACTGGAATGTCGAGGGCTCCTGGCGGCAGGAAGCGTACGGTGGCGACAACAAGCTGCGGCTCGGCTATGCGCGCTTCGACGATGAGCAGTTCGAATTCGAGAACGAGATCGAGTTCCTGCGCGATACGAGGCCGTTCCCCGAGGACGATCGCTTCACCGGCGACCAGGATTTCACCGCCCTCGAGGATCGCGAGTTCAGCGCCGACTTCAGCCACGAGCGTGGCGACGAGTCGCTGCTGTGGAAGTTCGGCGTGCAGTACACCGCCAAGGCGCGCGACACGTCCCTCCTTACCGACCGCAACCGGATCACCATCCCGAATGCACCTGCACCGCGCCCGGTGATTCCGGGCGCCTTTGGTCCGTTCCTGCCGGTGCCCGGTGGCCTGAACAGCATCGAGGAGGACCGGATCGATCCCTTCGTCAAGGCCAGCGGCAGCGCCGGCGCGTTCGAGTGGGAAGCTGGCGTTCGCTACCAGTACACCGAGGTATCGATCGACGATGCGACTGTCGATGTTGCCGATGCGCGCAGCGAGCGCGACTACGGCGAGGTGCTGCCTTCAGCGCATCTGCGCTGGAACTTGAGCGATGCCGACCGCATCACCGCGTCGCTTGCGCGCACCATGCGGCGGCCGGGATTCGACCAGATCTCGCCGGCACTGCTGGAGGCCGAGTTCGGCGACAACGACCTGCTCGGCAACCCCGGCCTGGACCCGGAGAAGGCCTGGGGGCTCGACCTCGGCTACGAGCGCAAGCTCGGCCAGCGCGGCGTGTTCGGCGTGAACGTGTTTTATCGCGACATCAGCGACCTGATCGAGGTGGCCAGTACCGGAGTCGTGGGCAGCGAGGGTGCAGGCACGCTGGTGCTGCAGCCGCGCAACACCGGCGACGGCGAAGTGTGGGGCGTCGAGTTCGACCTCTCCACCCCGCTGTCGGCATTCGGACTCGACGACACCGGCGTGTTCGTGAATTACTCCTGGCTGGACAGCGAGATCGACGACGTGTTCGGCACGCGGCGGTTCAACGACCAGTCCGACTACGTCGCCAACATCGGCTTCATCCAGGACCTGCCGGTTTGGGGCGCCTCGTTCGGCGTGACCTGGCGCAAGCAGGGCGAGGCCTTCGGGCGCATCGTCGGTGAGGAAATCGTCACGACCTACGGCGCCGACGTGGAGGCCTTCATCGAGAAGCGCTTCGGCGAGCGTCTCGCGATCCGCCTGACCGGTTCCAACCTCAACAATGCGTCCAAGGACGAGGTGTTCGACAAGTTCAATACCATCGAAGACCAGATCGCGCGCGACTACGACGAGTACGAGCTGGAGACCGAGACCGGCGGCCCGGTGTTCCAGCTGGTGGCACGCTACACGTTCTGAGTCGATACTTCGCGCTTGACGGCGGCGCAGACCGGCAGGTCCGCGCCGCTTCCGTTTGTGCTTCCGGAGATCCCCCCATGCGCAGTGTTGGCGTCGTCCGCCTTGGTCTGTTTCTCGTGCTCGGTTTCGCGGCCGCGCCAGCGTTCGCCCAGCGCAACGCGATCTTCCTGCACCCCGACGGGATGGGCGCGAACACCTGGATGGGCGTGCGGCTGCTGGAGGCAGGTCCCGATGGGCGATTGGCCGCAGATGAGCTGCCATACGTCGCGGCGTACGTGGGACCGCTGTCGGATAGCGTGACGGCCAGTTCCAACGGCGGCGCGACCACCCACGCGTGGGGTCTGCGCGCGCAGGTGGAATCCTATGGCACGGTCGACGGCAAGGCGCCGGCCGCCGCGCGCTCCGGCTACGCCGGCAGCATCATGCGCGAGGCCCAGCACGCCGGCAAGGCAATCGGCATCGTCAACTCATCCAGCGTGACCGAGCCTGGCACCGGCGCGTTCCTCGCCTCGGCGGCCGATCGCGAAGACGAGGCCGAGATCGCCGCGCAGATTCTCACCGCCAAGCCCGAGGTCGCGCTCGGCGGCGGCGAGATGTTCTTCCTGCCCAAGGGCCAGCGCGGACGCCACGGCGAGGGCGTACGCGGCGACGGACGCGATCTGGTCGAAGAGGCGCGCGCGTCAGGCTACACGGTCGTCTTCACGGCCGCAGAACTGGCCGCGCTGCCGACCGACACACGTTTCGTGCTCGGGCTCTTCGCCGCCGAGGAAACCTTCAACGAAGGCACCGAGGAGGGGTTGCGCAGCGCGCGCCTGCCCGTATTCCAGCCGCAGGCGCCGCGCTTCGACGCCATGATCGCTTTCGCCATCGCGCGGCTGTCGCAGGACGCCGACGGCTTCCTGCTGGTCGGCAACGAGGAGGCGACCGACAATTTCGGCGGCGAGAACAACGCCACTGCGGTGTTCGACGCCGGCGCCGGTGCCGACCGCGCGATTCGCGTCGCACTCGACTTCGCGCGGCGCCACGGCCAGACCACGGTGGTGCTGGCCTCCGACTCCGACTGCGGCGGTCTGCTGGTGACCGGCGACGACGTGATCGCCGGCCAGAGAGTAGCGCCGCGCGGTGAGAACGGGTCGCCGCAGGACGGCGGTCCGGACGGACTGCCGTTCCTCGCAGCCCCCGATCGTGCCGGAGTACGTCTGCCGTTCATCGCCACCTGGGCCTCGGCGAGCGATTCCAGCGGCGGCGTGATGGCACGCGGCTACGGTCCCGGCGCGGACCTCATCCGCGGCACCATCGATTCGATGGATATCTACCGCGCACTGTACCTCGGGCTGTTCGAGCGCCGCATCGATTAGGGCGCCTCGAACACGGCGCCCAAACGCGCCCCCGTTCGCACTGCGCGTGATTGCACGCGCAGGCACGCGTGCTATCGACAGCGCGAACAGCACGCACCGGAAAATCCTCGCACGGGTAGGCGCCTCGAGAGGCAGTCCGCTTTCGCCGTAAGGCTTGGACGTTGCGCGCAACTCACTGACGCCGTGGATCGTCAGATCGAGTACGGCGAGTATGCGTGCCGCGACCTTAGCGGCTAGGCGCTGAGCAGATTCGCATACGCCACCACCAACCGTTTGGTTCCCGCCTCGGCAAAATGCACCGTCACCACGGTGTGTGCACCAGCGCCCTCGTAGCCCGTCACCACGCCTTCGCCGAACTTCGCGTGGCTTACCTGCGCGCCGAGCTTGAACGGCAGCGAGTCGGCAGCGCCGCGCATACCGACGCCGCGCGATGCGAGGAAATCCTCCGCACTGCGCCCGAAGCTCGACGGCCGCGAGACCTGTACTTTCGGGCGCACCTCGCGCAGCACCGCACTCGGCAGTTCGCTCAGGAATCGCGATGGGCGGTTCCAGGTTTCCATGCCGTGCAGGCGCCGCGATTCGGCGTAGCACATTACGAGTTTGCGGCGTGCGCGGGTGATGCCGACGTAGGCCAGCCGGCGTTCTTCTTCGAGGCGTCCGGATTCGTCGAGCGATTTCTGGCTGGGGAAGAGACCGTCTTCCCAGCCGACCAGGAACACCAGCGGAAACTCGAGGCCCTTGGCGCTGTGCAAGGTCATCAGCTGCACGCAGTCTTCCCACGCCTCGCCTTCGGCCTCGCCCGCTTCGAGCACGGCCAGCGACAGGAATGCGGTCAGTTCGCTCAAGCCCGCGGCTTGATCGTCGCTGGTGAGTACGAAGCGGCTGGCGGCGTTGACCAGTTCTTCGAGATTCTCGACCTTCGCCTCGGCCAGGCCCTTGCTATCGTTCTCGTAGAAGGCTTTGAGGCCGGAGCGTTCGATGGCCTCGGAGAAACGTTCGGCCAGCGCCAGTTCGCGGGTATCAAGATCCAGCGCGTCGATCAGGGCGATGAAACCGGACAGTGCGTTTTTGGTGCGCGCGGTGAGGGTGCCGGATTCGATCTCGGCCAGAGTCGCGCTCCATAACGAGACATCGGTGGCGCGCGCGCGCTGGCGCAACTGGTCGAGGGTGCGATCGCCGATGCCGCGCGCGGGCTGGTTGACCGCGCGCTCGAACGCGGCATCGTCGTGGCGGAAGGCGACCAGGCGCAGGTACGCGAGGCTGTCTTTGACTTCCGCGCGCTCGAAGAAGCGCTGGCCGCCGTATACGCGGTAGCGGATCTCGTGCGTTAGCAGCTGTTCTTCGAACAGGCGCGACTGCGCATTGGATCGATACAGGATCGCGCAGTCGTCGGCGCGGCCGCCCTCGGCGATCCACTGGCGGATGCGCTCGATCACGAAGCGCGATTCGTCTTCGGCGTTGAAGGCCGCGTAGAGATCGATCGGCTCGCCATCGCCGGCTTCGGTGAACAGCACCTTGCCCAGCCGGGTCGGGTTGTTGGCGATCACCGCGTTGGCCGCGGCCAGGATCTGCCCGGTGGAGCGATAGTTCTGTTCCAGGCGCAAGGTGCCGGCGCTGGGAAAATCGCGCAGGAACTGCTGCACGTTCTCGACCTTGGCGCCGCGCCAGCCGTAGATGGCCTGGTCGTCGTCGCCGACCACGAACACCTTGGCCTGGGTGCCGGCCATCAGGCGGATCCACGCGTACTGGATCGTATTGGTGTCCTGGAACTCATCGACCAGGATGTGCTGGAAACGGCCGCGGTAGTGGGCCAGCAGCGCGTCGTTGCCGAGGAAGGTCTCGTGCATGCGCAGCAGCAACTCGGCGAAGTCGACCAGGCCGCCGCGCCGGCAGGCATCTTCGTAAGCGCTGTAGACATCGATCCAGGTGCGGGTGGCGGGGTTGTAGCCGGGATCGAGATCGCCCGGTCGCTTGCCCTCGTCCTTGGCGTTGTTGATGAACCACGTGCCCTGCCGCGGCGGAAAGCGCGCCTCATCCACGTTGAGCGCCTGGATGGTGCGTTTGACCAGCCGCTGCTGGTCGTCGCCGTCGAGGATCTGGAAGGTTTCCGGCAGTTTTGCTTCCTTCCAGTGCTGGCGCAGCAGCCGATGCGCGATGCCGTGGAAGGTGCCGACGGTGAGCCCGCGCGCATCGCGGCGCAGCAGCGACTCGGTGCGCTGGCGCATCTCGCCGGCGGCCTTGTTGGTGAAGGTCACCGCCAGCACGCCCCATGGCGACACGTGGTCGACCTCGGTCAGCCAGCCGATCCGATGGGTCAGTACGCGCGTCTTGCCGCTGCCGGCCCCGGCCAGCACCAGATAGTGGCCGGCGGTGGCGCAAACGGCCTCGCGCTGCGCGGGGTTGAGCGCATCGAGCAAATGGGAAACATCCATCGCCATATTGTAGCCGGCTGCGCGTGCGACAATTGCGCGCATGGCTGCCGTGCTGACACCGTTTTTCCATGCCGCTACCTGCAGCTGGACCTGGTTGCTGGAAGACCCGGACACGCATGCGGCAGCGATCGTCGATCCGGTGCTGGATTTCGATCCGAAGTCCGGGCGTATCGAGACGTTGCTGGCCGACGCGTTGATCGCGCACGTTCACGAGCGCAAGCTCACGGTGCAGTGGATCCTCGAGACGCACGCGCACGCGGATCATCTGAGTGCCGCGCAGTACCTCAAGCAGCAACTCGGTGGACAGGTCGCGATCGGTGCCGGCATCGTGGCGGTACAGGCGCACTTCGCGCAGGTGTTCGATCTGGGGCCGCAGTTCGCAGCCGACGGCCGCCAGTTCGATCGACGCCTTGTCGATGGACAGATACTGGAACTTGGCGGGCTGAGCGTGGCGGTGATTGGCACGCCCGGGCATACCCCGGACGGCGTGAGCTATCGGGTGGGTGATGCGGTATTGATCGGCGACACCCTGTTCGCGCCGGATGTGGGCACGGCACGCTGCGATTTTCCCGGCGGCGATGCGCGGCAGCTGTGGCAATCGATCCAGCGCCTGCTGGCGCTGCCGGCGGACACCCGGCTGTGCCTCGCACACGACTACCCGCCCGGCGGTCGCGTGCCGCGTTCGAGCGTGACCGTGCGCGAGATGCGCGCGCGCAACATGCATGTGGCGGGCAACGATGAGGCGGCATACGTGGCGCTGCGCACGGCGCGCGATCACACGCTCGACGCCCCGCAGCTGCTGTATCCGGCGCTGCAGGTGAACATCCGCGCGGGCAACCTGCCGCCTGCGGAGGCCAACGGGGCGGTATATCTGCGCATTCCCGTATTCGGGGGCTGGTAGATGCCAGGCGATGGACGCGCGCGCGGGAGCCGGTTTCGTCATCGATAGCCGCCATTGCCGTAGCGATCAGGGCAGGGTGGGTCGTTGCGGACAAATCCGATGGTTGCGCCGGATCGATGCCATTACGGGTCCTGCTGCCATTTCACGTATTCAGGACAGCGTCATGAATTTACGCTAATTTAACGTCTGGCCAAGCTGCAGCAATGGCCCGCAACCAACCATCCGTACATCCGTGGAGGAACTCCAATGAAGAAGAATTATCTGGCGCTATGCGTCGTCGGCGCGCTGATGGTCTCGGCCGCGCCCGCGTTTGCAATCACCGACGAGGAAGGCAACGCCTCGCTGCAGTTCAGCTTCGTGCCACCGGGCGCCCGCGCGCTGGGCATGGGCGGTGCGTTCATCGGTCTGGCCGACGACGCCACCGCTGCCTACACCAACCCGGCCGGTCTGACCCAGCTGGTCAACAGCGAGATCTCGGCCGAGTACCGCAACGCGCGCTTCAGCACCGAGTTCATCGCCGGTGACCTGCCGCAGTACGATACCGCCAACAGTCGCGAGAGCGGGCTGGCCTTCCTGTCCTACGTGATGCCGTTCGACAACTGGGCGATCGCGCTGTACCGCCACGAGTTCCTGCGCTACAGCACGGATTTCATCGGCGCCCAGGACAGCGACGCCCTGCGCAGCTTCGCCACCAACATCGACGTCAAGGGCGTGAACTACGGTCTCTCGGCTGCGTTCCGCTTCAGCCCGCAGTTCTCCGCCGGGGTGGGTGTGGCCTTCTCGCAGTTCGACCTGGAGTCGGTCACCGAGCGCGTCAACAACGCCAACCAGTTCCAGGTCGCTGGCGCCTTCGGCGCGGCCTCGCGCGGCGACGACACCGACGTGATCTTCAACGTCGGCCTGCTGTGGAAGCCCTCCGACAAGCTGTCCGTCGGCGCGGTGTACCGTGACGGCGGCAACTATGAATACACCGCCTTCGCCGCGCGCTACACCTCGCCCACCCAGCTCGTCGCTCTGCCGGGCTTCCCGAAGGAGGGCGTGTCGTTCGACGTGCCGCGCTCCTACGGCGTGGGCCTGAACTACAAGGTCACCGACAACTTCGGCATCAACTTCGACGTCGCGCGGATGCTGTACTCCGACCTCACCGAGGGCATCCAGTCGAGCCTGGTGGCCGACGGCCAGGCGGGCAATGCGGAAGTGGCGGGGCTCGGCATCGACGATGGCACCGAGATCCGTCTTGGCGCTGAGTACGTGTACGCCGAGATGGCGAACCCGATCGTGCTCCGCGCCGGTCTGTGGCGCGATCCCAAGCACACTATCGGCTTCGAGGGCCCGGTGACGCCGATCAACCGCGCCAACGCGCAGATCTTCTCGACCGGCGAGGACGAGATGCACTACACGATCGGCCTCGGCATGGCGTTCGAGAAGTTCCAGGTCGACGTGGCGGCCGATTTTTCGAATCCCTATGACGTGTATTCGGTATCTGGCGTGTATCGCTTCTGAGCCACGGTCTGGGTTGTGCCAAAAGCCGCCGGGCAGCAATGCCCGGCGGCTTTTTCATGGCGCGTCAGGCCCTGCGATATCGCGATAGTCGATCGGGCGCGCGCCTTCGCTGCCCACGCGAGACCCGCCACCGATGCGAGCGGCCGTGATGCTGGCCGACGAGTCGCTGCCGACTTCGGCATCGCGGCCAATATTGTTCAGGTCAATCCGCTGAAAGGGTTCAGGTCTTCAGCGCATTCCGCGCGCGGACACGATCGATCGCCGATCCGGAGCCCGCTGCCGGCGACCGCTCAGTGCACCCAGCCACCACCGCGCCGGCGCGGCACCGCGCGCGGCGTGCTGTTCGGCGCAGGTTCCAGTCCGGCTGGATGATTCTGCCAATAGCGATGCACTGCGCTGATCGCATCCGGCAGCGCCATCAGGGCGGATTCGTATTCGCTCTCCGACAGCGGCGGCAGTGGCCCGCCCTCGGGCGGCTCGAACAAATCTTCCTCGGCGGCCAGCGCGATGATCGGGCCGAGCAGTTCGAGCAGGCTCGGATCGGCCGACATCCGCGATTCCCAGGTTTCAGCGGCCAGATCAACGCCGAGACTGAAGCCCTCGCACCAGCCGCGTGCGGACAGCCGGCCTGATTCGCCATCGTTTTCCGACTCGATCTCGGCCAGGATCGGGTGGAACTGGTCGGACTCGATGCTGCTCACCACCATTCGGTTCAGGCGCAGGATCAGGCGCACCGCGGCAGCCGCCGAGTCCTCGCTGTCGAAGGCGCGACCGTCATCGACGATCAACGGCATCCAGCTTTCCGCGGTCAGCTTTTCAGGCCCGATCGCGAGCGCCACCAGCAGGCCCTGGATGGCATCGACCAGCAGGCCCTCGGCGCCATCCTCGCGCGCTACCAGGATGCTCTGCAGCGCATCCAGATCATCGCCGTCGATCGGCGGTTCGAGTTCATCGCTCATCGTAGTCTGCGCTCAGGCCAGCTCGACCCAGACCGGTGCGTGGTCCGAGGGCCGATCCCAGGCGCGCGGCGCGCGGTCGATGCCGGCGACACGCAGATCGCCGGCCAGCGCGTCGCTGACCAGCACCAGGTCGATACGCAGACCGCGATTACGCCGGAACGCGGCCTGCCGATAGTCCCACCAGCTGTAGTGACCCTCACCCGCTTCCAGATTGCGGAAGCTGTCGTTAAGTCCCAGCGCCAGCATGGCGCGCAGCGCCTCGCGTTCCGGCGTGGAGCACAGGATCGCCTCGTTCCACTCGACCGGATCGTAGACATCGCGATCGTCCGGCGCGATGTTGAAATCGCCCAGCACCACCAGCTTTGGGTACTCGCGAAGCTGCTCTGCGAGCCACTGGGTCACGCGCGCCAGCCAGTCGAGCTTGTAGGCGAACTTCTCGCTGCCCACGGCCTGGCCGTTGACCACATACAGGTCCACCACGCGCAGATCGCCGATGGTCGCGGCCAGCACGCGCCGCTGCGGATCGTCGAAGCCGGGCACGCCGGCGTACACCTCGGTCAGCGGCTGTTTCGCCAGGATCGCCACACCGTTGTAGGTCTTCTGCCCGCTGACGGCGCGATGCGTATAGCCCAGCGCCTCGATCGCTGCGTGCGGAAACGCGCTGTCTTCGAGCTTGATCTCCTGCAGCGCGAGCACATCGGGCTGCGCTTGCTTGACCCACTCTTCCAGGTGCGGCAGGCGCACCTTGAGCGAGTTTACATTCCATGCGGCGATCTTCATGCCGGCATTGTAAGGCGACATGCGCAAGTGTGCAGCGCGCGGCTGTGGGAGCCGGCATGCCGGCGACCGCTCCCGTCGCTACAGCCGCTGCGCCTGACGTTGCCGTGGCAGCTCCCAGTATGCCCAGCATGGACGTCGACTTGTTGTTCGACAGCTAACAAGCGGAGCGTGTCGTATCAACCCAAGCCGCAGGTGCTGATCGTGAGGGACTGTGTGCAAGCGCCGGACGCATCGATTGCGCACGTGCGGTTGTGTACGGGCAGCGCCGGGCAGCCAGCATCCCTGCCTCGATTCGCATCGGTGCCGCGAAACCCTGTGAGTTCAACGCCATGGCGCGCGCACCGCCGATTCGAATCATCGGTGTCCTGATTCGTCTTGCTATCCTGCGCGCGGTTGTCCTGGGATTGGAAACTCAATGCCGCTGAACGAGGTGTCGCCAGAGGCGGACACGGGTGCGCTGCTGGCGCGCTGGGCTGACTGCGACGCGCAGCAACAGGCGCAGGTGATCGAACAGGTGTATGCCGGCCTGTGGCAACTCGCCGCGCGCAGCTTGCGCGGCGAGCGTGCCGATCACACGTTGCGCCCCACCGATCTCGCCAACGAAGCCTATCTGCGCCTGCGCGACTGCGCCGGGCCGTTTCACGATCGCGCGC
>Ga0163144_10009238_pt1 | contig 21201 bp, 18 predicted proteins | sample OliLak19BULKMAT1_FD_123175 | JGI IMG/M metagenome (GOLD analysis project Ga0163144, IMG submission 123175) | Freshwater microbial mat bacterial communities from Lake Vanda, McMurdo Dry Valleys, Antarctica - Oligotrophic Lake LV.19.BULKMAT1 | ecosystem: Environmental > Aquatic > Freshwater >... | reverse complement strand
TGGCGAGCGTCTTGTCGTGGTCAAAGAAACCAACGACGTTGCCGAAGTCGAAGATAAGAGTCTTCATGGGATCCTTCCGCACAGTGGCGCCGGTATTCTACCGGCACGATTAGCGTGTAGCGTTTACGTTGCCTGAAAAACGGGCTGGTGGGTGTCGCAGTCAGCATATCCGTCCGTGATCGTTCGGCCATTACACATCCAGAGCCGCGACGAAGACTTTCTCAACGTGTGGGAAAGGGGAAATGAACAAGGCAGCAGCACCAGCCTGAATCTCGACAGCATCGAGCGCCAGACGAGCGTCCCCTCGTGTCAAGCGGGTACGTCCGCACAGAGATGTCGCCGCCCATGAGCGCGGCGCTGAAATTGAATGTGCCGGCGATCTCGTCAAGCAAAGAAATCTCTAGATTCTGCAAAACCCAAAGGGGTTTTCCATCGCGGCGGAGTGGACGGGGGAGTAATATCGCGGCCGCTTTCAAGTGATTTAAGTGCGAATTCTCCAGCCCCTTCGCCAAAACAGGCCTGGACGATACGGTCGGCTTATCAGGCCAGATTCGCGTTGATGCTGCACGCGCGTTAGGGCGCGGTAACGGTAGAATTGACGGTTTCTGCAAGTACGAACCAAACCGCCATTGAAACTCCGGTAACTCAACTCGCCCAATCGGTTTGTTCAAAAGGGCGAAATTGAACTGCCTGACTCATCAACATAGTCGCCCTTCCCAATCACTTGCCGCCTTGCTGCTTCGATCACCGATAGTGGAATGATTCGCCCTTCGATTTGCAGGCTGACAACTTGATCGTCTACATATCCACAGGCAAGGGCTTGGCCATCTGCATTCAATAATTGAATCTCAAATCGCATCTCAGTCGTAGGGCGATCTCTCTCGTTTAGATGGGACACAAAGAACCAAATTCTGCGAATTGCCATTGGCATCAAGGGATTCCTATGCCGCAGTAGCAACGGAACCCGAACCGGCGAGAGGTGCCCAAATAGGGCAGTTTAGGTTTCTTGATTTGCCCGATTTGCTCATTTCGCCACCCCTTTCACCAACTGCGCATCCAACACAGTATTGACCACGCCCCGGACTTCCAGGTTGAGTTCCAGTTGGTTGCCATCAAGGAAGATCATGGCCCAGGGGACGGATTTGCCGTCCACGACGGACAGGTAATTCGAATTGGCATCGGACGGTTCCTTACGATCAAGACGACATCAGGCCTCGATCTAGGATTTATCGAATCGGTGCCGTTGTCAAGAGGGGAGTGTCACTTTCTCGTGGAAATGGGGATCGTGACGCGGAGTGCGAAGGAAACGGCAGCCGGGTGCGCCGTCCGGGCGAATCCGTAAAGAAACTGCTTGCAATTCCGTTGCGAGGCCGAGTAAGATGGTGCCTCTTTCCCAGCAATCCAGGGAATCAGACGCCCCTCATCGGTCACATCCGTCTGGCCGAGTATTCATCCGGAGTCACATTCAATGCGCTGCGACCTCTTATAATGTGGAAAAGCTCTCCGCCGGCGCGGGGTGACGTTGATTGAACTCATGGTGGTGATGGCGATCATCGGCATCCTCGTGGGTTTGAGCTTTGTCATGTTCCGGACCGCGAGTGATTTCGGCGACAATTTGGATAAGCAATCGAAGGATGGGATTGCGCGGGTCAAGGATAAGCCGGAGCAGTGGCCGCCGGTGAAGCGAACCCCGCCGACGGTGGCGAAGAAGGTGGAGGAACCGAGAAAGAGACCGGACCCGAATCCGGAACCTTGGCCGCGACCCAAGCCGCCGGAACCGGACTGGGACGCGCTCAAGCGCGCCATGCCGAAAGCACCGGCATTTGTGGATAGCGCGCGGCGCATCAACTTGGAGAAGACGCGCAATGCCTTGGCCAATCGACTGGACGGCCACTTCCGCTTCGACAGACCGGGGAAATCCCTGGCGGCGATTCCCGGTTTGGAGCGACTCTCGCTGACTTACCTCGGGCCAAAGTTGACGAATTCCGGCGCCGTGATGTCAGATGTCCCCGGCGAGGATGCCTATTCCTGGGCCTACCTGCATGCCGCTCCCTTCGAGACGGAACCAGCGTCCCCGGAGTTCTTTTGCGCGGCGCCTGCCGGCAATAGCCTGCTGTTTGATACCTATCCGCAATCCAGCGCGTTCAAGCTTCATAGCAATCCCGGCTCGAAGTTCATCATCTACATGGATTTTGATGGGCACGTCACCGGGGCCGGCAATCCCTGGAACAGCGAAAACGGCGGCAACCCGATTACCGCCCTGGCTTTCAGCATGGACGCGAATCGAAATAGCTTTAGCCCGGTCGAACTTGCCAAGATCATCGACCTGTGGCGAATGGTGGCCGAAGACTTCCTCCCCTTCGACGTGGATGTGACGACGGAAGACCCCGGTGCCGCCGTGATGCAAGGCAAAGGCACGATGCGTGCGGTGATTGGGCCGACGCCGACGGTTTCCAGTCCCTCAGCCGGTTGGAAGACTGCGGGCGGCATCGCCTTTCTGACCAGCTTCAATTTCGGCGGCGACATCGTCTGTTGGTGTTGGAACGGCGACAGCACGCCTAACCCGGAAACCTCCGTGCCCATCACGGTGAGCCACGAAGTGGGCCATACGCTCGGCTTGGATCACGATGCCGATCCGCCGCTGGGTTATTACAGCGGCCACGGCGTCGGAGCCACCGGCTGGGGACCGATCATGGGCGCGCCCTTCGGCAAGAATCTTACCCAATGGAGCAAAAACACCTATCCCAATGCGGACAATCCCGAGGACGATGTCGCGATTATCGCCGGCAAGAATGGCTTCGGATACCGTCCGGATGACCACGGCAATACCACCTCCTCGGCCACCCCGCTGAACGCTCCGCTCCAGGGTCCCCTTGCCACGACCTATGGCATCATTGAAAAAGATACCGATGCCGACTACTTCGTGTTCTACGCCGACCCCGGCCCCATCAACATTCAGATCGATCCGTTGTTCATCGGGCCGAACCTGGACATCAACGCGGAACTTTACAATTCGGCGGGTTCGTTGATCGCGACGAGCAATCCGCTCACCAAACTCGACGCGAGCTTCAAGATGAACGTCGTCGACAAGGGGGCGTTTTACATCAAGATCAGCGGCACGGGATTGTTGCCCGTGTTGCCGGCGGGCTATCCCACCTATGGCAGTCTGGGCAGCTATCGGATTCAGGGGGTCGTCACTCCGCTGACGCCCACGTTTGCCGCATTCAAGACATTGAATCCCGTACGCTGGAATTACAATCCGTTCACGAAAGTATACGACGGAAACTTCACGATCGCCAATATCTCCGGGTCGCCCATCTCGGGGAAAATGACCATCGTAGTTACCATGCCGCATCCCTCCATCACGGTGCTCAGTCCCGTGGGAACTGTGAGCGGGCAAACCCATTCGCTTCCCTTCACGGGAACCATTGCTCCGGGGGCGCCCATGCAAATGAACATCCGGCTCTTAAACCCGCAGCGCGTGCCGCTGTTGACGGGCAGCAACAGCTACGTGACCGACATCAAATTCCAATAGTCGGCGACGAGCCATCTGTTGGCAGGAGGCGCAAGTTAGCACGAAGCGCGAGCGAGTGAACTCCCTCGCGCTTCGTGCTAACATTCCGTGGCGCCAACGCAAATGCTAATAACGAATCTCCAAGCCGACGGTCAGCATCTGGGCGTCGAACGTCGTCTGGCGGAAGGAGGGCGGGCCCGGCAGGAGCGGCGCGGTTGCGCCGGCCTGGAGAACCTGGATGTTGACGGTACGGTCGATCTGATCCCCCGGTCGAACCACATTGTTCATGTACAGGTAGGCGTAGCCCACGCTGAAGCGGATGCACTCCGTGATGTCGAAGCTGATCTTGGCTTCCGCTTCGGGCAGGATCGTGGTGCGCGTCGAGTTGTAGCGGCCGACGTTGGTGGGTTGTGCGAACAGGCCTTGGGCGTCCGAGATGGAGGCGCCGGTGGCCTGGTTGGTCACGATGGTTTGGCCGTTGATGAGGATGGTTTGATAATTGGGCCCGACCGCCACCTTGCCGACCACGCCGAACGTGATGCGGCCCATTTTGTAGTGCATATCGACGCCGACCTGTCCGCCTAGAAACTGGTTGTAGGTGGTGAAGGTGTCGGAGAAGCTGGCGTTGAAGCCGGCCCCGCCCAAAGTGGTGGAAGTGTCGAAGCTGTTGTACCGTTCATCGAGGCGCAGCCAGCGCACGCCGCCGAAGAGGCTGATGTTGCCGCCTTCGCGGTTATAGGTGTTGTGCCAATTGAGGGTGGCGTCGGCGCCCATCAAACGCGTGGTCACGGAATCGGAAATCGTGCCGCGAAAGATGCCGGGGAACGAACGCAAGTCCGCGTCTTCCTGGTTAGTCACGGCGTTGATATAAGGGCGGGCCAAGAGCGGCGTGCCGGCGGAGTTGGACTGAAAGCCGTTCCCGACCGTCACCTGTTCCATGAGGAAGAAACTACTTTTGACGCTGAATAATTCGGGGTGGATCCAAACCGTGGCGCCCAGGCGAAAGGCTTGCGAAGTCCCGGGATCCGGCGGTTGCGGGAGCAGCACAGTGTTGGGCTGATTTAGGGCGCCGGGGAGGGCGTTGGTCGTGCTCCCGGTAGTGGCCAAGGGAGGCAAAGTTCCCGCTTTGAACTTCACGAAAAAATGGTCGGCGGTGATCTGCCAGCGGAGGGGCCTGCAACTGTCGTCTTTTTCGCTGAAGCCGTTGGCCGGGAGCGATTTTCGCATCTCGAACGCCGACATGCTCTCCCAGGGGGGAGCGACGTTGGGGAAATCGCAGGGCGGACCGGTCGGCGGACCGTTCATGAAGGCGCCGGGCGGTGGACCGGGATCCGTTGGCGAAGCGGCGGCGGCCGGAGGAAAGGCATTCTCGCCGCCCGCCGGAAGCGATGGCTGTGCGCCGGTCGTCGACGCCCAAGCGCCCAGACTCACCAGCCCGCCCGCCAAGATCGTGAGCGATTTCCACCAGCTTGCCATAATTGCCTCTCCCGTCCGAAACACGCTCGACGCCGGTCCCACCCCGCGCAATTGCACGGGGCCGGAATTGATCCGGCTCCCGTATCTTCGGCGTTACAATCGGCAGAGTTGAACTTTTCGGCAGAAGCGGCAGGGTCGGACGCTAAGCCGCGAGCGGCATCGAATGCAAGAAGCCGATCACGCCGCGCACAGCGTCCCCCGCCCATGCCACTCATGCTTGATTCCGCGCATCAGAAGCGCGCAGTCGAACTTCACGGAGCCAGGCGGGAACAAGGTCCGATCCTCGAAAAAGCTGGACTCGACCCGCTCAACGGCCAGCGGCCGAACAGCCCAGTTTGCGCTGTGAAGTTCCAGGCCATCGAATTGGCCGGGCGTTGCCGTGACCGAGTAGCCCAACGATCCCCTTTCAAAAAGAAGGCCGGCAAGAATCGGGGCCGAATCTTTTTCAAACGGATCAAGCAGACACCGGCCATTCCTGCTCAATTGACGAGTAGGGGCCGGAACGGAGGCGGAAGAAATCGGGCCAAGACATCGGGGTCCACCCGATAGTTGACGAGGATGCGACGGTCGATGAGGCCACGAATCACCGGAATCTGCATGGTTGGCTCCTTGATGGGCTTAACCGTAAAGCGGGATTGCGGATAACCGGGCCGGGAAAAAGCGCGCACAACCGGCTTGCCTTTGCGGCCTTCCCTACTTCTTCGCCGCCAGCAATTCTTCGATCTGACGCAGGCATTCCTGCAAATGCACGCGCGTCAGCGGGTCGTTGGCTCGGCTGACGGCCGACGCGACATCGGTGCGCAATTCCGCCAGGCCGGCGCGGGCGACCGCGGCGAAGTCCGTGCTGCCGCTGGAGCCGAATACGGGAGCGTCGTCGCTGCTGGGGAAGGTGATTCTCGGCGTGGTCGATTCCTTGGGATTCAGTTCGTCCTTGATATGGTCGAGATAGGCGCGCTGCAATTGACGGCGCAGGGCGTCCACCTTCGGCTCCTTTTGTTTGAGTTCGGCCCACAGCCCCGTTTGCAGGTCGCGGAAAAACTCCAAGGGGGAATAGGCGTCGTCGGGGCTCAAAACCTCTTGATCTTGCAGCAGCTTGAAACGCCGCGCCGAGAGCAAGCTGGACATGAGCGCCTTCTGATGCCCGGTGATGTCGTCGGCCACGCCCACGTACTTGATCCGATTGATGATCGCGGGGTCGAGCAGATTACGCGGCGTCGCGAAGGCGTGTTCGTTGAGGAACAGCACCGCTTCTTTCTGTTTGGCCTTGGGGACGCGAACGAATGTTTCCGAGCCGCGGCCGCCCAACGTGCGATACTCGACGACACCGCCGATCGTCATGGCGACGCTGGCCAACCAATTGACGCGGTGCTTGAGCATGGCCTTGTAGGTGTCCTGCATCAGGCTGAAGTCTTCGCCCAACTCCGTGGTCGCGGACAACAACATGTCCGTGACACGCGCGAGGTTTTTCAGGCCCAGCGCGGTGGCCTCGATGGGGTCGTCGCCGATATTCTCTCTCTTGACCGTCGGATCGACCGTGGAAGGGCCGTCCTCGCCGCCGAAGCGCAGCCAGGGCTCGTCCATCTGTCGCGCGGCCCATTTGTCGAGCGTGGGACGTTCCTCGTCGGGTATCTTCGCCTTGATCGGCGTGTAACCCCAGGCGACGGCGAAGTCGTCGTAAGGACCGATCACGGGGATGAGATCCTTGACGCCGTCTTCCGGCTGGGCGACGTAGTTGAATCGGCCATAGGCCATGATCGAGGCGACGGTTCCATGCTTCTTCGTAAACGCCGGATCGCGCAGTTGCTTGATGCTGTAGGCGGAGCTGGCGCGATGGTTATGCCGTAGACCGAGCGTGTGGCCGACTTCGTGAGCGGTCACGTAGCGTAAAAGTTCGCCGGTGAGATCGTCCGGCAGGGGCAGCTTGGCCGCGCGGGGGTCGGTGGCGCCGCACTGCACGAAGTACCATTGTTGGACAAGCTTTTGAATGTCATGCCAAAAGATGATGTGGGCGGAGATGATCTCGCCGGAGCGCGGATCGTGGACGTGCGGGCCCATGGCGTTCTGAATCGGATCGGCGACCCAGCGGATCACCGAGTAGCGGGCGTCTTCCGGATCCCAGTTGGGGTCCTCTTCACGGCTGGGGGCTTCCTTGCAAGAAATCGCGTTTTTGAACCCCGCCTTCTCAAAGGCCGGCTTCCAATCCTCGACGCCTTTCTTCATGTACGAGCGCCACTTCTCCGGCACTTCGCGGCTGAGATAGAACACGATCGGCTTGACCGGCTCGGATACCTTCGCGCTGGGATCCTTCTTCTCCAGCCGAAAGCGGGCGATGAACTGCTTCTTCATCATCCAGGGTTTCTCGCTGGAATAGTCCTCGAAGGAGCGGGTGAAGAAGCCGACGCGTGAATCGAAGTATCTGCCCATCATCGGTTCATCGGGCAAGAGGGTCATGCTGTAATGCGCGAGGATCGAGGTGCTCTTGCCGCCGCCGCTCCCGCCCTTTCCGGACGTGGGCGCGCCGGTCGGCGTGCCGCTGCTGCCGCGAAAGGTGAGCAGTACGCGTGCTTCGATGTTGGTGGGGAACGTCTTCACGTCTTCGAGCCAGGAGCGGTCATTGTCGATCGGGCCGCCGCGGACGGCCGCCTTGATCGATAGCTCCGCGATGTCGGTGGTATAAAGCGCGGTGGCGTTGATGACGGGGGCTTTGTCCCTTCCCTCCGCCTCGACGTTGAAGCCGGCGATGATGCTGGACTGCATGGCCGATTCGACCGCCTGGGAAATCGCGCTGGCGCCGGCGCGTTTCTCGAAGACAACTTGCCAAAGATAGACCTTGTTGCCGCGGCGATCCCACTTGATGTAGTTCTTCGCCCCGGATTTGCCGCCCCAGCCCGCGCCCGGCGGCGCCTTGGCGACCTCGCTGGTCCAGAGCATCAGCTTGTTGTAAGCTTCGGGAGGAATCTCGAAATAAACCTTGTCGCCCACGCGATGAACGAGGAAGACGCCTTTGGCGGTCTTCGCCTCCTTGGTCACGACCTCCGCGTATTTCTTCAGCGCCGGGGGCTTCGCTAACTTAGTCGAACCCTTCTTGGGGTCTTTCTCCCCGGTCGCTTCCTCTTTGGACTTGTCCTTTTCGTCCCCAGCCCAGCCGGGAGAAAGAAGCGCCGCGCCGAGAAAGACGGCGAAAAGCCAGGAAAAACGCGAAGGTCTGTTGTCCAGCATGGAGTGACTCTCGAACGGGATCATTGGGATCAGCAACGGAAGAGGTGGGTTAGTCCTACCACACCGGAGCGGCGAACGCAACGGGCTAAGAAGCGGGTCGCCAGGTTTAGCCAGTACCGCCCATTTGCTACCTGTTTCTCAGCGGCGTTCTTCGACGATCCAGCGTATCGAAAGTTCGCCCCCTTCGACCAGCGCTTCCAGGGCCAGGCGTTCGGGTTGCCCGGCTATCGTCGCCTCCGCGAATCCGGTGTAACGTCGACGGCCATCGCGCGTCAGCGTCATGGTTCGAATGGCCGCGTCCTTTGTTTCGGGGTCTTTTCTCCATTCGGTGGTAATGAGCGCCCGCGCCTGCCTGGCCACTTCCTTGGGGTCGGGTCCGTAGGCGGCGCCGTCCATCAAAACCACGATGCCGGCGCACAGAGCGATTGCCGTCAGGGCGAGCGTGGATGCTCTTCGCACGGACCTGTTCAGGAAGGACTCGAACGCACGGTCCAGAATTCCGCCTATCAGAAACCCAGCCATGGGGCCGCCGCTGACGGCCCCTAACAATAGGCCGCCTGAAAATACGCCCTTAACGACGCCGATGCCTTGCAAAAGGAGAATCAGTCCGGGCAAGAGACCGAAGATGCCGCCCAAGATCGTGGCGATGTCCGGGCGAACCAGATCGCCGCGCGCTTTGCGTTCCACGAAGCCGGCGAGAACGCCCCCAAGCGGACCGACCGCGGCGCCGACAAAAAAGCCGTGCCAATAATAGTCGAACAGTCCCAATAGCCAGGCGCACGCCGCGCCGGCGACGGCGCCCATGTGAAGCCCCGCCAACCCGCCGAAGATCATCCCGGCGCCGAGACTCTGTTGCGGAAGCGGGCCAAGCGCAACTGGGTCTTCATCTCGCGCCAAGTCGGCGAGGTCTTTTGACGGACGCGGCGACAGGCGCGATCTTGCTTTGCGTTGGATGTGGCCTTCGCTTTCAGGATCGTCCATGAAACAACTCCAAGGGCGCTTGACGCGACTTTGCACATGTCGCTTCCGCCGGCGTGAAAATGGCCATCATTCGACCGGTGCTTCGACAATTGCCCGGAGCAGCGCCGGGAACACCGCCCAGGCTTGCAAGTACGTCGATTCCAGCGGCGCGGGAATGTAGCGTTCTTCGGAAAGGAACAGCGGCAGCGACGGCAGCGGATCGCCAATCCCAATCGGCTCCACGTACGCGGTCGGAAGGTCGCCCCCAATGTAGGACACGGCCGTCAATGGCTTGTCCGGCGGCGGCGCAAACGGCTCGTCGCCGAACTCATCCCAGATCGCCTTGTGAATCCCAAGCGGATCGCGCGGCGTTGGCGGGAACAGATCGACGACCAAGAGACTCATGCCCTGATTCAAAATGTCGGCCGCCTTCTCCACGAATTGCCGCAACGCGTTTCGGCTGTCCTTGTTGCCGGGCGACACGATTTCGATGATCGCCACCACCTTCCCCCGGCCATGCCGAATGACGACTCGATCCACGCGCTTGGCATAATTGACCTTGTCGAACTTGGCAATCTTGTGAGCCGTCGGCGGAGCGTCCGCGACCGCGATACCCCCTGGATCCTGCCGCGTCGGCCGCGCATGCAACGTGACGACATCCGGAATCGGCCGGCCCGTGACCTGCTCGGCAAGCGCCATGTACTCCGGCGGCAGAAGCCCGCCATTGAGCGCCGCCGCGATGTCCTGAATCCAGCGCTGATGAAAATGATGAAAGTCCCCCGACTGAAGTTTGGTCCAATCGTGAACGGGCATGGCAAAATCCTCCGCTTGTGTTATGCCTACTTTATCACGCGGCCGGTTGAACGCGTTGCTCGACGCAGGTGCGGACGTAGGTCGCTTCCAATTCCACGGGCAGGCAAAGGTTGCCGGGCAGCCAGAGTGGCAGCGTCGGCAAGGGTTGTCCCACTGCAATCGGCTCGCGCCATACGTCCAACACGCTAACGCCGTCGCGTTCGATGGGGCGGTATGCTGATCCGCTCAAAGCGGAGCCCGCGCCGGGGTCAGGCGCTCCCAGACGCAGGAGCAGTTCACGGTGAAAGTCGGCGGCCCGTTCGGTGACGACGTCGACGAGGACGAGACCGACGCCGGCCCGCAGATAGGTCGCGCATTTCGACACGAACGCCTCGCGATGCGCGGGACGATCCTTGTTGGCGGGACTGAGGAGTTCAATTGCCCCCGCCAGTTGCGGCCCCCCGGAACGGCTGAAGATGCCAACCTCGACCACGGCGCCGGCGACATCGAAAGGATGCGTCGCCTGCGGAGGGGCGGCGTCCAACCCGTTGCTGGCTCGACCGACCCCGCCTCCTGCACCGCGGCACCATTGATCTCCACGCCAAATTGCACATTCGCCTCCGCGAAATAACCGGCCGGCAAGATCGCGTTGAGCTGCGAGGACAGATAGGTCGCCCAGGAATTGTGGAACGAATGCCAATGCCGGCGTTCGCTGAGCGGCGGGTGGAAGTGATCGAGCAGGGGCATGGGGGGTCGACCTCAACGAGAAAGAAGTTGGGTTTAGGATAGCACAAGGTCGGCCGCGCCGGAAGCGTCTTATGGCCTCGATGCTTCCCAAGAAATTGTTCTACTACGCGTATCCCGACAGTTGTATTCGCTCCGGAAAAACCAACTCGCCGCACTTAGTACATTGCCCATAGATACACGCCAAATGCAGAATCAAGTCACCCAATCCGGCATGACCATGTAGAACGGCCAAAACACTTATCAGTGACCGAAAGTCAATTGGCGGCCACTCCAGAGCCAGCAACTCGACCGAAAAGCGACGGGCGTTACCGATCGCTGCGTGGTAAGAGTGGGACAGATCGCAGGGCAGCGTTGACTCGCCCCAACCTCTTTGGCGAGCGGAATCGATCAGTGCAAGTTCCGCCAAGTATTTGATGTGCCATTTTGGCTCGATGCGAGGCAACTCTTGAACCACATGGGGTACAACGGCAAAGGCGGCGTCTGTAATGGAATATTGGTGCAGGAAAGTTTCGCAAAGTTCGGTCCATTGCGCATTTTCGTCGGGCGTTCCTATTGATAGTCGCCAGGCCGCCAAACGCATCGGCACCTGTTCGGGACTGCCGAAATGGGTGGAAAAGGACTTCCAGCGTGGGCTATCGAGAGGAAGCATCAACAACTCCGAGATGGGGAAGGAACGAGCATAGAGCCGCCCCGTTATCGCCGAGGCGCGCCACTTTCATTTGTTGTCGCCGCGGTCTACACCTCCACCTCCACATACTCGCATTCCGTCTCCGGCTCCGGAATTGGCATACCATCCTCGCGCATTCCATCCAGATGAAGCGGAATCGCCTCGGCGATCAACTTCTTTGCCTCTGACGCCGTTTTGCCAACGGCCACACATCCGGGCAAATCCGGAACGTAGGCGCCGTAACTTTTGAGACCTTTTTCAATGACGACTGCGTAACGCATTACTCATCCTTCCGTGGGGGATCCAAGAGCACGCGGCATAAGGAATCCAAAACCTCGGCATTGCGGTCAGCGCCCGTTTCCGCGCTTTTTGCGGCAGCGATGCGCTCTTCCAACAGCCGGACCGGATCGTTCCCATTCGCGGATGACGCGTGGCGCAATTGCTGGCGAATCGTGCTGAGTTTCTTTGGACCTATCATTTGCACACCTCTGGCAAGCCCAGCGATCATTCAAGTCACTTGATCTGCGATCGCGTGAGAGGTCGCGCCGGATCGAAAGAAACAACGGGTTGGGTTATTCAAGATGAATTGTCGTAGACGAGCAAGCGTCGCCTCCATGACAACCTGCCTTTGTGCATCGCTCATGTTTGGCCTTCACGTTTGCCCCTCGTTCCAAGAAAGCCTCGATCACTCCTTGTTTATCGCAAATCAAGTCCAGCCGATCAAGGACCTTCAGGCCATCGCACCGTCCTGATTTTCCCCCACCCCGGCACCCCCATCTCATGCCCCAAATAAAACCCCGTATGCGCCGGCACATTGTACGCGACGTTTTTCCAGGCCACGCCGAGGCGGTAGATCGGGTCGTGGACGAGGGTGGGGATGCGGTGGGTCGTGGGGATTGGGGTCGTGAAGATGCGGAGTTCTTTGTTGTCCTTGGTGCGGGCGATGAGTTCTTCGCGCCAGTCGCCGAGGATGTCGGCACAGAGGCAGGGGTTGGCTTTGGAGCCGTTGTTGGAGACGACGCCGTGCTCCATGCCGGTGAAGAGGCGGACGTCGCGGAGTCGAGTGTAAAGGAGCGATTGACATCCTGCCAGGCGCCGGCGTGGGACGGCGCGGGCGCGAAACGGGGAAGGTGCGGGTCTTACGGGGCGTCGTTTTCCGGTGTCAGCACAAGGTGGGGTTGGGGAAGGTTTTCATACGGAAGATCGAGGAAGTCGATGATCTCGCGCAATTTCGCTGGGACGGGCTTAAGCAAAGTGATGATGTGCGGCTGCGTTCCTTCGCCGGGGATTCCCTCGATCCAGGTCGCGAAGCCTCCGTCGAACCAGCAGGTGTGGGCATTGAACCAGTGGCCGTCCTCGAACTCAAAGACAACATAATAAATAATCCCCGACTTCAAATCCTCCGAATCCGATTCGCACATGCGGCTCTCCAGGTATCTCAGGACAACGGGATCGGAACAGGAGACCCGACGTTGTTGGCCATGGATCTCGACGTGTCGCAACCGGATGTCGCGATCGCCGTTGACGAGGGCGAGCATGTTTTGTTCGGCGCGGTGCGAGCGCCACATCGAAAGGCAGATATAGCCAACGATGAGAGCGATCACAATTCCCAAGAATACGGAGGCCTTGCGGGTGATCGGTGAATCCGCGGGCGAGCACCAGGGCCAAATCTCGAGGACAAGGATGAGAATGGAAAAGAGGACGGCAAAGAGGATTAGCAGGAAGAGGGGTGGGAACATGATCGGAGCCGAATTTTCGCTTTGTTAACGGTCGAATCCTTGAATACCTGTAGCGTACCGGGCGATGTGGGCAAGGTCGAGTGTAAAGAGCGATCCCATCGCCCGCCCACTTACTTCGTGCGTGGCTCCTTGGAAAATGCCGCGCGGCGGCGCTTCTCGTGCCGGTAGAATACCGGCACCACAGTCATGCGAAGCCGAAAGTTTTTTTTGACATGCTCGCTTGGTGTCGAGTACGATCCCACGAAGTCGTTGAGATCCAGATCGTTCGACGTCGCCAGGGTGGAGCGAACCGTGATGGAAGCGGAGCCGTGGGTTTTGATCGTGGTGGGCGTGTTGGTGGCCATTGCGATTGTGCTCGTGGTCGGCAATTACATTCACGAGCGCATTTCTCCCAAAGCGGAAGAATACCGACGAGCCCAGGTCGCCCTGGAAATGTACGAAGAGCAGCAACGGACCTATCGCGAGCACGAAGAACGGGCGGCGCGGCAAATGGCTCGGCAGGACGCGCTCTTGGATCGCATCGAAAATTTGGTCTACCGTTGGGAACAGCGTTTGCGCGACGATCCGAGCGGCGGGGCGGGAATTCAGCGGAAGGGTCTGTGATCGATCCCTTCGGATGGGATGGCCGTCTTACTCCGTGCGCGGGTCTTTTTATCGGATCGTCAGCATATCCAAATGCACGTCCAGAATCGTCGCATGCGAGACGGGCATGACGGCGCCGCGCGACACTCTGCCCGTGACAGTCGCCTCCTTTTCGCTCAACTTCATGAATCGCTCCGCGGCGGCACGATCCGGCGGAAAAAACCAGAACGTCGATCCGAAGCGGAGGAAATCGGCCACTTTTTCGTCTCGCTCGACTTCGTTGCGGAGTAGGATTTGGAACGTCATGCCATGAATCTTGAGCTCCGGTTCCTTTTCGGTCGGGAGGACGACCAGCAGGGCGCCGTCTTCTTTGGTAAAGGTAGTCGCCTCGCCGAATTTCAGGCGAAAGGTGACGACTTGGCCGACGACGTTTTTTTGCAGCCAGGCGTTTGCCGGCTTCTCGTCGGGGAAGTCGCGTTTGAGGGAGTTCACGGCTTCCAGGGGTAGGTTTTGTACGAGTTGGTTGAAGGTCTGAGCCGATTTTGGCGACGGCGGCGCGGCGGCTTCGCTGGCGATGGCGGTGCAGAGGAGGAGGGCGAGAGTGTTCATGATCCAAGCCTCGAAGGAAGGCGGGGTGGTGATTTGGAAGTTTGGGATTGTGGCAATGAGACGGAGGGAGAGGAAGGACTTGCGCCGGGGGCGGTGAATTTTTCGGTCACAAGTTGGGGGCGGGAGACAATGAGGCGGGTGGGGGGATTTGGAGTTTGGGGCGATGCGAAGGCGAAGGATGGGGCGAGCGCGAAACGGGGAAGGGTGGTGCGGGTCGGTTGGCGGGCATTTCCGAATCACTGTCAGGCACTGGCCGGTAGGATACCGGCCCCACGGAGAAACGCGGTTTAGCCGCCGACGGCGGCTAGGGCTTTGCGGTTGTTGGCGGGCATCATGGGGACTTGGGTATCGAAGGGTTGGGGTTCCAGGGCGAATTGGAGGATTTTTTGCAAGAGGCGGGGGAAGGGGATGCCGGCGCGGTCGGCGGAGCGGGCCAGGGCCATGCCTTCATCGAGGCAGGGGTTGCAGTTGAGCTCCAAGACGCAGGGTTGATTGTTCTCGTCGAGACGGATGTCGACCCGGCCATAGCCGCGGCCGCCCACCGCGCGGAAAGCGGCCAGCGTTACCGCGCGGATGCGCTCCGCGAGTTCCGGTTCCACGTCCGCGGGGCAGATCACCGATGTCTTCTGATACTCCTCCGACGTCTCCACCCACTTGGCGGCGTAGGACATGATGGGCGGAATCTCGGGCGGCAACTCGGAATAGTTGACCTCGGCCAGGGGCAGCGTTTGCAGCTTGTTGCCGCCGATGACGGAGACGTTGAATTCCCGTCCCGGCAGAAACTTTTGCGCGAGCGCGGGTTGCTGGTAGGTATTCAGGATCTCGCGCACTTTTTCCTTGAGGGCCTTTTTGGAGTGGACGACGGAGTTGCGTTCCAGGCCCACGCCGGCATGTTCCTGACAGGGTTGCACGATGACGGGGAATTGCCATTTGACGGCATCGACGGCGCTGGCACGTTCCAAAACATGCGTGTTGGGCGGGATGGGGACGCCGGCGCCCATGAAGAGGCTGGCGGCCATGAATTTGTAACGCGTCAGTCCCAGCGGCAGCGCGGGGCAGCCGGTCATCGGATAGCCCATCATCCGGACGAGGGCGGCCAGCCGCATGTCGTAGAGGGCGCCGTGGACGACGTCGTCGTAAAGATTGAAGACGACGTCGGGATGGATGCGCTTGAGCGCGCGCTGGAACCGAAAGAGATCGTCGGCGAGGGGTAGGATCGAAACCTTGTGACCCAAACGGCGAAGGTGTCGCGCGGTGTTGCGGATCTGATATTTCAGATCGCTCATGCTGCCGCGGTCTTCGGGCGCCTCCGAGGCTTGCGTCTCGACGTAGGCGTTAAAGACGATGGCGACGTGCAGTTTCTTCTTGGCCACTGAATTGTCCTTCGAGGAACTCGCGATCTGCCCCGCCGCGTGCGCATCGCATGTCGGGAGACTGAATCGGCGGCACGTCTCGCAAGTCCAGGCACGCGCCGCTTGCACCTATTATGCGATGCTTGTCCGAATGGGCCAAGGTGGAAGTGAAGTTCTCGCGAATGGGCATCAAGCGCCGACGAGTTTGGAAAGGCGAAACGCGCGGCGCCCGTCATGCGGCGTTCTTTGCGTACGCTTTGCGAAGTACCTTCACAAAGGCTTCTTCCAGATAAGCGTGCATCTCAATATGATGCGCCGTGCATCCATTTTCGCAGTCAGCCTTCCTCAATTCGTCGCGCGAGAGAAGCAGTGGAATTGGCATGATCGAGTTCAAGAATCTCACGCGTCGCCGTCCATTTCTTTTTTCCAATGGTGTTCGTCATGTTGAAAACTGCCGAGCGTACGATTTCCTCCGATGCCGCGTTGGAGCGTCGATTGGAACGATTGGGCTTGACGGGACAGGAAAGCAGCTGGACGGAGCGTTACCTGCTTTGTCAACACTTGGTCGATCCGCCGGAATCCAAATCCAGACAGAATTTCGAGGCCATCAGCCGCTTCATTCGGGATCTCGTCGCCCATCGCTGGGTCAAGACGCGGCGTATGCGGGCCAACGCGAATCCGAAGCGGATTCACTACTTGTCGATGGAGTTTTTGCTCGGGCGCACGCTGCGCAACAACATCATGAATCTCGCCGCCGAACCGATCGTGCAGAAAGCCATGCAAGAGTCGGGCTGGGATCTGGGGGCATTGATCGAGGAAGAACCGGACGCCGGATTGGGCAACGGGGGCCTGGGGCGCCTCGCCGCGTGCTTCATCGATTCGCTCGCCACCTTGCAGTATCCGGCCATCGGATACGGCTTGCGCTATGAATACGGCATCTTTCGGCAGACCATTCGCGACGGCGTGCAGATCGAACAGCCGGACACCTGGCTGCGCTACACCGATCCCTGGGAGATCGAGCGGCCCGGCAAACAGTATGTCGTTCCCTTGAACGCGACATTTGAGTTGGTCGGTTCGGCATTGCGGATCCGGCGGAATTCGCCGTCCTTTCTTTTGGGCGTCGCCTACGATCGCCCGGTCGTCGGTTACGGCGCGAACTGCATCAACACATTGCGGTTGTGGGCGGCGGCGTCGCCGGACAATTTCGATTTCGCCGAATTCTCCCAGGGTGATTTCGTCGGCGCCGTCATTCAAAACGTCGCCGCCGAGTCGCTCACGCGCGTGCTCTATCCGGACGACTCTACGGAGGCCGGCCGGGCGTTGCGCTTTCTCCAGCAATACTTGATGGTGAGTTGCTCGCTGCAAGACATCGTCTCGCGCTTCGGCAAACACAACGGCAACAATTGGTCCGCGCTGCCCGACAAGGTCGCGGTGCAAATGAACGACACCCATCCCTCGCTTTCCGTCGCGGAACTAATGCGAATCCTTCTCGACCAGGCACATTTGCCCTGGGAAGAAGCCTGGGATCTAACGAAACGAACTCTGGCCTACACCAATCACACTCTTCTGCCCGAGGCGCTGGAGAAATGGCCGACCGACCTCTTCGAGGCCTTCATTCCCCGCCACCTGGAAATCATTTACGAAATCAACCGTCGCTTTCTCGACGATGTCCGTCGCAGCTATCCGATGGACGATGCGCGGATTGCACGCGTCAGCCTGATCGAAGACGCGCCGGTCCGCCGCGTGCGCATGGCGCACTTGGCCGTCGTCGGTTCGCACAGCACCAACGGCGTCGCGGCCATCCATTCCGATCTGCTCCGCACGCGCGTCCTGAGCGACTTCGCCGAACTTTTTCCCGAGCGCTTCAACAACAAGACCAACGGCGTCACGCCGCGGCGCTGGCTCCAGCAGGCCAATCCCGCCTTGTCGAGACTCATCACCAAAGCGATCGGCGACGACTGGATCCACGACTTGGACCAACTGCGCGGCCTGCGTCCCCTCGCGGACGACGCCGGCTTTCGCGAACAATTTCGCGACGCGAAGCGGGAAGCCAAACTCGCGTTTGCCCAGTGGTTCCACACGACCACCGGCCAAGTCGTCGACCCGGACACGATCTTCGACAGCCAGGTCAAGCGCATCCACGAATACAAACGACAGTTGCTCAATATCCTGCACGTCATCGTGCTCTACAATCGGCTGCGGGACAATCCGCGGATGGCAATGCCGCCACGCACGTTCTTTTTCGCGGGCAAGGCGGCGCCGGCATATCATTTCGCCAAGTTGATCATCCGCCTGATCAACCATGTCGCCGACACGATCAATGCCGACCCGGCGATGAAGGGTCGATTGCAGGTGCATTTCCTGCCCGAGTACAACGTCAGCCTGGCCGAGCGCCTAATTCCGGCGAGCGACGTCTCCGAGCAGATTTCGACGGCCGGCTTCGAGGCCAGCGGCACGGGCAACATGAAATTCATGATGAACGGCGCGCTCACCATCGGCACGCGCGACGGCGCCACCATCGAAATGGCCCAGGAAGCCGGCGAGGAGAACTTCTTCCTCTTCGGCCTCACGGCGCAGCAGGTAGTCGATAGCGCGGGCTGGTACAACCCCTATTGGCATTATGAAAATGAACCGGAAACTCGCGCCGCGCTCGACTTGATTTCCAGCGACCATTTCAGCCGTCACGAACCCGGTATCTTCGGCCCGATTCTTGATTCGCTTCTGGCCAACGGCGACCATTACCGGCATCTGGCGGACCTGACGGACTACGCGCGCGCCCACAAGGAACTGGGCGCCCTTTATGCCGCTCCAGAAGAATGGTCGCGAAAAGCGATCCTCAATGTTGCCAGCTCAGGCCGATTTTCCAGTGATCGCACGATTAAGGAGTACGCCGCGGAGATCTGGGATTTGCGGGAATCCCCCGTGCAATGACCGCGCGCACATGGAGAACGCATTCATGCGAAAATACATCATCATGGGCGTGCAAGGCTGCGGCAAAGGCACGCAAGCCAAGTCGCTCGCCAAAGACTTCGACCTCGTGCATATCAGCGTCGGCGACATCTTCCGCTGGCACATCCAAAGCCGGACCAAACTGGCGGCGCGGGTCCGGCGACTCATCACCGGCGGCGCGCTGGTCTCCGATGACGTCGTGGAGGAAGTCGTGAAGGGGCGACTCGACATGCATGACTGGAATTACGGCTTCGTCCTCGACGGCTTCCCTCGCAATGACCATCAGGCCGAGTTCTTTCTGGAAAACTACGACATCGACGCGGTCATCCTGATCGACGTGCCCGATGACGTCGTCGTGCAGCGCATCGTCAATCGGCGCCTCTGCTCCAAGTGCGGTCTGGATTACAATTTGATTTATCACCATCCCGCCGTCGCCGGTGTCTGCGATGTGTGCAAAGGTGCACTGATCGCCCGCGCCGACGACGGCGCCGACGCGGTGCAAGCGCGTTTGCGCGACTACCACACCAAAACCCGACCCATCCTCGACTTGTTCCGCCGCAAGGAACTTATCGTCACCGTGGATGGAGCAAGGCCCGCGGCGGAAGTGCAGGCCGATATTCGCCGGCAACTTGGGCTGGGTTAACCGCGCGCCTTGGCGAGCCGGCGCTGGTTTCCATTTTTCTCTCTGCGTGGCGATGTCTTCGCGGTTAGAATCCGGAGGCAACCATCGGCACAAGGGAACCAGCCATGCAACGCATCGACCGTGAACAAGCCCGCAAGTACGCCTTCGACTGGCGCGATGAACCTCTGCTTCGTGTCGAGCCGGGCGAGTCGTTCGAGATCGAAACCTACGACGCCAGCACCGGCTACTTCAAGACGGCCGACGACAAGGCGATCCCAGGCAAACGCCCCGGCTTCGACCGCGTGCCGCCGCTGGCCAATCCCATCGGCGGCCCGGTCTATCTCGACGGCGCGAAAAAAGGCGACGTCCTTGTCGTCTCCATCGAAGACATCGTCGTCGATTCGTACTCATGGATCGCCATCGGCCCGCGCCGGGGACCGTTGGGCGACTCGACGCGCTGGCCGGAACTGTCGACCGATTACACCACCAAGATCTTCAAACACACCCCCGGCCCCAGCGGCACCACCCGCGACGGCACGCTGCACTTCAGCGACAAAATCTCTTGGCCCATCACGCCCTTCATCGGCACCCTCGGCGTCGCCCCGGATCGCGAGGTGACCACCAGCCTCGACGGCCAAGGCGAATGGGGCGGCAACCTCGACATCCGCGACGCCGCCCCCGGCAACCGCATCCTCTTGCCCATCTTCCACGAAGGCGCCCTCTTCTATCTCGGCGACGTCCACGCCAGCCAAGGCGACACCGAATTCACCGGCACCGCCGCCGAAACCAAGGCCACCACCCGCGTGAAGCTCGACCTCATCAAAAACAAACGCATCCCCGGCATGCGCATCGAGAAACCCGACTCCCTCATCGCCATCCACGCCAACCGCCCCCTCGAAGTCGCCGTCGAAACCGCGACGTTCCACCTGATGGACTGGCTCATCACGGAGTATGGCTTCACGCCAACGGACGCGTATTGCCTAGTGAGCACCTGCCCGGATTTTCGCATCAATGTGTATCAGATGTGCAAGATCGGGAAGTTGAGTTATGTGGCGGGGGCGGAAATCCCGAAGCGATATTTAGTTGCGTGATTCGGAGGAAATAAGAGCTGGACGGCACATCGGATACATCGTTTTCGGCAGCGCGGTCCTGTCACGAAGATTCACTTCATCGCGCGTTTCAACCAGGCCCGTGTGTGGGTCCACCATTCCTTTCCTTTCGGTACAATTCTATTGGAGGTCCACGAATGCCGCTCCGCGATCACTTCCACGCTCCGGTGAACAACAAGCACCGCTGGGACGCCGTCCACGGCGGCTGGCCAATGGAAATCGTCCGCACCCTGTTCGATCTCCTGCCGGCCGGGTTCGTGGCCGAACCGCAGGTGTATCATCCGGCGCCATTCGAAGTTGACGTTTCGATGATCGAGGAAGACGACCGCCCGCCTGAAATCCCCACGAGGGGCGGCGGGACGGCCACGCTTGCCGCCAGCGCCCCCACCCTCACCGTGCCCGCGGACCTGAACGAACTCGACGAGTACGAGGTGCGCGTCTACGACGTCGACCGGCTGCGGACACTCGTGGCCGCCATCGAAATCGTCAGCCCGGCCAACAAGGACCGAACGGACTCGCGCGAGCAGTTCGTCAACAAGGTAGCCGCCCTGTTGCGGCAGGACGTGTGCGTGGCGATCGTCGACATCGTCACGACGCGTCAGGCCAACCTCTACGCCGAACTGCTCGCCCGGGTTGGCCGCATCGACCCGGCCCCCGCCGACCCGCCGATGCTATATGCCGTCACGCTCCGCGCCCGCAAACTCCCAAAAAAGCGGCCTCTGCTCGACGCCTGGTTCTTCCCGCTGAGCGTGGGCCAGCCGTTGCCGACGATTCCGCTCTGGCTCGGCCCGGAGCTGCGCATCGAAATGCCGCTCGATCCGAGTTACCAGGAAGTCTGCCGATTGCTCCGCATCCAGTGACCGG
>Ga0163144_10009237_pt1 | contig 21201 bp, 22 predicted proteins | sample OliLak19BULKMAT1_FD_123175 | JGI IMG/M metagenome (GOLD analysis project Ga0163144, IMG submission 123175) | Freshwater microbial mat bacterial communities from Lake Vanda, McMurdo Dry Valleys, Antarctica - Oligotrophic Lake LV.19.BULKMAT1 | ecosystem: Environmental > Aquatic > Freshwater >... | reverse complement strand
GCTCATGGCGGCTGACATTTTATTATATGACGCTGATGTTGTGCCTGTCGGACAGGACCAAAAGCAACACATAGAGATAACACGTGACACGGCGGAAAAATTTAATCGTATTTTTGGAGAAACCTTTACGTTGCCTGAGCCTCTCATCATGGAGGAAGTAAAGACGGTTCCAGGGACTGATGGACAAAAAATGAGTAAGAGTTATAAAAACACCATTCCTCTTTTTGCTACTGACACGGAAATTAAGACTGCTGTTATGAAAATCCCTACTGATTCAAAGGGGGTGGAGGAAGCAAAAGATCCAGAAACAGACAAAGTGTTTGCTTTTCACAAGCTTTTTACACAGGGGCAACAGTTCGGAGATTTGAAAGACAGATATGAAAACGGTGGTATTGGATATAAGGAATCGAAAGAAATGCTCATAAAAAATATTATTAATTTTGTAACGCCACTTCGAGAAAAACGTAGCGGGCTCGAAAAAGATCTTGATTTCATACAAGACATCCTTTCAGAAGGGGAGAGAACAGCTAAAAAATGTGCAGAAGAAAAAATGGAGGATATAAGAAATAAAATTGGAGTAACTCAATAAATATGAAAATAGCAATGCACATATCGAAAGCGAAAGGATCTGCTGACAAAGTCGAGACGGTGAGAGGGTTTGTTCACGCACTTCGAGTTCAAAGCAAAATCATATTCCTTCTTGTTCGTGACATAACCGGCATTATGCAAGTTATTGTGACCAAAGATAATCCTATTTTCGATGTGGTAAAAAATCTTTCAACTGAATCTGTAGTTTCTGTAACTGGAGAAATTAAACTAGCAGATCAAGCTCCCGGAGGTGCTGAAATGCAACTAGAAGCGATCGAAACCCTTTCAGTGGCTGCTCCAGAATTACCAATACCAATCGTCACCATTAAAGGTGGTGAAGAGACAGATGCACCTGTGCGCTTTGATCATCGCTGGATTGACCTGCGAAAACCCGAAAAAGCGATAATCTTTAAAGTATGGACTGCATTTGAAAAAGGTTGGAGAAAATATTGGGATGAAAATAATTTCATCCAGCTTTACACACCTTCGTTCATGTCGACACCATCTGAAACTGGCGCTGAAGTTTTTACCGTTAATTATTTTGACAGAAAAGCATATCTTGCACAGTCGCCACAATTTTATAAACAAATGGGAATAGCGTCAGGGTTTGAGCGAGTGTTTATGGTGGGTCCTGTATTTCGTGCTGAAGAATCGTTCACCACAAGACACCTTACTGAATTTACTGGTTGGGACTTTGAAGTAGGATTTATTGAAAGCCATCACGACGTCATGGATTTTGAACAAGGAATGATTATCTCAGGGTTTGAAGCTATAAATAACGCCAACTTAGGAATTGCTCTTGAGTTACCAACCCTTCCATTTCCGCGAATTAGCATGCGTGATGCAAAAAAAATCCTGTCTGAAAGAAATATCCCTTCTGGTGAAAAGCATGATCTTTCTCCCGAAGAAGAACGGGCTATTTCACTATATGTAAAAGAAACATTCAATCATGATTTTGTATTTATCATGGAATATCACAAATCTAAAAGTGCTTTCTACCACATGAGACTCGAGGAAGGATCGGACTACTCACGACGGGCTGATCTTATTTATCGAGGAATTGAAGTAACTACCCTTGCCCAACGTGAACATCGAGTCGAAATTCTTGAAAAACAAGCTACTGAAAAAGGAATGGATTTTGCACCTCTCAAAGATTATATTAATTTCTTTCGATACGGCTGTCCTCCACATGGAGGAGCAGGAGTAGGTCCTGGACGATTTATTATGAAAATTTTAGATCTCCAAAATGTTAGAGAAGCTACCTACTTACCCCGCGATGTGAAGAGGCTTAACCCATAAATTTTTAATGTTAGAAGAGGAATTCAAAATTAAATCCGCAAGCTTTGAGGGACCGCTTGATCTACTCCTTTCACTGATTGAAAAACGGAAAGTATTTATCAGTGATATTTCTCTCGCCCAAGTGGCAGATGACTATATTGCTCATGTCCAAGCCATGAGCTCGTATCCTGTTGCCAACACTGCACATTTTATTTTAATTGCTTCAACGTTACTTCTCATCAAATCTAAATCTCTACTCCCTGGAATAGCTTTAACAGAAGAGGAAAGTGGAAGTATTGAGGACCTTGAGGATAGGCTCAAATTGTACAAAAGATTTAAAGAACTTTCTGTGCATGTCACAGAGCGATTCGGCAAACATATTATTTTTTCAAAGTTGGGACAAAAAAACATCCCTGCGGTTTTTTCACCCGATGAAAGTATTAGCTCCGATGAAGTGCTTGCCTCAGCAAAACGAGTCATTCAAAGCCTGCCTAAGCATGAAGAATTACCAAAAGCAGTAATTCAGAAGATGATCAGTCTTGAAGAAATGATTGAGCGATTGACCGACCGGATGCAAAACAGTCTCAAAATGAATTTTGGAGAATTTGCCAAAACTCAAGGAAGCGCATCTCATGACGGCGCTAAGTATGTCACGAGTCGAGCCGATCGGATAAGTATCATTGTCAGCTTCTTAGCTATGCTTGAACTAGTAAAGCAAGGCGTTCTTGATGCTTCTCAAGAACACCATTCTCATGATATTTCGATCGAAACAAAGACTTTTTCCGTTCCCCACTATAACTAACCTGTGGTATAGTCCATTACTCTTATGAACATCCTTTCCTTTGATTCACAAATTGAAGCATTACTCTTTTTCAAAGGGGAAGCAGTTTCAATAAAAAATATAAGCGAGCTTCTCGGCGTTACTGATGAGGAGGTTAAGGTAGGTCTCAAAATTTTAGAGCAGACTCTAGCGCAAAGAGGACTCACTCTTGTCATAGAAGGGGAGATGGTGCTTCTTGGTACGTCACCGGCAGCCAGCTCTCTTATTGAAAAAATTGTGAAAGAGGAAGTGGCGAGAGACCTAGGGAAAGCAGGTCTTGAAACACTTGCGATCATTTTGTACAAGCAAAAAATTTCAAAACGAGAAATTGACTATATTCGTGGAGTAAATACTTCGTTCATTATTCGTAACCTACTTATTCGTGGATTAATTGAAAGGACCGATTCTGAAAAAGGTGACAGGGGGTACTCCTACAAGCCAACAACTGACCTTCTAGCATTTATGGGGCTAAGTCGGATCGAAGATCTCCCTGAATACGAATCTATTGTTGCTGAAATTGAACATTTTACAAAGAAGGAGGCCGAAATCGCTAATGAATGAGATTAATACCAACATCAATAATACAGATAATCAAAAGCTGATAAACTTCGCTCTTTTTTTAATATTGATTATTTCACTAGTTACCCTTGTTTCGCTATATACATCTCGCGGAGTTCGTCATTATGGACCTAACGCACCTGTAGTTGTTCATACAAATGTATTTGAAAACACAAGTCTTGTAGCAAAATCAGCGATTGTCTATGACATAAAAAATAAAAAAGTTGTATACGAAAAAAACGCTGATGAGCCACTCGCCCTCGCCTCAGTCACTAAAATTTTGACCGCAGTGACCGCACTTGATCGCCTTGAATATTCAAATGTAATTACCATTAAAAAAGAATTTCTTTTATGGGAAGGCGATACAGGGCTACGAACTGACGAAGTGTGGAGCTTTAAAGATCTTCTTGATTTTAGCCTTGTCGCATCTTCCAACGATGGGACTGCTGCTATTGCGGCTGCAGCGGGGGCAGTGGCAAACAGAGAAGGGGATAACTCACTTGATCACGCCACCTTTATCATCAATATGAATGAAAAGGCGGCGTCCATCGGCATGAAAACGAGTAAATTCTATAACGAAACAGGTCTTGATCTTCTTGATGGCACCAATGGAGGGTACGCTTCTGCTCGCGACCTTGCCACTCTTTTTGAGTATACCCTTCGCAATCATCCAGAAGTGTTTGAAGCGACACGTGAACAGCTACTTTCAGTTACTTCTGAAAGTAATATCGCTCATAAGGCTCAAAATACGAACAGTTCAGTTAATGCTATTCCAAACCTTATTGGCTCTAAAACAGGATTTACCGATATTGCGGGAGGAAACCTAGGTATCATATTTGATGCGGGGATTGATAGACCAATTGCTGTTATAGTTCTTTCCTCAACCTACGAAGGACGGTTTGCTGATATCGAGTCATTAATCCAAAAGACCTTGGAAAGTATTAGTCAGGAATAATCCTAAGGAGTATACTTATTTCACCATGATTATCGCAGATATTGTTAAAGTATTTTTTCCTGCAGTACTCTCGTTTGTTATTGGTATTTGCATCACTCCACCCATTTCAGATTACCTGTACCGCAATAAAATGTGGAAGAAAAAATCTGGAAAAGTTGCCCCTGATGGAAAACCGACGCCGTTTTTTAATGAACTCCATAAAGAGAAAGAAATCAACACCCCAAGAATGGGCGGAGTCATTATTTGGCTTTCAGCATTTACTGCTACCATCCTAATCTGGTTTATTTCTCGATTTTTACCTACTGAAGTAAGTATGAAACTCGATTTATTGAGTCGTAACCAAACTTGGCTTCCGCTTTTCACTTTAATTTCTGGATCATTATTCGGTCTTATTGATGACTACTTAGAAATCAGAGGTTCAGGTGATTATGTGGCTGGAGGACTATCGCTTAAAAAAAGACTGGCAATCGTTGCCTGCATTGGAATCACCGCAGGCTCATGGTTTTATTTTAAGCTTGATATTGCTTCAATCGGCTTACCATTTGGATTTCAAATACCATTAGGCCTTTTCTTTATTCCATTTTTTGCAATCGTCACTATGGCAATTTATTCCGGGGGAGTAATAGATGGAATCGACGGGCTTGCTGGAGGGATTTTTGCAACCATGTTTACAGCTTATGCAGGTATAGCATTTTACCAGCAGCAAATCGATCTTGCCGCGTTTTGTTTGGTGGTGGTTGGATCAATTCTTTCGTTTCTTTGGTTTAACATCCCTCCAGCTCGATTTTACATGTCTGAAACCGGTACCATGGGGCTCACGATCACCCTAGCAGTGGTAGCTTTCATGACGGACGTACTGGGTGGGGGATACGGGATCTTAGTTTTACCGATTATTGCAATACCTCTTGTCGTGACGATTTTATCGAACATTATTCAACTTACTTCAAAAAAATTAAGGAACGGCAAAAAAGTATTTTTAATTGCACCAGTCCATCATCATTTTGAAGCGCTCGGATGGCCTGCCTATAAAGTAACTATGCGATACTGGATTATTGGGGTGGTATTTGCTCTTCTTGGGTTTATGCTTGCAATTGTTGGGTAAAGTACAACAAATGTGGAGAATAATTTCTCAACAGAAAACAACCATTATCAAAAAGCAGTTGAAAAATCATTCTCAACGGGGTTTTTTCACTTACCGCTGAAGATCATTTGGGGATAGGAAGTACCCCAGCTAAACTACTTCTAAAAAATCCTGGTAAGGTATCTTACGAACTTATGTCAGATGAAGAAATATCTGTTTTATTAGATTATGCAATGGATGTTCAACACGACTTACAATTAATAAAAAATGGCTTTGCTGATGTCCAAAAAAAATTTTGAGTGTGGGTGTTTTTTTGTGGAGTGTGGGGAAGTTACCTGAAAAATATCGAGATCTCAATGCAGATTCCTTGTAAATTTTGTATGAGTTCCATATAAGCTTCTGATATAATAGCTGAGTGAAAAAAACGATTGACAAACCATTTTTGATTTCGCTTATCATCCTCATTGTTTGTGGGTTTTTTATTTTTAATTCTGCTTCGTTAGGGCTCTTGGCAAAACAGGAAGTAAAATATGCAAACGTTGCGTTTTCTCAAGTATTTTTTGGACTTTTTTTAGGAACTGTTGCGCTTATCATTACTTCCAGAATTCCGTATAAATTCTGGAGGGTGTATTCATTGATATTTTTTATATTTACTCTCATCTTAAACCTTCTAGTTTTTGTCCCCCATATTGGATTTTCCCATGGGGGAGCTCATCGTTGGATCTTAATCCTTGGATATTCCTTTCAACCATCAGAGCTTCTCAAAATCGCCTTTATCACATTCTGTGCCGCACAACTCGCAAGAACAAAAGATAAAGTAGGAACCCTGAAGCATGGATTGCTTCCATTTTTAGGAATTTTAGGGATTGTAGCAGCTATTTTGATCAGTCAACCAGACAATGATACGTTTTTAGTAATTGCGGTAGCTGGATTCGCCATGTTTCTTTCTGCAGGAGGGAAGTGGAAGCACGTCTTGGTGATGGGACTCATTCTAGTCCTAGGCCTCTTCATGGCTGCGAGTTTTAGACCCTACGTGAAACAGAGACTTACAACTTTCATTAACCCTGCCGCTAATAGCATGACAAGTGGTTATCAAATTCAGCAATCACTAATTGCCATCGGTTCAGGTGGGTTCACAGGAAAGGGATTTGGTCAAAGTGTTCAAAAGTTTAATTTCCTTCCAGAACCAATTGGAGACTCAATTTTTGCAGTGGCCGCGGAGGAGTTTGGATTTATTGGTTCAGTCTGTATTATTTTTCTGTTTCTATATTTTATGATAAGTGGACTAAAAATTGCCGGCAGGACCGAAGACTCGTTTGGTAGACTCTTCGTTGTGGGAACTGTTATACTGATTGTATCTCAAGCGTTTATTAATATCGGTGCTATGGTTGGAGTGCTCCCTTTGAGCGGAATCCCGCTGCCATTTATAAGTCACGGTGGAACAGCCCTACTTATCACTTTGGCTGCCATGGGCATTATTTTCAATATTTCAAAAGTCAAAAAACAGACATAAATATTTTTGAGACCTGTCCCATAAAAAGCTGCAATTAACTGAACAAAATGATTTTAAAAAAAAATAATTATCAACATAAATTTTCAGCACTCGTTTTGATAACGAGAAGCTTCTAATTGGATGAAAATATTATTCACAGGCGGAGGGACCGGGGGCCATTTCTATCCTATCATTGCAGTGGCTGAAGAGTTGCGCACACTCGTAAAGGAACATAAGATTGCAGACCTCGAACTGTATTTTATGTCAGAGACTGCCTATAACCCGGGAGAGCTTTTCAACAACAACCTTATTTTTAAAAAAAATTACGCTGGAAAACTTAGACGTTATTTTTCAATCCTCAATTTTTTTGATTTGTTCAAAACACTTTGGGGTGTTATTAAGTCGCTTTGGGACATTTATTTAATATACCCCGATGTAGTATTTGGAAAAGGGGGTTATGCAAGTTTTCCTGCTGTATTTGCCGCAAGGATTTTACGTATTCCCGTTGTTATTCATGAATCCGACAGCATCCCTGGGAAAGTGAATTTGTGGGCTGGGAAGTTTGCACAGCGCATAGCACTTTCATACCCGGACGCTGCAACTTATTTTCCAAAAGACAAAATTGCATTAACCGGTAATCCTATTCGGAAAGATCTCAATATTGCACTTACCACGAATGCGCATAGTTTTTTAAATTTAGATGCAGACATTCCGACACTTTTTATTATTGGCGGATCTTTGGGTTCTCAAACAATTAATGACGTAGTGACCGAAGCGCTTCCTACATTACTGAAAAAATATCAAGTCGTTCATCAGACTGGAAAGCGCAATATTGCTGAAGTGAAGCAAATTGTTGATGCCGTACTCCTTAATGACACTAATAAAGATCGTTATCATCCATTCGATTACATGGACAATTTAACAATGCGATCGGCGGCAGGGGCTGCGAACCTTATCGTTTCAAGAGCTGGCTCCACAATTTTTGAAATAGCGAGTTGGGGTATTCCTTCTATCATCATTCCTATTGATGAATCGATCAGTCACGATCAAACTAAAAATGCATTTTCGTATGCAAGAGTAGGTGCAGCATCAGTCATTGAGGAACCAAATCTTACTAGTAATATTTTAATTGCTGAGGTAAACCGTATTATGGGGAATCCTGCACTCTACGAGTCTATGAAAGTAGCCACGAAACAGTTTGTTCACCTAAAAGCGGCACGACTCATTGCTGAAGAACTTCTAAAAATTTGCCTTTCACACGAGATATAAAGGTATAATAGAATGCAATGAAATACTTTCGTTTTTGTATCATAGTACTTTTTACCTTGTCATTTTTTTCTGTTCATAACGGATTTGTTTTTGCGTTAACAGTAGATGAACTGAAAGCACAAATAGAGGCTAAACAAAGGGATAAGACGAAACTTGAAGCTGAAAAAGCGAAACTTGAAGCTCAAATTACTGAAACAGGTAAACAAACTCAGACTCTTCAAACTGCTGTTAAAGTACTCGATACCACATCAAAAAAACTTTCAAATGATATTGCGGTGACCCAAAATAATATTGGTAGTACTGAGCTCGTCATTGAAAAAACTACTATTGATATTAACTTTACTGAGTCTCAAATCGAGCAAAACAAACAGGCTATTGGCGAAGCTCTTCGAAGCATGCGAGAGAGTAATGAAAAAACATTTATTGAGGCCCTCCTACAATATGAAAATATTAACGAGTTGTGGGGTTCCATTGAAAACTTGGAGCAATTTCAGTCATCTTTAAAGCGTTCAAGTGATGAACTCCGAGGCCTCAAAACTGATCTCGAATCTCAAAAACATGAAAAAGAACTTAAGAAAAAAGAGCTTCTTAGTTTAAAAGGTGATCTGGTTGATCAAAATACTATTGTCGCCCAGAATAAAAATGCCAAAACGAGCCTTTTGACTCAAACAAAGAGCAAAGAAGTTGAATATAAAAGAATGTTAGCAGCAAATATTGAACTTGGTAAAAAATTTGAACAGGAATTGTTTCAGTTTGAATCAGAACTTAAAGTTAAAATTGACACTTCAAAATTGCCGAGCAGGTCTTCTGGTGCGCTTGGATTTCCACTTGCAAAAGTCTTGATTACTCAGAGATTTGGAAAAACCGCTGATTCTGGCCGGCTGTATGTTTCCGGTACTCATAATGGTGTGGATTTTGGGACAAGTGTAGGTACCCCCACACTCTCAGTGGGGGATGGGGTAGTTTCAGGAACCGGAAACACTGATGACCAAGCTGGGTGCTATTCGTATGGACGGTGGGTGCTCATCAAGCATACTAACGGTCTTTCGAGCCTCTACTCGCACCTTTCCGCTTCAAAAGTAGCCCTAGGCCATCAAGTTACCAGAGGACAAGTGATAGGCTTTTCTGGTGGCCAACCAGGGGCTTCAGGGGCAGGGTACTCAACTGGCCCTCATCTACATCTTGGTCTTTTTGCTACGGAGGGAGTGAGTGTACAAAAATACACGAATAGTATGTTTTGCAAACAAGTAAGTATCCCAATCGCAGCGGTGAACGCATATCTTGACCCTCTTGCATATTTACCCCCACTTAATTAGTCTTATCAGCATGAACTCTACTTCACGTACAGTGTCACGAAGCCAAGCTGGATTCATTGGAACTATTGTCTTAGTGATAAGTATTCTCATTGCAGTAAAATATTTCCTTGATTTTGATATTGTAAAATATCTTATGTCAGAACATATCCAAGGAATATTTGGATATGTAAAAAGGTTTTTTGAAATCGTCTGGTTCAAATACATAGCTGGTTCTTTCTGGTATCTGTGGAATGAAATTGTTGTGGGAATAATTTGGCATGGGATTATGTATGTGTTTGACATGCTCAAAGGATGGGTAGACAAAAACTAGTTAAAGTGGTACGATTGGAATTCTTCTAAAGCTGATTAACTTCCAAGCTGCCATGAAAATTAACCCTAAAGTCGTCCTGTTTGTTTTATTGGCACCAATTTATGTACCCATGTACACCTTTTTAAACTTAACTGCTAAATGGTGGGAGGGGTTATTAGACTAATTGAGTGTATTTAAATTTGTGAGCAAGCAGACGCTAGTGTATAGTTATTGACATGGCAAAAAGAATGGCAGTAAATACGAAGAATAAAGCATCGCGTTCTCGAAAGACTAAAAAACGTCTTTCAGCAAAGCATGCATTACTTGCAAAAAAGAAGTGTAAGTAATGGTGGAGTAGTGTTATTTTGTTAATAATACCTTAGCTATATTTTGCTAAGGTATTTGTGTACCCATGGCAGCTCCTAAAAAACATTCAAAAAAACATCGTGTCACCATTACGAAAATGGCACTCTTTATTAGTGTGTGCTGTCTATTTCTCATTGTGGTTGGATACACCAACCTATTTTCAGAAAGTTACGACTCTGCAATTACTGAAGTTAAAGGTAGTATCGAGAAAATTAAAACAGCCGCAATTCCGCAACCTCCAAAACTCGACAGGGAAAAGTACGACAAAAAAATAATATCTCTTGCAAATAACCCAGTGCAAGCAAGTACCACTGCGTCCACAACCGTCAAAACCTACCTGTGGCCACCAAAAACTGTCTACCCAAATGGCGGGGCTATTCTTCCGTTTCATCGCATCATTGCTTACTATGGAAATTTTTATTCAAAAGGTATGGGGGCGCTTGGAGAGTATCCTGAAGAAGAAATGCTCCAAAAACTGCAAGCGGAGGTAGCTAAATGGACTGCCGCTGATCCAGAAACACCAGCAATACCTGCGATTCACTATATTGCTGTCACTGCACAAGCAAGCGCTGGTAAAGATGGGAAGTACCGCTTGCGTATGCCAGACGATCAAATTGATCGAGCCTTGGCTCTTGCAGAAAAAGTAAATGGTATTGTCTTTGTGGATATTCAAGTGGGATTAAGTACACTGCAATCAGAAATTCCTGAGCTTGAAAAATATTTAAAGCATCCTCTCGTTCACCTCGGTATTGATCCAGAATTTTCAATGAAAAGTGGCAATAAGCCGGGATCTGTAATTGGAGTCTTTTCTTCCAGCGACATCAACTACGCAACTACCTACTTAGCTAAACTGGTCCAAGAACATAACTTACCACCAAAGATTCTTGTAGTGCACAGATTTACTCTAAACATGGTAACAGGGTACAAACAGATCAAACCCCTACCAGAAGTTCAGATTGTGATGCACATGGATGGATGGGGAAGTCCTGCAAAGAAAATTGGGACGTACAGTCATGTTATTTACCCCGAGCCGATCCAATTTACCGGATTTAAAATATTTTATAAAAACGACCTAAAACCACCAAGTACTAGAATCATGACTCCAGAGGATCTTTTAAAATTGAGTCCGCAACCAATTTATATTCAGTATCAATAGGAATGCAGAATAATGAATAGGGAATAAAGAATCGGCATGAATGGAAAAGAGGGGGAATTAACACAAAAGGTTGACCCTGGGCCAACCTTTTGTTATTTGTTTTACACCTAGCTGTTCTCTAATTATTTTTATTCCATTTTTCTTGTTCTATTACTGTTCGTTTTCAGATCCGTAAAAATCTCCGAGAAGGTTTTTTGTCTCCTCTAACGCTGCGATACATTTGTTACGATTTTCGTCAGTAGTATTATTTGCACAAGCAATTTTAACTTCTGCTTGATTTTCAGCCATCTTTACTGAAAAATCATCTACTGCGTTAGGCTTATTTTTTTCCTGAATCCACAGTGAACTCATGATAATAAGTACTACTGCAAGAACTCCAATAGCAATTGTTTTTGGATCTTTGTTCATAGTAAACCGAATTTATTGATAAAATTCCTTTTAACAGCACAAGGATAAGTATACACCTTACTGGTGAAGTAATTTTTAACTTCAAAGAAGGAAGTGAACTACTGTGATAGCCCTAAAAATGGCCAGACTGTTTCTTTCTGCTAAGATTATAGAGATGAATGACCTGCAATATTTTTATAGGAATCCGTTATTCCGCAAAAGCCTCATAATTATAGCTCTTGTTATAGTGAGTATTTTTACGCTCACCAGTTTATTATCAGTTTTTATCCAAGTAAAAAGTAATGAGCATATTTATCACAATATTGTTGAAATTCCAGCTGCACAAGTGGCGGTCATTCCGGGAGCTGCAATTTTAAGAAATGGAAAGATTTCACCAGTGTTTAGAGATCGCGTTGATCGAGCCATAGAATTGTATACTGCGGGAAAAGTAAAAAAAATATTAGTAACTGGTGACAATAGTTCAGAAACTCATAATGAAGTAAATCCAGCTCAAACATATCTTATTGAGCACAATATTCCTGAAGCCGATATTTTTCTTGATCATGCAGGGTTTGATACCTACAGCAGCATGTATCGAGCTCGAGATATCTTTTTAACAGACTCTATTATCGTTGTTAGTCAATCATTCCATCTTCCACGATCAATTTTTATCGCTCGATGCCTAGGAATCAATGCAATTGGCATGAACGCAGATGAAGGAAGCTACAAATGGCAAAATTACGTCAGAGAAATGTTTGCTAACGACAAGGCACTTTTAAATCTGTTATTTCAAAGAAAACCAAAATATCTTGGTGAAGAAATTCCTATCATGGGTGAAGGGAACAAATAATAAAAGTGTATATTTAATATTTATTTAACTTAAAAACTTTCATTGAAGGGAAGTGGTTTTAAAAGCATTTGGTTCATAAGAGCTTTTACCATACAGTTAACGTCGTGAAAGATATATTGTGCGACACGTAACCTATAGAGATCCTCCGCTGACAAAGGCCCCTTCCCTTTACAAAGCTCTCTGCAAAAGTAGACTGGTCGACAGGTACCTTTTTTGCTCCTTCTCATCACTTTCTTCATCCGGAGTTGGCTTATGATCAATATGAGGCTCATCCCCCGTAAATCCGGTCAGTTTGTTATTTCGTCTTTGGATTTTGCACATGAAGTAAGAACAGCGCTTGAATCTGCCACCGATGTTCTCTTCCCTTCACTGAAAGATGGAGCTGAGACTCTTGAAATTAGAAGGAGTGCTCCAATTGGGTCTTTTAAAGTGTCGTCAAAAGTGCAAAAATTTTTAGCGAGCAAAGGAGTAATATTTTCAACCATACGCGACAGGTCACGTAGAGGTAACCGGAGGCGATGGAGAAATTATCTTATCATGGACATTGATAATGCGCGGTGGCATCAACAGGAGTGGGATAACCCTACCCGTGAAATTCGTTTTGATATTTGCTGGTCTGCAGCTGACAGCGGTATTATAATTCATCTTCAAGCATTCCCTTTTGCTTCAAATGGGAGTGTACGAGAAGATACCCTTCTTGCTTCGCATATGCGCGAGTTCGGAGTAGAGTTTCCAGAACTTTTTAAGAAACTGATCGATACTAGTGGAAGAGGCTTTTTGTCATGGGATGATCTTGATATGGAACCGTGCCTTTCACTTGAAAAAGTATTCGCAAATTTTGCTTATTCTTTTCCTCATTTATCTAAAGCCAAGTATTTTTTGGTGCATTTGGCAAAAGAAGAAAAGTTAAAACTGTTTGACCCATGTCCTTTATTTTGGGACAACAACATATTTACGGGGCAGAGATCCAATCGTAACGCAGAAGGGTACGTTCCTCAATCAGCACAAAAGGAACTTCATGAACATTGGCTTGAGCAGGTCTACCAATTTACCGACAAGATACCCACCCGACCGAAATAAAATTTAGCATGTCGTAATAAGAATCACAAAGCGGTGAGAAGTGAGGTATCCCCTCTCCTCTCACCGCTTTTCTTTTGAATATAAAACAAAATCACCCCATTGGGTGATTTTAGTTAATGATTATTGGCAGTCATCGCAAATGTTTCGCTCAGCTGGATCTTCTATAAGAGAGGGTCCGCTCACAAATGAATCTTCTGCTTGGTTCATGGTATTTTCTGTATTCATATTAGTATTATATCAATCAAAAATTCTCAAAGAAGTGGAAATGTTTTTCTAACACAGGCATGACGGATAGTCTACTCCCCTTTTGCGCTACAGCCATATTTTTAAGGCTATTATCTGTCTTAATCCTTTGCAAAGTGACTGGATTTTGTAATTTCTTTACAAATCCAACCTCTACAGCATACCAAATTGGGTTTTCTACGGTCGATTTTGGGTCAAAATATTCACTCTTTTTATTCGAAGCAGTCGGATCACTAAATGGGTTACTTACAATTTTTGCAATTCCCACACCTCACTTGGATTTGAGCTTGAATGATAGAACAGCACTCCATCACCTTTTTTCATTCCATCACGAATAAAGTTTCGAGCTTGATAGTTGCGAACTCCTGACCATACCGCTTTTTTATCATGCTTCAAATCATCTATCGAGTAACAAGTTGGTTCACTTTTTAAAAGCCAGTACCTTTTTTCTTGTTTCATATCAACTAATGGTAGCAAGTTCCTCATTTTCAGTGAAACAGACAAGAGATTTTTATTCAGAGCTATTAAGAGATTTGATAGCTCTCTTGTTGAGAGGGTTGCATATATACCGAGCCAGAATTTTATATGCATCGTAATCAAAAGAATTGTCAATCCTTATTTTCTCCTGCTCGCCCCATTCTTCGTATTTAATGACCGACAGAAGGCACCAGTTATCAACGACGAAAGCTTCTCCACTCAGGTCGTCTTTTTTCTCCTCAGTTATGAGGGTATAAGAATATGACTAATTGTATTGAGAGAAAGTTGTGTCAAGAATTTAATCTGGCAATTGAGCTAATATTTTTCTCAGTTGCTCATGTAACATTGTAGTTCTTTTTGAATCTAAACCTTGCTCATCTTGCATCATCGTTTCTTCTGCAATTAATTCTGAATTATTCCATTCCAACCCAACTTCAGTGGTAAGGAAAGGCCTAGAAGATAGTAACGAAGAAGTTAACTTCCTGAGGACTCGGTCTTCTGGTTTACTCAAATCAAATTTTTTTAATAGGCTATTATAGGTATATAAAGGCTTAAAAGTTTTTTTATAAAAATCATATTTGCGATCGAAACCTGCTGGGTCAGATTTAGAAAAGCCAAATTTACCGCTTTCACCATACAGAGCAAGCCAGCGCTGGTGTTCTTGTTCTTTTTCTGCTAAAAGTTCATGAGTAACATCTGATCCTTCTTGAGGATTTCTTATTTTTTCTAAATTTCCAAGATTCTCATCGTGAACTTGCCAGTCTACCTCTTCCTTGCGAGAATCGGCAGTACGTTGCAGAAAATGAGAAAAAGCGCTATCGATAGCACTAGCAGCTCCACTTCCTCGCACGAAAGTAGAAATAGTTCCTTGAGCTATTTTTTCATCACTTTCTAATTGTCCGGGACGAGCACCTATCAACTGTCCTTTTTCGTCAGTAGCTAAAAAGTAAAAAGTCGGTTGCTGATATTCCGTTCTCATGCTATTAAAATTGATTCCGTTAAAGCTTCTTACAATCACCCTTTCACCTTTGGAGTTCAAGATGCTATAAACAGGACCACAAGAAAGTTCTGATTCATTGCTACCCATTCTCTCTTTTAATTGTTTTGCAAAATCTACCACATCATCAGGTATCACAATTTTATCCTTCGAGATGGATGGCAAATCCTCCAAGCGCTTTAATACCTCATCTTGACTCAGTTCATTTCCTTTAACAATTTTTATATCTGAACGTCCTTCTTCTAATGCTGACAATTGATCTACGGCTTGTTTTGTAAGTTCCGGACCTCTTGCTTTTATTAATTCTTGATCTTCTCTATTTTTACGTTCTTGATACTCTTCCTCTCTTGTCCGCCTTTCCTTTTTTTTAGCCTCTTCTTTAGAAGTCAGGTCATACATACTTCTTCCTTCAAGCTTGAGTATATTTTCATACACTGATATTTTGCTTTGCTTTAAATCCTCAAGTTTAGCTGAAAGTTCTGTTGAGGAAATTCCCTGTTTTTCAAATCGTTCTAATAGTTTTTCCACTGATTCAATCTCATCCTTTCGACGTTCTAATTCTATTTCAAGTTGCGCCACCTGATCTTCTGTGGAAGGACTAGCTGGGCTTTCAATAAAATCCGTTTTAGAAGTCACAGTTATTTGCTCTTGTTGTTCTGCTGTATTAGGTACTTCAGTGGGGGCTTCATTCATAAGCTAATAGTAACAAGTTCTTCCGTTGTTACGAAATTTTCTGTGTAATTAATCAATGCCTTATATTCAGTGCTGGTAAGGGGTTTAATTGTGCGTTTGTTTATCGGGTTCATAATATATCGAGCCAGGATCTTATACGCATCGTAATCAAACGCATGATCTTGCCGAACTTGTTCACACTCACCACCATCATCAAATTTAATAACTGTTAGTAAACACCAATTATCAACAATAAATGCTTCTCCATTTTCATTATTTCTTTTTTCTTCAATCATAACAGGGCCTTCGTAGGGCCATGTTTTAATTTTTCTATATTTAAACGCAGTAAGAACTTTTTTGTTATAAGTTAGTTTTTCTTCTGTCCCAAGGCACGCTCCGCCGCATTTATTGAGCTGTATATAAAAACATGCACCCTTTGTTTTTTCTATTCCGAGTAATTTTGGACAGAGTTCATGATCGTATCCAATTTTTTTAAGTGATTGTTTAGCTTGCGTTAGAGATTTATACACTCCTAAAATATTCTGAAGATCATCTAGGAGAACGGTATCAATATGTTCTAGTGAAACTGCCAAGTAACCATACTCAGTTAGTGTTTTTCTGACAACAACTAATTTTTTAACCCTTCGGGACATCCGATTATACAAAGGGCTCATGTTTTTGATATGGGACGATTCCAACAAAAGTGCCCCGAGCTCTCCAGCAGTCTCCTCAACTTCTACACGGTGAACCGCCTGCGAAATCCTCATTTCTTTTTGGACACTGTGGTGTTGTGCAAAATGAGACATGACACGAGTCCTCAGATTTTTACTTTTACCGACATAGAGCACTTCTCCATCTTTTCCATAGAAAAAATAGACTCCTGGCGTTTCGGGTAAACTTCGGATTTTTGCCGCTTCAAGATTAACTGGTATAGCTCTGTCCCCCATAACTTTTTTTACTCCTTCTGCAAATTTTTTACTACCAACCTTTTCGCTTGCTTTCATCAGAAAGTCATAAGTAGCCTTTGCGTCTCCACATGCTCGGTGTCGAGCTTCACATTTGATATCAAAACGCTCAATGATGGCATCCAGGTTGTGCCTGCGATACCGCGGAAATAAATACTTTGAGAGCCTTGCAGTACAAAGAACTGGGCTAGAAAACGGCACACCAACCCTTCTGAATTCATTCTTAATAAATCCATAATCAAACCGTGCATTATGAGCAACAAAAATAGAACTTTCAAGGAAGTATTTAAGCTCCAATGTAATGTCATCAAAGGATGGGGCATATTTAACATCATCACTGCTAATACCGGTAATATTTGTAATCGAGGAAGGAATATAAGTATTTGGATTAAGCAACGATTGAAAGGTGGCGATGATCTTTCCCTCTTTGACCTTGATTGCCGAAATATCAATAATCCGATCGTGGAGAAGTCCGCATCCTGTTGTCTCAATATCTACGATGCAAAAGACTTGGTTATTCATAAATTTCAAGTTTTTAGTTTTAAGAAATTATAGATTCAAAAACTAAGAAAAACGAAACAAGAAAAATTATAGACAATAAAAAAACACAAAGATGGAACAGAATAATAAAAGTTTTTGTATTTGCTTACAACTAAAAATTAACGCCTCACGGCACGACTTTGTTTCCTTGTGAACAAAGTGAATTAGGAAACAAGAAGTACCCTTGTGGTACGATGTACTCATCAACAATTAAAACCTTTCTTAGTACTTTCTAATGACGGCTTTGACGATAGCGGCAACTCTGAAACTTTCTTCTGGATAAATGTTGTCGTAATTTTTATTTGCTGGTTCTAGGAAACTGACCCCTTTCTTATCTTTTCTAAAATATTTCATAGTCCAACCTCCATCAACTTCCGCAATGACAATATCTCCGAGTCTTGGCTCTCCCCTTCGCTCAACGAGCACATAGTCCCCCTCTTCAATATGAGCATCAATCATTGAATCCCCCTTCACTTCTAAGAGATACGTCTTCTCTTTGTCGTCCACAAGAAAGTCTTCGATGCTCATCGTGTCGAGCTCCTGAGCATCTGCGACGGTGGGAATGCCCGCTTCAACAAGCCCCAAAAGAGGAATTTCACCAATGAGCCTATTGGGGGTGATCCTACCCTGAGAATCTTTTGAGACAATACCCTCCTCTACAAGCCAGTTAATAAGTTTATGGACCGAATTTTTTGATTTAAACCCAAGAATATCCATAATTTCTTTATACCCAGGCATCCTTCGATTTTCTCGGTAAAAGGATATGATCTTTTTCTTTTGGTCTTCTTTTTTTTGCATAGGATTAAAAAAGGAATGATGCGAAACCGAATCTACTTGTTTGTGCTTTTCGAGTAACATCCTGAAGCATTGAAAGGAGAAGTTTGTGTCGCTTAGCTTCAGCTCGATATGGAATACCCTTAATAACTTTGATATCAATTGTTTCATTGATTTCCTCAATTTCACGACTGATAGTTTTTACTAATTTTTCTTTGCTCATTGGAGTAGTTTTAAGTTGTTAGTTTTAAGTTTTAAGTTTTAAGAAAGATTCAAATACTGCTTTTGTAATTTAGCTTATTACTTTTTACTTATTACTCTTATGCATATAGTATAAGTGAACTTCGGTTCACCAGCAAGAAATATCCTGTGGAAAACTCGAAATAAAAAATTTACATAACAAAAAAATATCCTTGGCTATAGGCTTCTCGCACAACCCCCAAATTTGCTATAATGACCTCTCACTAATCAATTAAACAATTATGTCATTTATACGAAAAAATATTTGGGGCATTGGATTTGTAGTTGTCTTAGGTGGAGCACTTTTGTCCATGTGGTTTGCCAACAAGAACAGTAATATTCCTTCCCCTGTGGGAACCGCAAAAAACGAGGCGAATATCTCCATTACTGCGGATGATAATGTCAAAGGTCCAGCAACTGCTAAAGTAACTCTCGTTGAATTTAGTGATTATCAATGTCCTGCATGTAAAGCATACGCGCCAGTAATAGATGAGCTTTTAAATCAGTATCCAAACGATCTTCGCCTTGTGCACAAATTCTTCCCCCTTAAAACGATCCACTATCGAGCACAAGCAAGTGCGCAGGCCGCTGAAGCAGCGGGAAGGCAGGGTAAATTTTTCGAAATGAGTAAGGTATTGTATGAAAATCAGGAAGTATGGTCAAAGGAAAGTGGCACTGCAACTTTTGAAAAGTATGCTATAGACCTCGGGCTCGACCTGGTGAAATTCAAAGCTGACTATGGTTCAGACTCTGTGAAAGACAAGATTAATGCTCAAATCAAAGAAGGTATTGATTTGAACGTAAACGGTACGCCCACCATCTATATGAATGGCAAGAAGATCCAGAATCCAAGTAGCTTTGAGGAGTTCAAGCAGGTTATCGAAGCCGAGATCAAAGCCGCATCTTCACCAGCAACTCCAGCGCAATAATCATGAATATCACTCTCCCAAAATGGCTTTTAAGTTCTCTCTTTATTACTGCTTTTTTAGGATTTCTTGATGCTGTCTATCTAACCACGAGCCACTACAGTGGCGTTATCCCCCCTTGCTATGTGGTGAGTGGGTGTGAGCAGGTAACCACCAGTTCATATTCAATGATTCTTGGGATCCCCGTGGCTCTCATGGGGGCCCTGTACTACGTGGCAGTGCTCGGTCTAACTCTGTTTTATATAGACAAAAAGAATCCGCTTGCTATCAAGGCCCTCAGGGCGCTAACAATTCTTGGACTTTTGTTTACCCTCTGGTTTCTCTATGTCCAAGCTTTTATTATCAATGCTTGGTGCATGTATTGTTTGTTCTCGGCCTTAACTTCGACTATTTTGTTTATATTGGCAATTGTTGCTAGTGGGAAGATTACGAAAGAAAACAAAGTGATTACTGTCTAGTAAAAGTGGTTTTTACTTTACACTTTATTCTTTATTCACATTCTACTTATTCATTCCAATTCTAGCCATTCTACTTATTGGCTATTCTAAAGTAATACAAAAGCCGATCCATTAGGATCGGCTTTTGTATTACTTTTTAGCTATTTCAGAATACGTTGCCCAACATTTTGAAGAGGCGAGCCACGGACGTGCACCTTGTTTCTCGTATAGATATCGGGCATAGGCCATATTTCCTTCGAGGGTGTAGATGTCGTAACCAAGTTTTGTTGCGTCTTTTAAGTGATACTTCTCATTGATCTGCATCACTCCAACGTCTGCTGGGGTGACTCTACCACGCAAGACAGTACCATTTTTCTCAGTCTGTCTAAATTGTGATTCACAACGAGCGATATCAATAAGAATTTTATTGTCCGCAAAATACTCGGTGACTCTCTCTTTAGTTGTCAAAGCCTTCGAATTGAGCTCAATTGCTATAGAACTGTCAACCAGAGCGAGGTCAACAGGACCTTGCATAACTGGAGCACTCATAGTGTTAAACCCAGAAATAACCGTAAGTAACCCGATAGCTGATAGATTTAAGATGCGCGTTTGGGTTAAGAATAATTCTGTCGTGTCTGTATAAAAACAAAATTCCAGAGTTATCTGGAACTTCTATACAATAGCATCTTTGAATAGAAAAGTCAAGGATTTTTGGCCATGCATACAACATAATACACTTATTTTGAGCCATAATTTGGCAAAATCTATTAAGCCATTTTTAGCATCTTTTGTCCAATCTGGGAGTAATTTTGAGATTTTCAATTATTGGGGTGTATTTTTTAAATTATTGACAGGAAATGGAGAGACTTAGAGCTTTTAGGTGATAGCTTTTAGCTTTTCGACCGCTTTTACTTGAGGCAAAAACGGTCTCTTCTCTATTTAATATTCGCTATTCCCTCTTATTCCTCTAACAGCCTGTATCTCATTCATATTACTTTTTACTTACAACTTAGTTACTGTCCTTCCCAAAGAAAAGACCATTCTGACTTACGTCTGAATGGTCTTCTTCCTTAATAAGCTAAATTAACCGAAGGGATATGAACTGGCATGAATCCTGAAACAGCAGTGCCAGTTTGCATAGCTCCCTTTGAAGCTAGTAAAGCAAATTGCAGGGTATCAAAGAACGTCAGGAGGACATTCTGGAATCCCGCAAAAATTTGTGGGACCAGGAACCGAACCATAATTATAAACAGACCCAAACCAATCGCGCGTAGTATTTTCATGACTTGCAACGATGAGAAAGCTTGGAAAGGCATGACGAATGCCTATCTGCCTATAATCAGGCGCCTCCTCTTGTGCTGGAGCTAGATGATAGTGACTAGTTGCTAGATACTAGTGACAACACAAGAATAGAGGTTCCTGGAAACAAAGGATTTCAATGAACT
>Ga0163144_10009236_pt1 | contig 21202 bp, 19 predicted proteins | sample OliLak19BULKMAT1_FD_123175 | JGI IMG/M metagenome (GOLD analysis project Ga0163144, IMG submission 123175) | Freshwater microbial mat bacterial communities from Lake Vanda, McMurdo Dry Valleys, Antarctica - Oligotrophic Lake LV.19.BULKMAT1 | ecosystem: Environmental > Aquatic > Freshwater >... | reverse complement strand
GCAGTCGGGCCGCATCGTCGTGCGCGCGCCGCGCCCGACCGGTCCGGCGGCCGTCGTCGCGCTCTTCAACGAGGCGATGGGCAAGGTCTACGGCGAGCTCCAGGCGATCGGAAAGTGGCCCGAGGTCAAGGAGCAGCTCGCCAGCTTCTCCACCGGCGCCGGCATCTACGACGCGCTCTTCCGCAAAGCCGGTCCGCTCGACGACGGCTCGCTGGTGATCGACAGCATCGTCGAGAACATCCTCGTCATGGTCGGTCCGGCGCAGTCGGAGTCCATGCTCGCGCAGTGGCTCTACGAGTACGTCTCGTTCGCTGTCTTCGTGGCGGAGCCATACCTGCGCCAGCACGAGTCCGCGCCCAGCACCAGGCGCGACGGGCCGCCCAGCCAGCCGCTGTCCAAGCGGCTCTCGACGCTCATCGCGCCGCTCGCTCGGGGCGGTTGATCGCGGGCTGTCCGTGGCCGAGCGTCCAGGGCTCCACGGCGGTGGTCCGCCAGGTGCCGCGGGCGCGCAGCGTGCGGTCGACGCCGCTGTCGGGCGGGCGCGGGCAGCCGCCGCGGGCGCGCAGCGTGAGGTCGACGCCGCTGTCGGGCGGGCGCGGGATCGCGCGCCGGGCGGCGGGCGGTGACACGGCGCGTACGGGGGCGGGGGGAGGCTGGGATGCCCGTGGTGCGGGGGAGAGCGCGGGCGAGCAAGGCGCCGCCTCGCCGTGCGCGACGAGAAAGCGCGGCGAGTGCGTGGCGACGCCGGACTCGGCGGGCACGCCGTCGATGGACAGGTCTCGCGCCGGGGCCACCAGCGCGAAGTGACCGTCTGGCCGGCGCAACACCGCGCGCAACCCGGGGCGCCACCAGGCGCCGACGCCGCTGAGGTGCCCCAGCTCCTCGAGCCACCCCACGAGCTGCGCCCCGATCCACTCGGCGAGCGGGGCCGCGAAGCAGACGCCGCCGGCGAACCGGAGAATGCCAGTCCTCGTGTCGACCGTCACGACGCCATGGACCGCGAGGACGAGCTCGCCATCCTCGAACGCTTGCAGTGCCTTCAAGACGGCGCGGTGCGTGGCAACGCAGAGATCCATCACGGTGCCCTGTCGTGCAACCCGCGGTCCAGGGCGGTTCTGGTGATTCTGCCTGGATTTCAATGCCGCGTTGCGCGGATTGCGCAACATCCCACCACGACGCTTGCGCTATCCGCGCGACGCCGGCCGACCGGGCCCGACGCCCACCGGCGAAGGCCGACACCGGACACCGGCCCTTGAGACGGGCACTCAGGAGACGCGCTCGCGTGACCCCCTGTTCTGGTAGGGTGTCGCGACTGCCAAGGAGGGATTCACCATGCGCTGCGTGATTGCTGTGTCGTTGCTCTTCTCGTCGTTTGCCGTCGCCTGCTCCGCCGCGGACGGGGCGGCTCCGGAACCGGAGCCCGGCTCCCGGGACCGGCTCGACATCGTGACGGAGCCATTCGACGTTCCCATCGGGGACACGTTCGAGTGTTTCTACACTGGCCTCTTCACGAAGGAAGACCTGAGCATCGCCAAGATCTTCGGCAAGCAGGGCATGGGCGGCCACCACATCAACGTCTATTCGACCGATTCGAGCAAGAGCGGACATGCCCCGTGCACGGACGAGGAGATGACGTCGTGGCGAATGGTCGGCATTGCCGATACCGGGGGCGGCGAGCCGGTGGCCCAGCTCCCCGACGGGCTCGCCTTCAGGCTCGGGAAAGGGCGGCAGATCGCCCTGCAAATCCATTACGTCAATACCACCGGAGCGACCTACCCTGTAGAGGACGAGGTGTCTCTCCACCTCGTCGATCCGGACAAGGTCGAGAAATACGCCAACTTCTTCACGTTCGTGAACCTGACGCTGGACGTACCGGCGAGCTCCGTGACCACCTCCATATCGACGGCCATCTTGAAGGAGGACGTCCCGCTCATCTCGTTCGGTGGGCACATGCACGAGCTCGGCGCGCATTACACGCTCGAATTCATTGACGAGAAGGACCAGGCGACGGTGCTCTACGATCACGAGTGGAGCACGGCCTTCGTCTCGCACCCGCCCATGGAGCATTTCTCCAAGGACGATCCGATGGTGCTGCGCAAGGGCCTCACGCTGCGGCAGACCTGCACGTGGAACAACAACACGCCGGAGGACCTGACGTTTCCCCGCGAGATGTGCCTGATGTTCGGCTTCTACGCGCCGGATGAGGGGCGCGGCGAGATCATCGTGCCCGCCACGGAGCAGCCGCTCCCGTGAGGCGATCGCCCGCGGCGCTCACCCAAGCGCTCGCGGGTGGCAGGTAGAGAGAAGGGCAGGGGCCGCGCGCACAGCTTCGGTGCGGCGGCCCCGTGAGGGTGTGAGCCCTGGTCAGCGGCGCTGCGACTTCCGCGCGACTGGCGCCTTCTTCACCGCGCGCTTCGGGCTCGCCTTCTTCGCTGCAGGCCTGGCCGAAGCGGCCTTCTTCGCGGCTGGCCTGGCCTTCTTCGCGACTGGCTTCGTCTTCTTGGCGCTCGCGGCCGGTCTCGCCTTGTTCGCCGCGCGCTTCGCCCCGGAGCGTTTCGCCGCTGGCTTGGGCTTCGCTTTTTTGGAAGCGGGCGCCGCCTTCTTCGCGGCGGCCTTCGCCTTCTTGGCAGGCGCGACCTTCTTGGCGGGCGCCGCCTTCTTGGCGGGCGCCTTCACCGCCGGCGCCGCCTTCTTCGCAGGGGACTTCACCGCAGGCGCCAGCCTCTTATCGGGCGCCGCCCTCTTGGCAGGGGCCTTCACCGCAGGCGCCGCTGTCTTCTGGGGGGAGCGCGCGCTCTTCGGGGCCTCGAGCTTCTGGGGGGAGCGCGCGCTCTTCGGAGCTTCGATCGATTTTGCCAGCCGTAGCCACGGATCCAGCTCGGGTGCGGCGGGTTGCTCCGCGCTCGTGCGACCACGGTTGAAGATGCCGTACACCTCGCGAGCGAACGACTCGACGTGGGCGTCGACGGTGCGGCCGTCCTGATCGGACATGGGCACGAGCGACACGGCCAGGGTGTCGTCGCCGATGTACTCCCACGTCGCGGTGCAGCCGCTCCGCAGCAGCGTTCGCGTCGAGGCGATATCGACGCGGGCGCGCGACGAGTGCCGCTCATCCGAGGCGACGGAGCGCCCGAGCGGCACGCGACGTTCGATGGTCGGCAGCGCCACCAGACCCTCGTCGACGAGGTTCGCGAGCTCGTCGGCGACGGCCTCTTCGAGCTCGAGGCGCGCGTCCGGGGTGGCCAGCGCGGCGCGGAACGTCGCCGTCTGGGTGTCCGGCTCGTAGCTCAGGAGCTTGGCTCGCGAGGCCTTCGCAGCCCGCCCGAGGGCGCTCTCGACCAGCACCTTGCCAGCGCGCTGCGCCGCCTTCCCGGCCACGTAGCCGAGCGAATCGAGGGCCACGACGACGTCGGCTTCTTCGGTGTCGCCCCACGGCCGCTCGGCCGAGAGCAGCGTCTCCTTCACGACGCGGAAGACGTCGCGCCGGATGACGGCGTCCTCGGAGAAGACGTCTTCGACCTGCTCGGAGTCCATGAGCGAAGACGTCACGTCCTCGACCATCTCTTCGACCGTGTCGTCGACCTTCTCGTCGCCGAAGGTGCTGGTGACCTCGTTGTCGACGATCCCGGGCGGAGGCATGCGCCCGACGATCAGCGTCAGGATGTCGTTCATCCTGTCGGACAGCTCCCGCACGAGCGCTGGACGACCGCCCTTGCTCAGAAGGACGTGCCCACGCTGGGTCAACACTTCGATTATCTTGGCGGCGAGGTCCTGTGCGAGGGGCGACGACACGGCGCGCACTTTACACGCCCTGCCGCCCTCGGGGCACAGAAAGCCAGGGTTATTCGCCGTAGCCGATCGCGATCACGCGGTAGCTGTCCGGCGTCGACGCGACATCGTAGACCTTGGCGCTGAAGAGGCCGCTGGCTCCCGCCTCGAGATCGTTGCCGGCGACGAGGGCGTTGTCGGCGCCGACGATCTTCTTGTTCGCGTCGTAAAGGGACACGATCGCCCAGACGCTCTTGGCCTTGAACGTGCTCTTGTTGGTCAGCTTGCCTTCGAGCGTGTCGGGCTGGTAGCCGCGTTTGGCCGTGAACTTGATGTCCGTGATGTCGATGTCGGCGATCTGACCGTTATACATCGGGGCGATCGGGGTGACGTCGATCTTGTACGTCTTCCAGTCCTGGCTTTTGAAGATGGAGAACGCGCAGGGGACCTTGTCGCCGGAAGCGAGGACGCGGACGAGCGACGAGCAGTTGCCGCTGTCGACCGCGGTGCCCCCGGCGTCGAAGAACGTGACCTTGGCCATGGGGTAGCCGATGGCGGAGGTGCCGGTGTTGAAGATCTCGCCGACGAACCGCGTGCTCTTGCCGTACTTGGAGCGGATGGCGTTGAGCTCCTTGAGCTCTGCCTTGAGGTCACCGGCGGCCGGGGCGACCGGGGAGGCCGGCGTGATCGGGTTCGGCGGGGAGTAGGAGGGCGGCGGCGTCACGCTGCGCGCCACGAAAAACCCGCCGGCGGCCACACCGATGACGCCAAGAACGAGCAAGCCGCCGCAGCCAAGTCCGAGAATGAGCCCCAGGTTCGCGCCCTTCTTCTGCGGTGGCTGCATGGGCGGGCCTCCGAACGGGCCGCCTTGCTGAGGACCGAAGGGGCCACCTTGCGGCGGGCCGAAGCCGCCCGGCGGCGGACCGCCGTACCCCTGGCCACCGGGTGGTGGGCCGCCGAAGCCACCTTGAGGAGGGCCGCCGAAGCCACCTTGATGAGGGCCGCCGTAGCCACCCGGGGGACCCCCACCGTCAGGGGGAGGACCGCCGAAACCACCGGGAGGAGGACCGCCAAAGCTCATGTGGGAGCAGTATGCCCGGGTTGGCGCCCGCCGACCATCAAACGATGACGCCGGCCGGGCGACCGCGACCCCGGCCGCCGGACAGCCGGGTCACGTGGCGAGCGAAGAGTCGATTGAGCCCCCCTTGGTATTGCGGTCGATGAGCGCGCTAGTTCCGCCCATCAGGAGTTTGGGCCGGCATGAAACGCCTTCCGGCGGAACTGGGGCCGCGCTCGCGCGGCCGGGGTTTGGGGCGAATGCCCCGAGAAACTCACTAGCTCCGCCCGGCGGAACTGGCGACGCGCGCCGCGCAGCGGCGCCAAAAGGGCTTTGACTTTTGGCGGGCGGGACTAGGGATGGACCTCGTGCGGGAAGGTCGGCGGCAACGTGGTAAAGGGCGCGGGCGCGGTTCGTTGCCTTTTGGCGACTCCAATCGTCGAGCCGAGGATTGCGGAGACAAGGCTCAGCAGGAGCACGGCGAACACGCCCCAGAAGGCCTTTCCGGTCGCGTCGGCTGCCCGGAGGGCGGCGCCCTGCGCGGTCTGGCCGAGCTCGCCAAAACGAGCCTGCACCCGGTTCGCCATCACTTCGGCGTCCGCCCGCCCGAGCCCGGCATTCTGGGTCATGGCCGTGATCAACGACTCCCGGTTCATCTGCCCCTGGCGGATGGCGTCGCCGACCACGGAGGTCACCACGCTCTGGACCCTCTCCACGCGCACGATCGGCTTGCCCTCGGCCGCCAGACGGTCGTTCACCGGGGCGAGCGCCTCGCTGACGACCGCCTCGTACGCCTGTGTCCCATAGCCCTGCGGGCCCATGGCGCTGCCGGCCATCGCGGCCACACCACCGACCCCGGTCGCCACGCTCGACAGGACATTGGTGAGCAGCCAGGCGCCCGCCACGGTGACGAGCCCCCAGACGATGAGCCCGTGGATCACGCCTCCCGCCCTGTGGACCACGTCGGCCCCGCGGCTGGCCACGGCCCCGCCAATGAACAGGGACACAATGGGCACGATGAGGGCCCAGATGCCGGTGAAGATGCCGGACGCCCGCAGGCTATTGGCGTTGTCCGGATTGATGGCGGTGAGGCCGACAGCCAGGCCGAACGCATAGAGCAACGCATACACCCCCAGGGCCACGATCGCCCCGCCGAAGATGGCGCCCCAGCTCAGCCGTACCGGCGGCCCGCTGAAAAAGCCCCTCCGGGAGCCCGTGCCAGCCCGACCGCGGATCTCCGCACCCACTACTTCTGTAGTCATGGATCATCCTCCTCGCGGGGAGCATAGTTCAGCCCTCTCCAGGTTCAACGCAATGCGCGTAAAACGAAGATGCGAAGCCTTCAAGGACGACGGAAGCCCATCCCGGCCAGCGCGCGGGCGCCGGGGCTCGATTGTGGAGGTCGCGGCGGGCCAAGAGCGGCCTGCCCGTGGGGTCGTTCATTGCCGTAGCGAGCCGGCTTTCCCCGCGGCCCAGGCGGTGGCCGCGGGCCAAGAGCGGCCTGCCCGTGGGGTCGTTCATTGCCGTAGCGAGCCGGCTTTCCCCGCGGCCCGGCTTGCCGCGCGATATCAAGGAACGCGTGCGTTGCAATGCTGGCGCGTGCGCCAGTGCGCGTGGCCGCGTCAGAGGTGCTTGCGGGCGATCTCGGCCCAGGTGCCGGTCGGCTCGATTTCGAGGTACTTGCGCCAGCACGGGCGGGCCTTGGCGGGCTCGTCGACCTGCTCGTGGGCCATCGCCAGGTTGAAGTACGCGTCGGCGAAGCGCGGATCGCTCTTCAGGGCGCCGCGAAAATAGTCGATCGACTCGCGCGCCTGGCCACGTTCGAGCATCACGTAGCCGAGGTTGTACTGGGCCTCGGGCTGCGCGGCGTCGATGCCGAGCGCGCGGCGGTACAGCGCCTCCGCGGCCTCGTCGTCGCCGCGGCGGAAGCAGACGTTGCCGAGGTTGGTGTAGGCGATGGCGAGCGACGGATCGATCTCGACGGCGCGCTGGTAGAGCGCCGCCGCTTCATCCATGGTCGCCGGGTCCTCGTCGAGCGAGCTTGCCTTCACGTACAGCTCGTACGCGTTCTTGGCGCGCTCGCTCGTGACCCCCGGACGCAGCACGCGCACGACGTCGTCGCGCAGCTCTTTCACCTCGAAGTCGAGCACCATTTGCCCGGTGGCCGGCTCGAACGTGCCGCTCGAGCTCTTGACGACCATGCGGCGGCCGTCGGACACGATGCGCAGCTCGGCGAGCGGGCGCGTGACCTTGGGGAGGGCGCGGCGGAGGTTCTGCACGGCCTCGGCCACCTCGCGCATTTTCACCCGCTTGCCGAACAGATCGCGGGCGACCCGCAGCGCGATGACGTCGGGGAAGGTGTAGGCGCGCCGCCTGCCCTTTTCGCCGGTGGGGACCACGACGCCGGCCCGCTCGAGCGAGCGGAGGCGCCCGGTCGAGAGGCCGAGCAGGCGCACCACATCGGCCGCGGTGAACAGCTCGCTGACGGGCTCGCGGGTCGGGGCGTTCGCGAGCTGGGCCGCGTCACCGCGGGGGCGCTCGCGCAAGTCAGCCGCGGCAGCCGCGCCGTCGCTCGGCGGCGCGATCCGTCCGCCGCCCGGGCCGAAGATGACGTGGATCACCTTGCCCGTTTCGGCGGGAGTGCCGGGGTGGTCCTTTTTGTTCATCGCCAATCGCGTTGCCCGCCGAAGCGCAGCCCTGCCGTCCTAGTACACCACGGAGCGAGCGCGTAGAAGAAAAGCTCCGGCCCCGGCCCGCGGGTCCGCCGGACTGCATGTCTGCGCAGCGTCCCACCTGCGATCGCCACGCGTGGAACGACTGGCGGGCTCCTACCCGGCGGCGACGGTTGTTCGTTGCCGGCTGGGAGACGTGGAGAGGAGTCCGAGACGACTCCGACGATCGAGGACATCGCGGAAAGTGCGCGGGCGGCGCCGACTGCGCGGTCGCGACTGCAATGGCGACGCAGCCACGGGCATCGAGCGCGCGGGGGTTCATTCGACTCGGTCCTGGAGGAGAGCGGCGTCGAGCTCGAATTTGCAACAGGCCATGTTGGGGAAACGCCAGTGAGAGCGCTTGGCGAGCATCTGCCCGATGACCCGGTCGACGGCAGGCGCGCGCCGGCCGCCGAGCTCCGGGATGATCAGGGGGCTGACGGCGCTGTAGTCGTGGCCCCAGAGGTGACCGTCGGTGAAGTCGAGAGGGAGATGGCCATTGCTCATGACCTCGAAGAGGGTGATGCCGGCGGCGTACTGGTCGGCGGAGCGCCAGTCGGGATCGTGGTCGCCGACCCAGCGCTCGGGCGCGAGATAGGCCGGGCTGCGGTGACCAGCGCCAGGGGTACCCTCGACGGGAGAGGACGCGACGTGCCCGACGGTCGCAATGCCGAAGTCACCGATCTTGACCGCGACGTTGCCCGAGGGAGCAGGGGAGAGGAAGAGGTGATCAGGCTTGATGTCGCGGTGGGCAATGTTCCTGGCGTGGAGCACGGCGAGGCCGTCGAGCATGTGGCGAACGACGCGGAGCCGGCCTGCGAGGGCCATTTGCTGGAACGAGGCGCGCACGCTCGGTGCATGCTTCTCCATGGAGTACCAGAAGTGGGGGCCCCACGCGCCGTCGGCCATGGACAGCGTGCAAAGGCCATGGTCGAAGACCCGCACTAGGCGATCGGAGCGCGTGACGGCGAGGATCTGGTAATCGCGCTCGAAGCGGTCGAGCTGGCCAGGGACGCCCGTGTCGCGCATCAGCTTCAATGCAAGGTCGTCCTTGCGGACGCCGTCCCAGACGGAGAAGACCGCGCCGTCGTCGCCGCTACCCAGCAGCTTGAAGCGGGTGAAGCGATCGCTGAAGGCGGAGCCGATGCTCGTCGCCGGATAACCGACCGGCTCGGCCGCGGACACTGATTGACTGTACATCACAAGCAAGTCCCTCCCAGAAGTGGCACGCGCGGCCGATGGGCTCCCCCGCACGCGACATGAAACACCCGCTGCCGGGCCCACCTGCGTCCGAAAGATTAACGTCTTGGCGTCAGCGTTCGCCAGCCTGTTTTCGACGAGCAGAGCAGTTTGTTCCGCGTTTGATGGAACGATTCGCGTGTCTTGAAACGCAATCGAGAGGCGAGACGCCATGAGCGGCGTGCCCGTGTGGCATCACGAAGACGGGGCGTCGGCCGCACGGCTCACGCGAGAGAGAGCCAGTCAGAGGGGCCGGGGTCAGGCGATTCGGACGGCGGATTGGTCGAGGGGGGCGGTGACGTCGCCGACGTCACGCGAAAGAGGGCCCGTACGAAGGGGCCGGGGTCAGGCGATTCGGGCGGCGGCTTCGTCGAGGGGGGCGGTGACGTCGACGGTGGCAATGACGCCGCGGGGGTGGGGGCGGAAGGAGAGGTCGGCGGAGGCGGAGCCCATGGAGACGCCGGCGCGGTGCGAGGCCTCGCGGACGGCAATGCGGAGGGCGAGGAGGCGGGCGTGGGGGTCCGCGGCGAGGTGCTCGCACAGCTCGGCAATGGAGAGGGACTGGGTTTGGGGGCCCGGGAGGAAGAGCAGGCTGGTGGAGCCGTAATAGGCGCGAGCGCCGTTCTCGTCCTTGATCTCACCCTCGCTCACGACGTCGGCCGTGCGCACGAAGCTGGCCATGGCGCCGGGGGTGGAGGCCCGGAGCTCGACGGCGCGGCGCACGAACAGGCGCTCGCCTCGGGTCTTGGCGAGGCCGGGGCGTGGCAGTGGGCCAGCTGGGCCAGCGGGCGCGTCGCTTTTCATGGGTTCGTGCGATCGTGGCTGTCGCGCGACGCAGTGGGAAAGTGCGCTGCAATGCGCGCCGGGAAGTTGCGCGCCCGAGGGTGGATGTGAGAGGGCGCACCGGCCGAAAGTGGGGTGGTGTGCGCCGGAATTTGGCCGCTCGGGGAGGGGGGTGCGATGCTCCCGCTCGGAGCCAACCATGAGCTATACCGGCAGCGAGCGCAGGGTTCACAAGGTCTACGTCACGCGCAACACCGAGTACCATCTGCGAGAGGGCGTCTGCGTCGCGGTGCGCGACCGCAACGGCGGCGGGTTTCACACGGCGCACATCGCGCTGTCGCTCAAGATGGAGGGCGCCGTCCGAATCTATTCGAACGGCGGCGTGATCCCGCAGGCGACCGAGCCCGAGCCCGGCGACGCGATCTATTTCACGTACCGGCGCCCCGACGGCGAAGAGCGGCAGATCGTGACGAGCAAGCTGCTGTCGGTCGACCGGCCGCAGAAGAAGGTCGTGCAGTCGTATCCTGCCTTCCACGGCTCGACGAAGCGCGCGTCGCGACGCAGCATCCCGAGCTTCTGAAGCGGGGCGGCGAAGGGGGCGCGAACATTCACGCGATGGGCCGTGCGGGCGAAGCGCCGATCGCTCCGCGACCAAATTCTCACTTTTGGCGAGCTCGCGACACGGCAAGGCCGTCTCCTGGAGGCTGCTGCGTTGCGATTCAGAGTCTCACTTTGGCGAGGAGCGTGACGCGGCGAGGCCGTCTGCTGGAGGCTGCTGCGTTGCGGTTCAGAGTCTTACTTTGGCGAGGAGCGTGACGCAGCGAGGCCGTCTGCTGGAGGCTGCTGCGTCGCGATTCGATGGGGAGCAGGCGAGCGATTCGCCCGTTCGTCAGCCGATGTTACAGAAGCCCTCGTAATCGACGTACGAGGTGATGGTGGGGTTCTCGCCGCACGCGGGGCACGTCTTGTCGCGGCGCAATTTCAATTCGCGGAAGCGCATTTTTAATGAATCGTAGGTGAGCAGGCGGCCGGTGAGCAGGTCGCCCTTGCCGAGCAGGAGCTTCACGGCCTCGGTCGCCTGGAGCACGCCGATGAGGCCGGGGAGGATGCCGAGGACGCCCGCCTCCTGGCAGCTCGGGGCGAGGTGGGGGGGCGGCGGCTCGGGGTAGAGGCAACGGTAACAGGGGCCGACGAAGGGGACGAAGGTGGTGACCTGGCCCTCGAAGCGGAAGATGGAGCCGTGGACGACAGGCATCTTCTTGAAGACCGAGGCGTCGTTCACGAGGTAGCGAGTGGGGAAGTTGTCGCAACCGTCGACGACGACGTCGAAGCCGTCGAAGATGCGGTCGACGTTGCTGCTGTCGAGGCGCTCCTCGAACTTGATGACCTTGACGTCGGGGTTGAGGTCCAAGATGGCCTTTTCGGCGCTGTCGACCTTGGGCATGCCGACCCGCGAGGTGGCGTGGAGGATCTGGCGCTGGAGGTTGGAGGTGTCGACGACGTCGGCGTCGACGAGGCCGATGGTGCCGACGCCGGCGGCCGCGAGGTAGAGCGCGGCGGGGCTGCCGAGGCCGCCCGCGCCGAGCAGCAAGACCTTGCCGTTGAGGAGCTTCTGCTGCCCGACCTCACCCACTTCGGGCAGGAGCAGGTGGCGCGAGTAGCGCTCGCGCTGGGCGTCCGTGAGCTGCGGCGGCATCTCCATGGGGAAGCCGAGATCTTTCCAGCGGACGAAGCCGAGAGTGGCAGACTCGACGTTGGTGTAGCCGAGCTCGGCGAGGGTCTTCGCGGCGAGCGCGGAGCGCGTCCCGCCCGCGCAGTAGAGGACCACCGGAGCGTTCTTGTCGGTGACCTTCCCCTCGATCTGGATCTCGAGAAAGCCGCGCGGGACGTGCAGCGCGCCGGGGATGTAGCCCCCGCGCCACTCGTCTTTTTCGCGGACGTCGACGAGCACCATGGGCGCCTTTGTCTCCAGGCGCTGCTTGATCTCCTCGAGCGTGACGGTGCGGATCTGACGGCGAACGTCGGCAATGAGGTCGGTGTAACTGATGGCCATGAGCTTTCCTCGGGACCGGGGAAGGTAGTGCAAACACGCCGCGTGTAAAGACGGGGCGACGGCGGGCGCCCCGAGAGGCGGGCTGCCCGTGTGCGCTTTGCCTTGGTTTTGCGGGAAACGAGCGGGGGCGCGCGGGCTGCCCGGCGGCGGCGTGAGGCTAGGGCTTGACGTTGCTCCACGTGCCGTCGTCGGCGAGCATCTGTGTGAGCCAGTCCTGGAGGACGACGCCGTTCTGGTTGATGACGGCGGGGTCGCCGAGCAGGACGTGGTCGCCGCCGGCGACGTAGAAGTAGCGGGAGTTCGAGTAGGTATCGAGGGACTTGGAGAGGACGCCGAGGCCCTCGGCCATCTGATCCTGCGAGATGCCGAAGTAGCTCGAGATGACGGCGTCGTGGGTGTACGAGAGCAAGGCGGCGCGGTTCTTGGGCAGGCTGGCAGCGTAGAAGCCGAAGATGGCGGAGAGGTCGGTCTGGCACTCGGGGCAACCCTCGGGCAGCGTCGCGTTGAGGTTCCACGCGGCGCGCCACTGGCCTTCGAGCGAGTCCGAGAGGTAGGGGGCCGGGAGGGGCGGGCCGGAGTCGTTGATGAGATCGACGCGGGTGTCGCCGAAGGCTTGTTGGGTGGCCCACCAGTTGAGGCCGGCGCCGAAGCCGCCCGCGCTGGAGCCGGAGAGGAGGACGCGCTCGGCGTTCGGGAAGGTGGCGACGATGCGCGCGAGGTACGCCTGCATGTTCTCATAGCCGACGTGTTTGGTCTTCGTGCCGCCGTAGACGGCGTCGGGATTGGCGCCCGAGTGGACGTCGCCCGTGCAGTACGGGACGAAGAAAAAACTGGCGTCCTTGAGGGCATTGTTCGGGTCGGCGCGGTCGAACAGACTGCCGTTCAGGAAGTCGGCGTCCTTGTCGAACTGGCTCTTGTCGTAGCCGCTCTCGATGTTGACGGCCGTCTTGGCCTGATAGCACGTGACGTCGTTCCAGCAGGCGCCGCCGCCCATCAGGTAAATGACGACCTTGCTCGACTTGTCGGTGAGGTTCGCGCCGATGCCGGTAGTGCTCCCGTTCGCGCAGAAGGCGTTGTCGAATCCGACCCAGGTCCACTCTTCTTTGGGGGCGGCGATCGGCTCGGCGGCTGGCTCGGTCGGCGTCGTGGTCGTCGTGGTGCTGCCGCCGCCTCCGGCACCACCCCCGGTGCCGACCCCCGTGCCCGCGCCGTTGCCCGCGGATCCGGTGTCGTCACCGGTCTCGGAGACTCCGGTACAGGCGGTGAGCAGGATGGTCGGAGTGAGCGCAAGGAACGAAAGCAGGCGAAAAAAACGCATGACCCCAAGTGTCAGCCGAGGGTGGTCGCGGGTCAAGAAGCGGCGCCTGATCGGGGCGCGCAGAAAGAGCGCGACGGCGATCCATGGCGATCCATGGCGATCCATGGCGATCCATGGCGATCCATGGCGATCCATGGCGATCCATGGCGATCCATGAGTGGTCTGCGAAAGGGCTCCAGAGCGGCGCGAGAATCGCGCAACAGCGCGGCGGGAAATGTCGCGTGACTACGGATGGACGAAGACGACCGTTCCGGTGAGGGAGCGGGCGAAGCCGTGCCAGCCGTGGGGGACCTGGGGCTCGGTCCAGAAGAAGAGGCGGCGGGCGTCCTCGGGGGCGAGGTTGATGCAGCCGTGGCTCTTGGGTTGGCCGAAGACGTCGTGCCAGTACGAGCCGTGGAGGGCGAAGCCGTTCTCGAAGTACTGGACGTAGGGGACGTCGCGCAGCTCGAACTCTTCGCCGACGAGGTCGGAGTCCATGGTGCTGGAGACGTATTTGGTGTGAATGCGGAAGATGCCGCGCTTGGTGCTCTTCGAGGTCTCGGGGTCGCCCAGGCCGGCCTCGCCGCTCGAGACGAGCGTGGCATAGACGGCGTTGGTGCCCTCGTAGGCGACGAGCACCTGCTTGGTGATGTTGACGTCGATCCACTTCTCGCCCGCCCTGGCCCAGCCGGGCATTTTCTTGGCGGGGTCGACGCGGCCGGCGGCGCGGTCGTCGACGTAGAAGCCGTCTTTTGTTTCGTAATGGAGCTTGCCATTGACGATCTTCTGCTTGCCAGTCAGCGCGACAGCGGAGCGCCACGGCAGATCGCCTGCTTCAATGAATTTCGTGCCGCTGAAGCTATATTTCTTGGCACCCTTCTTGCGGACCAGGGCAAAGGGAAACTCGATGTCCTTGCCGATGAGGTAGCCGTGGAAGTCGCTGCCTCGGATGGGGCGGAAGCGATCGGCGGGGACGACGCGGAGATCGGTCGTGACGTTGTAGCGGCGGCCGTCGTGGAGGAACGAGTCGACGAAAGCGACGCCGTTGCGGCGCGTGACGGTGTCGATCTTGACGGCTTCTTTGGCTTTGACGAGGCCCGAGAGGTTGGGGACGCGGCCGCCATTGCGGAGGAACCACGGGATGTCGGGGTCGGTTGTCTTTTCTTCGAGGGCGGCCAGCGCGTCGTCTGCGCCGGGGGCGTCTTTGGGGCGCCATTTGAGCCAGAGGTCGAGGCCGTAGGTGGCGCCGCTCTCCTTGTCTTTGGCCCATTTGGCGAGGTGTTTTTTGAGGCTTGGCTCGTGCTCTTTGGTCTCGGCCTGGTCGGGGATCTTGGCGTAGACGGGGCCGCCGCGCGTGACGATCCCGTACATGTACGGGAGCTTTTGCGTGATGTCGGGGCGGCGGGTCGAGGCGCGGACGACGGGGTTGTCGAGGTCGACGGTGGCTTCGGGACCGACGCAGACGAAGCCGGCGGGCTTGATCTGGCGCCAGCCGCCGGGGCAGCCGGTGGTGCCGGCGGGCTCGGGGATCATCTCGACGACGGCGCCGGCGCGCAGGGCGCCGATGCGCTTGGCTTGCGGGTTGGGCTTGGCGCGGACGTCGGTGAGCATGGAGATGCTCGCGAGGCGGGGGACGGTGTCGGGGATGGCGGCGGGGAGGTGGGCGGCGCCCTGGAGGTCGACGAGGGCGGTTTGTGTGGGGACGACAGGCTCGTCGGGGTCGCCGCTCGAGGATGGCGGGCCGGAGGCGGAGGGCGCGGGCGCGCCGGGGCCGGTCGCCGCGGCGAGGACGCTGAGCGCGGGGGTGGTCTCGCTCTTGCGCCCGCAGGCGGTGAGGGCCGCGGCGGCGCCGAGCCACAGGCACAGGCGATGAAATCGGTTCGCCATCGCGACCTGTCTAGATCACGGGTGCGAGGGGAAATCCAGTTTCCTGCAAGGCGCGGGAGGGCGCTACGGGCGGCCGAAGCGGACGATGAGGCCGAGCCAGCCGCGGCCGAGGTAGAGGAAATTGATCGCGGAGTAGACCCAGAAGAAGACCTCGAGGTGGCCCCACGCGGCGAACGCCCAGATGTGGCTGGGGTAGTGGTTGAGGAAGCGGAGGAAGGTCGTCACGGACCAGATGGCCCAGCGCACGGGGCCCTCGGGGCGGGCGACCTTGACGTTCTCGTAGTGGGCTGCGACCTGGGTTTCCTGGCCGCTGAGCTCGGGGCGGCGGACGAAGTTGGTGAGCGAGATGGCCGACGAGATGACGGCGACGCCGGCGATGGTGGCGAAGAGGAAGCGGACGTCGCCGGGGGCCCAGAGCTTCAGGTCGTAGCCGTAGCCGCCGGTGAAATAGGTCCGCAGGCCGAGCCCGCCGACGAGCAGGACGGCCTTGAGCTCGTCGGTGAAGAAGTCGAAGAGGTGGCCCGACTTGGACGCGAGGCCCTTGTGCCGCGCGAGCATGCCGTCGGTGCAGTCGAAGAGGTAGCTGAGCTCGAGGACGCCGATGGCGATGAGGCCGCCGGTGTGCGTGGGCAGCGCGACGAGGAGGCCTGCCGCGACGACGAACGCGAACAGGTTGAAGAGGGTGACCTGGTTCGGCGTGACGCCGGTCGGCGCGAGCAGCGCGACGACGAAGCCGGCGATCGGGCGCATGAAGTAGCGGTTGAAGAGCTGGTCGTTCTTCTTGCGCGTCGCGAGGTAGATCTGCCGTGCGGTGCCGAGCATGAGGACGCAACCGCTAGGCCCGCGTCGGGGTGAGCGTCAAGCGCTCGCGACGGCGGGCGCCTGCGAGCCGGAAGGGGCGTGCCTCAGTCCGCGGCGAGAGCGAAGAGGGGCGTGCCTCAGTCCGCGGCGAGAGCGAAGAGGGGCGTGCCGCAGTCCGCGGCGAGAGCGAAGGCGTCTTCGTAGACCGCGTCGATGGCCAGGGTGGCACCGTTGCCGAGCGTGACGACGTCGCCGGCTTCGATCATGCGATACCGCCAGGAGCCGTCGGCCTCGCGCTGAAAGTGCTCGATTTGCCGCGCTGCCTGCGAGACGAGCAGGTAGTCCGCGAGCGACGCCAGGCGCTGGTAGGACTCCCACTTGTCGCCGCGATCGTAGGCCTCGGTGCTGCGCGAGAGCACTTCGACGATGATCTTCGGGTTGGCGAGGACGTCGCCCGTCCCCGCCTCCATTTGAGCCCCGTCACACGCCGCCACGGCGTCGGCGTAGACGTAGCGTTCCCCTGGCTTGGCCGCGATCCGCTGATCCGATGTCAACACGTGGCAGCCCTTTCCGCGCAGGGCGTTGCGAAGCTCCGCCCCCAAGGCGCCGGACAGGAAGTTGTGCCGGGGGCTGCCTCCCGCCTTCGCGAAGACCTCGCCGTGGTGAAGCTCGTGTTTTTCGGGCTGCTCGCGTTCCCATTGCAGGTACGCGGCGGCGGTCAGCGGTTGGATGGTGGCGGCGTCGCCCATCGCCGCGAGTGTACCCGATCAGATCGGGCCGGACGCCGTCTCCTCCGAGGAGCAAGTCCACCTCGCTGGCAATCCACCAACCTCCCGGGCGGCCCGGGCCTCCCGGTCTGCGGTCGAACGGCCCGAGGATCTCGCCGGCCTTTCGCTGCGTCCGTCCGTGCTCGGGCCCCGGTATGGCCTTGTGGACGATGCGACCGTCGATGAGCTCGGCCCCCAGCGCTTCGGGTTGCGCCCGCCAGTCGGCGATGGTGGCGCGGCGCACCGTGCCGAGATCGGCGGAGACAGCCGTGGAGGTCGTCATGGCGACCAGCGTAGCGCTTGGCCGGCGGCGCACGGGGGCGTCTGGCGCGAAGAGCAGAGGGCGGCGGCGATCGGGGGCGCCGTCACGAGGCTTGCGGACTCTGCCGCGCAGGAGGGGCCAGCCACACGAGCGTTGCGGCGGAGAGGGCTCGGGCGGGAGGTGGGCACTGCAAGGATTGCGGAGGCGGGCCCGCGGTCGCGGAAGCCATGACACGAGGCTTGTGTCGTGGTGCCGCCGCGGGCGGAGGCCATGGAGATCGGCTTGCGACAGGGCGCCGTGAGCTACGGGTTGCGCCCGCGTGCTGCAAATTTAGCAGAATCTGCTCGGCCACCGAACGCTCGTGCGCGTCCGGGTCAGTGCAGCCAGATCTTCGATCGCTTGCGGCAGCAGCGGCCCCGCCGCCATGAGGCGGACAAGGAGGGTCGACCGATCGCGGGGTAGCTCGAGTCGAGAGGCGAGGGAGGGGAAGGAGGCAAGGGCATGCAGGTTCAGTCGAACAAAGACCTCAACGGCGAGCTCTGCGGGAGCGCTTTGGCGCGGTCAGCTTCGGCCTCTTGTTAGCGCCCTCTCTCGATAAGCCCTTTTCAACGCTTTTCGCTCACGCTGGCTGAGGGGGCTTTTGGCGGGGCGGTCGGGATGGCCATCGACGAGCGGGGGCGTCGATCGTGTAGAGCTGGGGTGAAGGACGAGGCATCGGCAGGTCGCCGGCCGCTCAAATAGGTGACGAGGAGGCCTGTCTTGGCGGACACCTCCTCGTCGTGCTCCGGGCCCAGTGAAAAAGCATCGAAGCGGCAGCAGTATCGTTGCAAGCGCGATGGATCTCAAGAGCTGGCAAGAGCGGCTGCCAGCGGTGAGCGAGGTGCGTCCTGGGCGGTGCCCGAGCTGCCAGGCGGCAAGCCCCCCGGTGGGCGGGGCGCTCCGGCTGCACGGCCATGGCACTCGGCCGCGGCAGCTCTGGGGTCCGCCGGTGGCCGGCGCGCCGCCGGTGATCGTGGAGGTGATGGGGCAGCGCTACCGGTGCCTTTCGTGCGGCGCACTGGTCGTGGTGGTGCCCCGCTCGGTGCTGGCGGGGCGGCGCTACAGCGCCTCGGCGATCGCGTACGCGCTGGCGCTCTGGGGGCTGGCCCTGGCGACGGCGGCGTCGGTGCGTGCCAGGGTCAATCCGGCCCGCCACGTCGGAGACGCGGCGGCGGGGACGTGGACGAGCTTGCGGCGCTGGACGCGCGCGGTGCGGGAGCGTCGTCTGTTTCCAACGGTGCCTTTGCCAGCGGCGAGCGCGACCTGGCGCGAGGTCGCCGCCAGTGCTGCGGCCGCGCTGGCCGGGCAGGCGGGGCCGGCGAGCCGAGCGTGGCCGAGCGAAGTGCGCGCCTTTGCGGGAGCCGCTCGGGCAGCGCGATGAGCCTCACGAGCGAAACGCCTTGAAAGTAAGCCCCACCTGAGAGGATCCCTTCCGGAAAACCTCCCCCTCGCCGATACCCGTCCGGCGCCAGACGAGCGCAGCAAGGACCGGTTTTCATGTCGATTGGACCTCACGACCACGCCGAGGCCGTCGCGATCTTTCGCGCGATGGTCATTGGACCCGTGGTGCAGCGCACCTTCAGCCACGGTGAGCTCGCCGCCGGACTACGCGAGGATGCAACTCGACACGTTGTGCGGGTCAAGTCGCTGATGTTCCTGATGAAGTCGGCCCTTGTCATGTTGCTGTCTCCGCCTCGACTGGAGTCGGGAAACTAGCGCGTTGCGCCCATCGCGCTAGCCTTTATAACGCGAGATTGAGCTGCACTTGTCCTGAGCAACCAGCGCGGCCACAGGACGCGCTGCGCCGCGATGGCAAGTGTCAGATCCAACGCGGTGTTGGAATGCCAGTTGTGCATGTCCGCGGCATCTCTTCCGGCGTCACTCTTTCCGTCACTTATGAAGGCTCGAACGAGATCATTGCGCCGACTCCGAGCAGCTCCGGTCCAACCTCCGGAACCGCAACGTGGCATGATGGGGCTCGGAGGCGCAGCAGGCAACGGTCGTGCTTCGCATCTCGGGAACCTCGGGGGAGCATATTCCAGCTCGAACATGGGAGGCGCCTATGGCCGCGGCGGAGGAGGGGGGGCGGTCCCGCCCGGGATGGAAGGAATCCCGCTAGTGCATACCCGAGTCCCGGGTGTCGCACGGTTCGGCAGGCACCTCGGGTCCACCAGGTGGCGCAGCCGTCCACACTCCATGTCGGAGCGACATGATCTGCACCGCCCGTCGATGCACGGGAGGTTGCCGCACTCGCGATCGTTGCTGGTTCGGCACGGCGCGCCGTAGCTGTGCTTGAAGCTCAGGACCGGCGCGCAATGGTCGCGGTCGCAAAACCCATCTTCACCGCATTGTTCATCGCCCGTGCATGACCGCTCGGGGACAGGCTTCGGGCTCGAGCGCGTGGACTCCCCGGCGGTTCCGACGACCGGGGTCGGCTGGTCGTCCGACGAGGTGGGCGCGGCCGGGCCGGAAGAGGATACCGGCGGCACCGAAGACGCCGGCGGCGCGGGCTCCGCGGCGGAGGTTGTGACAGGCTCGCCGGCCGGTTTCGGACCCGGCACGTAGCCGGCACCGTCGCCCGAGGGCCCAATGCCCGAGCAGGCCAGGCCAGCAGTGATCACGCCGAGCACGGACAGCCTCATGAGCAGCCCTCTTCGCCGCATCTTGCGCCTCCGCATCGTCATGGCCATTGACACGCGGGGTTGTTACTCCCCGGCCCTCCAAGAAAAAAGATGCCATTGAATATCAGAGAGCGGTCGTAGCACAACGGTTGATACGGTAACGATGCCGAGGTGTCGTCCGCCTCGGTGGTGAACCAGGAAATATCGTAGTATTGCGGCGCGCGGATGTGGGCCGCATTGGACATGCCTGTCTCCGCGAACTTGCCGCTGCCCATCTCGGTGAGGACCGCAGTGCCCGTTTGCGGATTGTAAACCTCTCCGTACCACGTGGCTCCGCAACCAGCCTGGTTCAACTGGGTAAACAGGCTGGCTGGGTAGTATCCGAGCAAATCCCCGTTGTACGCGATCCACCAATCCCCCGCGGGCGACTGGAACACCATGAGGAGGTGCTCCACCTGCGTGCCGCCGGGCGTCGAGACGGGAACCTTCTGCCCCGGGTGGTGGAGTCGCAGCGGATTGCTTACAAACCTCCCGTCCAGCCCATCCCAACTATTCTGCGTCTGCCCACCCACAGTCCGAACATATTCGATGTGCAGGCGCGCTTCACCGTCCTGGTGCGCCGGCTGATTCTTCGCGAACGTGTTAACTTTGTCGACGGAGATTGCCACGCCAACCAGCTCCTGCATCGCTGCGCCGGCAGGACACGTCACCGCGAGCTCGGTGAGGCTGAAGCTTCCGGTTTGAACCTGCGGACGAAACTGGTTCATGTAGCCTGAGAGACCGCGGTTCGGCTGAACAGTCCAGCTTCCGGCATAGAGCCGGTTCGCGCCGGCGGGCTGCCCGGCCACCTGGTACTTGGCCACGTAATCCTCGATGGAGGTCGCGTCCGGCGCCTCCCCCAAGATGTACGGCCAGAACGTCGGTCGATGGAAGGGGTCGCCGTCGCCGCGATCTCGAGCAGGTCCGGGATCTGCTGGAGCTCTGTGAGCCCGATCTCGAAGCCTGGCAATGCTGCAGGAACTGCCGGTGAGAGCGGGAGCGCCGAAAGCTCGTACGGGAGCCCAGGCAGTGATTCCCGGTCGACGAAATCGAGGATGTCGCCCGAGGGCAGCTCCGCGCTGGTAACGACTTCGGCGCCCTGATACACGACTTGGAGGATGTATTGATCCACTTCTTCCTTCCGTGCTTGTTGGGCGCGGTCGAGTGGCGGCCCCTCCGTGGAGCCCGTGTCCGTCGGGCTGTCACCTGCGCCACCTGCCCCGCCGGTCCCGCGGGATGACCCGCCGGGGCCGAGCTCGATGACGCATCCGGTGCACGCGAGGAGGCAAACGATCGCGACCCCGCCCCCTCTGCACATCGGCTCGGCGCCGGTACGCCGGCTTCCACCCGGTTGCACGTGGCCTCCACCCACGCTCCGGCGGAACGAGGGCGCCCTGTGAGGGGCCACGGTCGCGAGAGCTTCATTCGTACTCGTCAGGTCATCCATGTGCTGCTCCGTCATGTCGCAGGTTGCACGGCGCGCTCCCTATGCAACACCCGTCCGGGCCAACCCGTGCACGGTGCCCCGGCGTCCGAGTGGCCAGCTCGCCCGAGCTGTCGATAGATGGTCGATGGAGAACGGCTTGTGAGAGAGGGGCCATAGCAGGCGCGTTCGATGGCCTCAAGGCTCACGAAGGGTCGTGCTGGATGGCGGCTTTCTCGGTCATTCCAACGTTCGCATAAGCTGCAGGCAGGCGACGCAAGCAGAGCGGCCGAAGGACGCTCTGCGCAGCTAGACTGACTGTCAGCTTCATCCGGGAGTTGGACGGCCAGTCGCGCGCGGTCAGCCTGCTGCCTTTTGCTCCGCAAGCGGGAGAATGAGCAACTCGTCCAAGTCATCATCGCCAATGGCGCCAGCAATCCGCTCGAGCAAGAGTG
>Ga0163144_10009234_pt1 | contig 21204 bp, 23 predicted proteins | sample OliLak19BULKMAT1_FD_123175 | JGI IMG/M metagenome (GOLD analysis project Ga0163144, IMG submission 123175) | Freshwater microbial mat bacterial communities from Lake Vanda, McMurdo Dry Valleys, Antarctica - Oligotrophic Lake LV.19.BULKMAT1 | ecosystem: Environmental > Aquatic > Freshwater >... | reverse complement strand
TAAAGAACTCGGCAAATTGCGCGGTAGCCGTCGCCTGTGCGGATTGCGCGGTAGCCGTAAAGAACTCGGCAAATTGCGCCGTTTGGCTGACTTCGGCTTGTGCGGTAAGTTCTTCACTAGAAAGCGTCGCTTCGGCAGTTACTTCTGGTTCTAATGTGGCTTCTACGTCCGCAGTGACTTCTACGCCAACATCACCGGTGGCTTCGGCAGTCGCTTCTACGTCAGATGTGGCTTCGGCAGTCGCTTCTGCATCGCCAGTGGCGGTGGGGGGCGCAGAAGGGCTATACGTAAATGGCACGTCAAGCGTCTGGGTTTGCCCGTTTTCATCCGTTAGGGTAATCACGGCGGTATAGTCGCCTGCCTCTAACCCAATGGCTTCGGGGTCAATCGCTACGCTGTTTTGAGTGGGGTCGCCTTCTAGTGTCGTGTCGCCAATGGCAACGCTCACGCTTTGGAGAGGCGATTGGCTATCCACCACAAACGGCACTTCAAAGGCACTGTTTACTTCGCCAACCACCAAACCATCTAGGGTTGCACGAGGCGCAACGCCCTCAATGACCACGCTAAAGGCTTGTTCTGTCGTTAAGCCGTTGGCATCGGTTACGCTGGCAATTAAGTCCAAGTCGCCTACAGGGAAGGCAATGGGGTCTAGGGTAAAGGGGAACTCGGTAACGGTTTGGTCGCCCACACTTAAAGAAACGTCACTAAGCTCTGTGCCTTCTTGGGCATCTGCCAGCACGCTAAAGGCGGCAGGCTCGCTGATAATATCGCCGTCACTAAGACCGTCTAAGCGCACTTCACGGGGGGCTTGTGGCGCAATGAGCAATGCCAGCGTTTCTTCTGTGCTTACTCCACCTTCATTGGTTGCCACAATGCTTAGCGTTGCTTCACCTGCGGGCAAGCCAAAGGGGTCGAGTTCAAACGCAAAATCGGCGCTTGGGTCGGTTGATTCGGCGGTGACATCTCCAATGCTATACACCACATTGGCTAGGGGTGTTTGCCCAACGCCGGTTACGGTGTAAGTGGTTAAGCCTTCAATGACAGTGCTGTCGGGGTCTGCGCTTACTGTGATGGCACTCGCCAGCGCACCCACTTGGAAGGTGGTTGTGAGCGTGCCTGTATCGCCAGTGCTATCCAGTGCGTTAATGTTCAGTTCATGGTCGCCTGGTGTTAGTGTGGCGGGGTTAATTGTAAAAGTGTTATTGCGTAGCGTTTGTTCTTGCCCATCAATGGTCACAGTAATTGTGTTTACAATGTCATCGGCACGCACAAGGGGCGCAACCGTCACGGTTTCGCTAAGGGGCGCGTCAAAAATGCCGTCGGGCAAGGTGATAATGGGAACGGGGATAGGGGCGCGTACGGTGCCTGCTACAATGTTGCTTTGCCCAAAAGGCGTATTGGCAAACAGTGTAAAGTCATATTCTTCGCCATTGGCGGGTACATCGGCTTCTAGCGTAATCACGTATTGGCTACGGAATTGGTTGGCTAGGGCTTGGTAAATCCCTGACAATTGTTCGGGAGTGGGGGAGGCGTAAAACTGCCCATAAGAATCTTGGGCTAAGCTGGTTAAGAACGACAAATCACTGTTAAAGCCTAAGCCAATGGTGTATACCGTTACGCCACGCGCTTCTGCCCGTGTTAGGGCTTGTTCGCGGTCAAAGTCACTTAAGCCACCAAATTCTGCGCCGTCACTCAAGATAATCACGGCTCGCCGATTGGTAGGGGCTGTCGCGGCTTTTTCTATGGCTTCAACTGTCGCTTTATACAGGGCTGTGCGCCCACCAAAGCCTAAGGTGCGAATAGCTTGGATAACATCCGCTTTATCGGTAGTAAAGTCACGGACAACGCGCACACTGCTATTAAATGTAATCAAAGACACAAAATCATTTGCGCCCAGTGCATTTACAAATAGTTCGGCAGCTTCGCGCGATTTTTCAATGGGCGTGCCTGCCATACTGCTACTACTGTCTATGACCAAGACCGCAGAGAAGTTTAGGTCTTCACGGGTGACGTTTTCGACACTCACCACGCGCCCCACTTCGGCAAGTTCACCTTCTAGTACAAAGTCGTCAATACCCAAGTCAACGATGGGTTTTTGGCTATTGTCCAGCAAGTTAGCTGTAATGACTGTTGTGGGTAACTGTGTGGCATTAATGCCCGTGATGTCAAGGTTAGCGGTGCTGGTTTCTTGCGTTAGCACCAAAAGTGTAGGTAGGGCAAGAATTGCCCCTAATAGGAATAACAATCGTTTCATTTTTTCGTCTACCCTACTTCGATTGAGGTCAGTACAAGGTTTTATTTTCATGACTATAACCATTAAGTCTAACGTATTTTGGGAATATTGGCAAAGCAAGTTACACTAAAAGGGTGATTAAAATACGGAGAAACCGCAAAATGAGCCATTCTTTTAAGCATACTCCTAATTTACGTGACCTTCACTCTATTAAGTGGTCACAATTTGAAGAAGACGTTTTGCCTTTGTGGGTTGCGGATATGGACTTCACTAGCCCTCCTGCCGTCATTAACGCCCTCATTGAGCGCGTGCAATATGGCACATTTAACTACACAATGGACTTTCCCCCTCTGCGTGAAGCCCTTGTAGAACGCATGAAACGCCTCTATGACTGGGACATTTTGCCAGAGGATATTTTGTTTGTGCCGGGTATGGTGGTAGCACTGAATATGATTACCCGCGTACTGGGCAAGGTGGGTGATGGCGTGCTGATGCAAACGCCTGTTTACGGACCGTTCTTAAGCATCCCCGCTAGTAACGGCAAATTTGCCCAAATGGTAGACCTTGTCCAAGAGTCTGTTACCGAGCATACCTTTACCTATCGTCAGGATATGGTGGCGTTTGGTGATGCTTTTACTAAGCAAACCTCGCTGTTTTACCTGTGCAATCCCCATAACCCCGGGGGCATGGTGTATACCCGTGCCGAGCTAGAAACGTTAGCGCACCTGTGCCTAAAGAACAACGTAACGATAGTAAGCGACGAAATTCACAGCGACCTTATCCTAGAGGGCAAGCACATTCCCATTGCGTCGCTATCGCCCGAAGTGGCACAAAGTACCATTACCCTGATTGCACCTAGCAAAACCTATAACTTGCCCGCGCTTGGTACGTCTGTTGCTATCATCCAAAATAAAGAGCTTCGTGACCGTGTGCAACAACAAATTTATGCGACAGGCTTGCACGTCAACGTTTTGGGCTTGGTGGCATCCAATGCCGCCTATCGTGAGGGCGACGGGTGGCTAACAGACTTGCTGACCCAACTAAAAGCGAATCGTGATGCGCTGGTAGGCTATGTGGGCGAACACTGGAGCAACGTAAAAGTCACTGTTCCACAAGCCACCTATCTCGCCTATTTAGATTGTAGTGCGGTGCTTACGCCGAATGATATTGCCCCCGTACAGTTCTTTTTAGAAACGGCGCGTGTGGCACTTAATGGCGGTGATTTCTTCAGGAAGGTCAATGCCACCGCAGGGCGCGATAACTTTATACGTATGAACTTTGGGTGCGCCCCCGAAACACTAAAAACCGCCCTAGACCGCATGAACGCCGCCCTTAGCACTTTATAACGCCCCCGCTTTGGATTGCTCACACGCTCCTTGATGCCCATCATGCCTGATGATGGGCTTTTAACGGTGATAGCGTGAGACCATAAGTTTTTTATATGGAAGGTTTTTGAACATCTGTTATACTGGTATTCAAAGACTCATCACTATTATGAGGGTTTGCGATGCAAAATTTTCCTGTGTTTAAGTGGGCTTCATCTCATCCACGCCTTGCCGCATGGATTTTCCTGGCGTTAGGCATGGTTGGTATTTTGGTGTACGAAGCGCGTGATGTTGGGCTTTTAGCGACACAGTGGCTGGCATTAATTGTGGCAACTGTTTTGGTTGCGGGCTTATGCGTATGGATTATCAGCTGGGAAGATTCCAGTGATGAACCCGAAAGCCAAGTGACTCAACCTTCTGATGTGAACGGGTAAACGCCAATGACGCATGTACAACCTAAAGCTCCTGAAATACCCTTAACCGTTAGCGTGATTATTCCGTGCTACAACGAAGTAGCCACCGTTAAGGATGTACTAGACCGCGTGCTTTCTGTGGGCGTGGTTGACGAAGTGATTATTGTGGACGATGGCTCTACGGATGGCACGCGCGACGTGCTAAAAGAAATTGAAGCCGAAAATCGCCCCAATGTGCGCGTGATTTATCACCCCCACAATCAAGGCAAGGGCGCAGCCGTTATTACAGGCTTTAGAGCCGCCCAAAGTGACATCTTGATGATTCAGGATGCCGACTTTGAATACGACCCGCGCGAATACCCCACCTTGCTAAAGCCCATCCAAGAGGGCATTGCCACAGTGGTTTACGGGTCACGCTTTCTCGGCGGTCCGCGCAAGACCATGTTCTTCTGGAACATGGTCGCCAACAAATTATTGACGCTGGCTACCAACGTTCTCTATAACTCTATCCTCAGTGACATGGAAACCTGCTACAAAGTGTTTCGTGTTGAGGTGGTAAAGAACATGAAGATTCATGCACGTGGCTTTGAATTTGAACCCGAAGTGACCGCCAAAGTGCTTAAACAAGGGATTCACATCTACGAAGTGCCAATTTCCTATAACGGGCGTGAATACCATGAAGGCAAAAAGATTAAGTGGACAGATGCCCCCATTGCCCTCTGGACACTCCTTAAGTATCGCTTTGTGGACTAGCCCCCATGAGTAAAGTTGACCAAATGCGCCAAATTCGGGATGAGATACTGGTATTAGAAGCCTCTCCCTTGTATGAATACCGCACATCAAACGGCTATTTCCCTGTCATTGGGCAGGGAAGCCATGATGCGGATATTATGTTTATTGGTGAAGCCCCCGGCGAAAACGAAGCAAAGCAAGGTCGTCCTTTTTGTGGGGCAAGTGGGCGCGTGCTAGACCAATTGCTGGCAACCCTTGCGCTAGAGCGCGAGTCGGTGTACATCACCAACATTGTTAAAGACCGTCCCCCCGATAACCGCGACCCCTCTAAAGAGGAAATTGCGCTGTATGCGCCCTTTTTAGACCGCCAAATTAACATCATTCAGCCTAAAGTGATTGCCACATTGGGGCGGTTTTCGATGACGTGGATGCTCGACCGCTTTGGCGCACCCGAAAAGAAAATGACCATTTCTCAGCTTCATGGCAAGGTCGTCATGCTCAATGCGTCTTATGGCGAGATTGCCATGGTGCCGTTGTTTCATCCCGCCAGTTCACTCTATAATCCTAACCAAAAAGCCACACTCTTTGAGGATTTTTTGGTGTTAAATCAGTTCATCACCCCCTAAAACACAAACCGCCGTCTATAGCCTTACAGTTGTAAGGTCATAGGCGGGTCCTTCGGTGCAGGTGGTACTTGTGCCATCTTTTAGCACAATACGGCAGGCATCACACGCCCCCACCCCACACGGCAACAACGGACGAAACACCCCAAACACATATTGCGCGGGAATATCAGTGCGCTTGCTTTGGATGATGCCGTACACTTCGCTAAAACGAAAACGCTCATCATCTTGCCCCACCGCCACAAAAATTTGGTCTGCCCATCCTAGCGTCATCACCATATCTTGCCATTCTAGCTTGTCGTTGCTACGGATGACTTCGATTTCTGGGGCGAGATGGTTGGTTTGGTAGGCGCGGGCATCCCCCAAAAGCACCATCGTTACATTAACATTGTGCGCCAAAAGTTGCTGTGTCATCACGGTTAAGGACGTGGGTTCGGTGTTATAGGCAATTAGTAGCACATTTCGCAGGTTTTTTCTAAAGCGGTAGGGTTGCCCAATCAGCCCCAAGAGTTGCACCAACTGTCCCACATCATATCGGCGATTGTTTGGCACTTCTACGCGCAGTTCTTCACGCCCCGTAATGCCAATGGGCCACCAACGCTCACGCAGATAAGGATTCCACGTTTGTGCCTCTGAAGATTTATTGCCCACGCGCACCAAAAACGAATGACCTGCCTTCACATGGCGCAATGCCTCATCTTCAATGGCAAGGTCTAGGTGTAAATAGTGGGCGTTAATCAATGAAATACGCTCGATGCGTGCGCGTGAGTCCTTCATGGCGTTTTCCTACCCTATTCTTGTCCTATGATGAGGTATATTGGCGAATGATGCCCACAAGTTCTTGGGCGCGGTGGCGAAAGGTATGCTCTTTTAAGACGCGCTCGCGGGCGCGCTGTCCCATTGCGTGCCGTTCTGTATCATGCGATAGCAAATAGCGATAGCGGTCTAGGGCTTCTTCTGCGCTGTGAACAATGATGATTTCGCGTTCTGGCTCAAACCAATTCTCTAGCCCATCATACGGGTTTGCCACCACACAGCACCCCATGGCACTTAGCTCAAAAGGGCGTGATGAGGAGGACGCATACACGCTGGCATGTGCGCCCCGTGTAATGCACAGGTTGATTTTGCTTCGGTTGGCATATTCACGCAGTTTGCTAAAGCTCAAATAGGGCAATTGTTGCGCATTACCAATATCGCCTAGCTTTAGCCCACGCACCCTAAATGTAGCTTCTGGCAGGGCTTGCGAAGGGGTTTTAATCATCGCATCCAGCCAATCCCCACGATATTCGCGCCCATGCCCATAAAACAGCACGTCAATATCTTGGTGCGGTACAGAAAGAGGGCTAAAGACTTCGGGGTCTGCGCCATACCAAAGCGTATGCGTGTTTTTAACGCCCAATTGCTTTAGAAGTGCCTCACCGCCCGTACTATTGCTAATGAACGCCGTGTATTCGCTCACGTCTGCGCCCTGATAAATGCGAAAGCCACTGGCAAACCCTTTCATATTCGGTAAGCTGGCTGGCACATCGCCATCGTAATAAAAAACGGGCTTGCCGTGTTTGCGAATGATTTCGGCGGGTACGCCATTCAAATGATTGAGTGGCACAGTCAGAAAAATCACCGCGTCGGTGTCGGGGTGTTGTGTGAGTAGGCGGTCTAGGTGACGCGCCCATAAAGGAGCAATCAGGGTTTGGGCGGTTCGCCGAATAAGCTTTTCGGATGCGCTTTCTGTGTCGTTTTGGGCGTTATCGGGCATTTGCACCTGTTTGGCAGGCAAAACACGCTGAAACACATCACGCACAGCCTTAAATATGTCGCCTTGCCATTTGGCGGGGTTGGGGGCTTCGCGCCACCACAAAGACTCTATCGGCTTACCCTGATATGGCGTGGCAATCACGTCTACGCCAATCTCATACAAGCCCTTTAGCAATTGCCACCAAGCAGGCGTGGCACTAAAGGGTTGTGTAAGGTCTAATGACGATACCACAAACAACAACTTCATAAGCGTTAGTCGTTTTTCTCGTTAAGTCGGTTTAAAAACTGTTCTACTTGAATAATGTAGCGCGTGTGTGTGCCTTCACCAATTAATTCTTGCTCGTCCCAAGCTCGCACTTCAAACCGAACGCGCTTGCCGTCTATTTCACTCACTTCTGCAATGGCTGTGACATTCTCGCCGATGGGCGTAGCCGACAAATGGCGCACATTAATATCAATGCCCACCGTTGAAATACCCTCATCTAGCGCGTTGTCGATGGCTGCCACAGAGGCGGCTTCCATTAACGCAATCATGGCAGGGGTGGCAAATACTTCTAGGCTACCGCTTCCTATGGCACGCGCTGTACTATCTCGCGTCACATGCCCATTTGCCTCACCAATCAATCCTACTCGTAGTTCGTCACCCATAGGTTCACAGCCCTGTATAATATTGGGTACAATGTGTTTGCTATTATAACCAAAACTAAGCATAAGGACACTATTTGATGATGAACGACGAAATCATTGCACGTTTAACCGAAGTGCAAGCTAAGTATATAGACGAACTCATGCAAATGCCCAATGTGGTGGGTGTGGCTATTGGCTTGGCAAAAGTGGCAGGAGAATATACCGACACGCCCGCCATTGTGGTGATGGTCTCACAAAAATTGCCTTTAGAAGATTTAGAAGAGGCGGATGTTATTCCCACTGAATTAGAAGGGGTGCGCGTAGACGTGCAAGAAACGGGCATCTTTGGGGCGTTTACGGCGTTATAACAACGGTTTTTGAAACAGGGGCGTAATGCCATAATGCGATAGCACACGCAGGATGAGGGGCGTTGTTTGCCCTAGTTGCACGCTAAGGGCTTGGGCAAATTTGGCGGGGTGTTGGCTTGATTTTCGGCGGTTGCAATCGGGGCAAGCCACCACCAAATTTTGGGGCGTATGTGCGCCCTTGTCAGCGAGTGGGATGATGTGGTCTAGCTCAAAGGGTTGGCGTAGCAACGACACCGCACACCACCCACACACCCCCCCCGATTCTAGGATAACACCGCGTACATCAGGCATGCTGAGGCGCGTGGGGATGCCGATTTGTTTGGCGCGTGCGTTTAGGGTGCGCGTATAGGTGTTTAGTTCGGTTTTGTCTAATAGGTCGTCATAGCGCATAAGTTTGTCCAAAATCATCATTGTTTTAAGCATCATGGGCATTATGATTGTAACAACTAATGCCATTGCCACACACCCAACCTCTTAAAAGGGGTTAAAACAGCATTGTTCTTTATGTTTTGTGGGCAATCGCACAACACACTACACCGTGACTGCATTATAATATAAACACGCCCAAATGAGTAAGGATGTCGCGTGCCAGACGAGCCAAATACCCCCCAAGACCCCCATAACGCGAATGAAAACGCCAGTGACTTGCCAGAGGTTGCGCCAAGCACCCTGTTTGTAGAGATGATGCGCCAAGTAGCGGCACGCCGTGTCCCTGCCGAACCTGAGCCTGAACCTGAGCTGGAAATGCCCATTATCCCCAGCGTAACGGATGCCCTAAAGCCCACACCTGCCCCAGAACAACCTGTGGTAGAGGGCGCACCCGCGCCCATCCAAAGAGAACGCCTGTCGATTGGGAAAGAATCTGCGCCCTTGCGCCTGCCCGATATTCCTGTGGAGGCTGTACCGCCACCGCCTGCACCCCCGCCACCCGCGCCCATCTCATCCGAAAAAATGGAAGCGCAACGAGTACAGCGCGTTAAGCGTCGCCAAGAGCGCGTAAGGGTGCGCCGTGTGGGGATTGTGGGGGGCTTTGTACGAACGTTGATATTGGTGATTTTGGCGGGCTTTTTATCCAGCACTATTTTTACGTGGTTTACGTCCCCCGACTTTTTAGATAGGCGCGTGGTGACGGGCTTGGTGGTTGCTAATTCTACGGTTGCCGTAACGCAACAGCCCACACAATTGCCCACGCCCAATTATTTACGCAAAGTGGGCATCGTCAGCGGACACCGAGGACCCGAAAATGACCCCGGTGCCGTGTGTCCTGATGGGCTAACCGAATCCAGCATTAACTTTGATGTGGCAACCCGTGTGGTACGTAACCTACGCACACTGGGCTATAGCGTCGATTTGCTTGATGAGTTTGACGCACGCTTGAACAATTATCAGGCGGCATCTTTGGTGTCTATTCATGCCAATACCTGCCAAGATTTTGGTGAATATGTCAGTGGCTACTTGGTGGCAAAAGCCGCCGTCCGTCCCGAAGGCGGTCCCGACACGCTTTTAGCAGAGTGTTTGGCACGTGAATATGGCAAGGTAATCGAAATAGAACGCCGTTTTTCGCTCACTGTAGATATGACCGATTATCATACCTTTAGAGAGATTCACCCACTCACCGCCGCCGCCATCATCGAGCTAGGCTTTATGAAGGATGACCGCACCATTTTAACCACCCGACAAGATGACATGGCGCAAGCCATCACCGAAGGCGTGGTGTGCTTCTTAAACCCACCTGCGCCTAATCCAAACGCCGAAGTGATTGCGCCCGATGCCATCACAACTACCCCAGACGGACAATAACCCTATGCTTGCTAAGTTGCTGAAGACCATGACATCCTCAAGCCCTGCCCTAACCGCCGTACCACATCCCACCCACGAATTGGTAATGTATTCGCGTAGCATGCCTTGCCCGTTTGTAACGGTGGCAAAACGCAGTTTGGCGGGCTATTGCGTGCCGTATCGTACGCTACTCATCGACCAAGACCCCACCGCCAGAGAGCGCGTGATAGAATGGACAGGCTTTTTGAGCGTGCCAACGCTGGTTATTGCGTTGCCCGATAGCAACTTGCCCTATGCGGTGGTTGCCCCATTGCCTGTGGGTAAAAGCCCGCGTGGGGTGCATCGTGGCGTAATGATTACCGAACCTAGCCACCAAGAACTAACCGAATGGCTAAAAGACAACGGCTTCTTAGCTTAAGAAAGGCACTTTAGTGATGGAAATCGCCCGTTTTAACACCCTGGCGCGTGACGTAGAAAACGAAGTTGCCCGTGTGATTGTGGGGCAAACAGACGTTGTCCGCGCCGTTTTAATTTGTGTGTTGGTGGGCAAGCACGCCCTCTTAGAAGGCGTGCCGGGCTTAGGGAAAACTCTGCTCATTCGTACGCTCGCCGACACGCTAGACTTATCATTTTCGCGCATCCAGTTTACGCCCGACCTGATGCCGTCTGATATTGTGGGAACGGATATTTTAGAAGAAACAGAGGACGGCAAACGCGCTTTTCGCTTTCAACGGGGAGCAATCTTTGCCAATATGGTGCTGGCAGACGAAATTAACCGCGCCACGCCCAAAACACAATCCGCCACCCTAGAAGCCATGCAAGAGCGTACTGTTACTGTTGCGGGCAGACGCTACATGCTTGATGAGCCGTTTTTTGTGCTTGCTACGCAAAACCCACTAGAAATGGAAGGCACATACCCCTTGCCTGAAGCGCAGCTAGACCGCTTTTTGTTTAAGGTGAATGTGGCGTTCCCCAGTATGAGCGAATTGGTGAGCATTATGGAGCGCACGACAGGCACAGATACGCCCACCGTTAGCCGTGTTGCCACCGCCCAAGACGTGCTAGATATGCGCCAATTGGTGCTAGAATTGCCCATTGCCAGCCACGTCATTGAATGGATTGCCAAGCTGATTACTGCCACCCATCCCGACAGTGAAAACGCACCTGATGGTGTGCGCCGTTACGTGCGCGTGGGGGCTTCGCCTCGTGGGGCGCAGGCGTTGGTTTTGGGGGCAAAGGCACACGCTTTGCTAGAGGGGCGGTTTAATGTGGCGTTTGATGACGTGCGTACTGTGGTAAAAAATGCCCTTCGTCATCGGATTATGCTAAACTATGAAGCGCAAGCGGACGGTGTGCGCGTAGAAACAGTGCTTGATGAACTTCTTGCCACTCGTCTATAATGCCGTGAAGTGGTGCGATAGCGCATCAGAAAGGACGTTTTACCTATGAACCTCTTTGAATATGGTCGCGTACTAGTACAGCGCGGTTGGATTATGATTTTGTTGGCGGTACTGTGTGCGGTGGGCGCGTTTGCCTTTAGCCGTACCGTTCAGCCAGTGTATCGTAGCACACAACTTTTGCTCATTACGCCCTCCCGTAGTGATTGGGGCTTAACGCAAGCAGCGGCGCAATTGCTAAATAGCCGTGTGGCTTATTTGCAAAGTGACATCGTAGCAGCCCGTATCATTGACACGCTTAACCTAGATATGAACCCCGCGTTTTTGCGTAGCCGTACCACCATCTCAACCCAACGCGATACGTTATCCATTCAAATTGACGTAGACCTTGAAGCGAATAGTGGCGAAGAAGCATCACGCTTCATCAACCCCATCACCACCGAATGGGGCAACGCCCTGATTGCCTATCAAGATGAGCTAAACCAAGAAGCACGCCAAGAAGACCGCATCCGCGCCCAAATTCAAGACGCGCCTCGCATTAGCCTTTTGCGCCCCAATACCACCATTAACATCCTTATTGGCGCAATTGCGGGCTTTTTCTTAGGGGCTGTGGTGGTGTTTGTGCTGGAATTTTTAGAGAGCGCGGTGGTGCGCCGCCGTGAAGATTTAGAACAAAACGCTTTTGCTGTTTTAGCAGTTGTTCCAGAGTAACCACCATGCAAGAACGTTCGGTGGTCTTTGCAGTAGGCGCATCCATTTTGGCACTCTTATTGGTGCTGGAATTGGTGCGCCAGCGCAAACTGCGTGAAGAATACTCGCTATTGTGGCTGGCAACCGCGTTTGTGATGCTGATTGTTGCGCTATGGCGTGACTTGCTGCATGGGCTTTCGGCGTTTGTGGGCATTGTGTATCCGCCAAACTTGCTGTTTTTATTGGCGGCGTTGTTCTTGCTCTTTATCTTGTTGTACTTCTCGACAGTTATCACACGGCTAACGCAAGAGAACAAAGAGATTGCCCAGCAGGTTGCCCTCTTGCGCTATGAACTAGAGCGATTGCGCCCTGAAAACGAGAACCCCAACCACCAAGAGGCACAGTAACCCTGTGCTATATGCCAAAATCATGAGGGTGTGCTTTTGGTCAAGGGGGTTGTTATCGGTAAACGTGATAACCTGCACGCCCTCTGCATCTATCTTTTGGGTAAACGTGATGCGTGGCACAATAAAGTATGCCAATGCCAGCCCCCCCATAAAGCCCCCCAAATGCCCCAAGTTATCAATGTTGCGTGAGGGGTCTAGCCCAATGAAGATGTTACCAATCAGGAAGATGCCCTCTGATAGCAAGATGAGCCGCCCGTTTTCACCAAACAACTTGGCATTTTGCTGTACAAACCAAAAACTACTCGCCCACAACGCAAAGATTGCGCCCGATGCGCCCACACTCCAAATGCTATAATCGCCAATAATGGCACTTAGCACAGAACCCAGCATCCCCCCTAAAAAGTACACAATCAAAAAGCGATAACGCCCATAATACAGTTCTACACGCCTGCCAATACTGTACAGTGCCAGCATGTTAAACATGATGTGGGTGGGGTCGCCGTGTAAAAACATCACGCTTATCAAACGATGCACCTGAAAATCACGTAAAACCGCCAGTGGGTCTAATGCCGCTGCCACATAAAACGGCACGTATGCCTCTCTAAAGAACAGGCTAAACGCAAAAATAGCAATGTTGATTGCCATCAGCGCATAGGTCAGATAGGGCTGTGTAACGCCCATCGTAAAGACAACGCGCTGTTTGGGGCGTTGTGACTCTTCTTCGGACGAAACATAGTCCTCATCGCCCTCTTGTGGGGCTTCGAGGGGGTGTCTTATACGGCGTTTGGGCTTTTCTTCTTCGTCATCAAAATTAGACATACAAGGGTCTCTTTTCTAAGGTTGCCAAACAGGGAACAGGTAATTTGCGTCCCCATCAGTCACGCGGCGCACATTAGAGCCGTCACTGTTCATCACATAAATATGCCAATTGCCTGTTTCGTTGCTCACATACGCCACATACGCGCCATCAGGGGACGTTACAGGGTCACCGATGAACACGACCTCAAGGGGTTCTGGTGTGCCATTGCCATCAGGCGAAGTCACATAAATAAGGACACGCCCCTCTAAAAGCGCGGTGTCGTTTTCATCGTATACAAACGCCAATTGTGTGCCATCCAATGACCACATAGCATGAATATCATCCACAGGGCTATCGGTGAGGCGTAGGGCTTCGCCCCCTGTTGTGGGTATAACGTAAATATCTTCGTTGCCGTTGCGGTCTGTGGCAAATGCCACTTGTGCGCCATCAGGTGACCATGCCCCAAACCAATCCCGTGCGCCCGTATTCGTCAGGCGGGTGGCGTTGCTAATGGCAAATTCGGCATCGGTGGGGATGGTGTAAAGTTCTAAGTTAAGGTCACGCAAGGACGACCACAATACTTGTGTGCCGTTGGGAGACCATGACGGATCCCAATCCAAACGCCCCTCACCAAACAGCGTAATCACCGCCGACACAATGCTTAAACTGCGTAAGCCTTCGCCACTGGATTGCACCTGTGAGGGTCCCAATTCGGTGGGGCTTCCGCGTGAGGAAATAAAGTTAATCATGTCACCCGCTAGCGCAAATGACGGAAAGTAATCTTGGGCATCTGTGCCGTCTGCGGTGAGGTTTTTGAGGACACCATCACTTTCTAGCAACGCAATGTCCCAATGCCCCTCAACATCGGTGGTAAACGCCAGCGTATACGGTGGGGGTGCTAATGGCACGCCCTCACTGGGGGCAATTTCGGTTTCTTCGGACGTGGTGCGCGTTGTACCATCCCCAAGTGTTAGGGGGGCGTTTCGCACGCTAGATGTGGCAAGATACACCGCCACCGCGCCTAACGAGATGAGCAAAAAAACGCCTGTAAGTAAGATGCGCCGTCTATTCATAGTAGGGGGTTGCCTCCGTTTTAGAGTTGTGGGACAGTGCTTAACCGTTTTAATTGTTCTTTCATGTGTTTTGCTGCCATGGCATAGCCACCGTTACCGCCGTCCACAAAATGCACTTGTCGCCCAAAGCGGTCAAAAACCAAGCACGTCATTAGGGCATGACGTGAAACGTGCATCCCATACACCAGCTTGCCCTCTTGCCGAAGTCGTTCTAAGAATGCTTCCAGTTCATCGCGTTGTAGCACTGTGCCGGCGATAATCATGCGAAGGGTGTCGTCAAACTTTTCGCGGTCGGTGGTGTCTATAACAATGCGTTTGTATCTATCCCAAATTTTGTCGCGGTATGTCCACAAGAGCCACCCCCCCACCGACCACATCATTAGGCGCAGGCGTGCCATCAGTGCGCTGGTACTGCTACGGATGCGCGTTTCTACGCCATACTTAGACGGGTTAAGGGCGGGGCGCATGTGCTGAAATGAAATGGGGTTACGGCGTGCGCTATCGCCATAAATCACTTCTAGGCGTTGGATGACTTCGGCGTAAACGGCATAATTTTCGCTGTCATCGGGTGACGTTGCCATAATCATCAGGCTAACGGTTTCATCGTAGTTGCTTGGGATTTCACTCCAACGGCACTCATACCCGGTAAAATCGGCTTCGTGTGTTTGCCCATCATCTTTCACAAGATAAAGGGGGGCGGTGGCGGGGTCTTTAATCATGCGGTCGGCACACGCAATGCCCCCACCCGTAAACACCGCTTGCTGAAAATGCTCATGATAGCGCAATTTTGCCACACGCACCTTATAACCTGCCCGTTCCACATCGGTAATGGGAACAATGCCCACACGCAAATTCAGGTTAAATTGGCTTTTGGCAAGGCGTTGGGTGGCAATGAGCGATTGACGTGCTTCTTCTAGCATTTCGGGCGGTATCACCACCGTTGCGCCATCACCGCCAAACACAAAAGGAATATCTACGCCCGTTAGGCTGTTTAGGAGGGCGCAAATGCTGGCAGCTGCAATGCCGTTTACGTCCTTATAGCGCCCGTCCAAAATGGCTTGTGTAGAGCCTTGCACGTCACTAATGGCAATATACCAATCGCTGGGCATGTTCGTATACACGGCGGGGTTCGTGATGTCACCGATGTGGCTAATGGTGTCTAGCTGTTCATAAAAGCGCACGTTTTCGCTCATGGGCTTGCCTTATGGGTTGGTTAGGTGTAATACCTTTATTATAGGGTACACTGCGCTATAATTCCTAACGCTCATCTTAAGAGCGCGTGATAATCTTTCTCATTCAGGGGCTAGGCATGATAGAAAACCCGATATTGGCAATTGTAACATCCACTTATCGCGCAGAGGCATTTTTGCCCGCCTATGCGACGCGCTTACGTGCCGCCCTAAACGCGCTTAACTTTAGGGCAGAAGTGGTGATTATTGCCAATGACCCCACGCCCAAAGAGGGCGCGCTTTTAACACAGCTCAAAGCCACGCTTGCGCCTCTTTCGCAGGTTACGTTGACGCGCCATGATGTCGCCCGTGAAAGCCTGTATGCGTCATGGAATAGGGGTTTTCTTGCCACTAACGCGCCCTATCTAACCGTGTGGAACGTAGACGACAACCACACCCCCGAAAGCCTCATTGAAGGGGTGCGCCTGCTAGAACTAGGCTATACGATGGTGGAATTTAATTATGGGCTACAAACCCACATAGGCATTACACTGCAAAAGCCACGCCTGCACCCCAACGGCAACGTTGGGCGAAAAACGGGGCTTTGTCCTTTTTGGGTGATGTCTCGCACGCTGTATGAACAAGCAGGCGCGTTTGATGAACGCTATCGCATTGCAGGGGATTATGAATGGAGCATCCGCGCCTTGCCCCACATGCGCTACACCACAAGCGAAGTGGTGGGTGGCACATTTTATCAGCACGAAGGCAACTTAAGCGGTACGGGTAGCTTGCGCCAAGACTTAGAGTTTGCGACCGCACTCTTACTGTCACAAACATGGCAAGAACTTGTGCCTGTGCATCCGCCTAGCTTACGGCAGTTATGGCGTGATTGGGGCATTTCTGAAGAGATGTTGCCTACGCCCGTTCAAAGCTGGCTATGGGGAGCAAGCGCGTTATGGCGGTGGCGAGTGTATGTGGCGTTGCGCCGTGTGCCTGCGCTGTATCGGCTGTACCGTGCGCTAATGTTGCGTGGGCTTGTGCCATCGCTACAACTCAATTATCCCCAATAAGGGGCATCACCACGACCTCTTATAGAGTGCTACATTGCTTTTATGTTATGATGTTATGAGAGCTTATTTTAGAGAATCACTTTATTTTGGAAGGCACAAACACCCTATGAAAGCAGACCTAGACCGTTTAATGCAAAAGCGCCAACTGAGTGCCATTGTAGTAGCAGGCGATGAAAGCTATAGCGATGTCCGTGATTATATGAGCAATGGCGCACACATCACGGGAGGCTTTATTGTTAAAAAAGCAGGCGATGACGTGCGCCTCTATGTGAATGGTATGGAAATAGAAGAAGCCAATAAAAGCGGCTATGCGTGTAAAACCTATGGCGATGTGGGCTATTTTGACCTCATCCAAGAGTACCCAATGGAAGAAGCAACCGTACGCTTATGGGGCAACATTCTAGCAGATGCGGGCGTTCATGAGGGGCGTGTGGGCATTTATGGCGTGGGCGCAATCAACGTCTATTTAGAGCTGGTTGAACGTCTAAAAAGCACCTTTCCGCAATACGATTTTTTGGGTGAGAGTGGCAACCCGACCCTTTTTCAGGAAGCCTATTTGACCAAAGACCCCCAAGAAATTGACCGTATTCGCACAGTAGCCGAAAAAACTAATGAAGTTGCTGCGTTAGCGTGGTCGTTTATTGCCTCACAACGTATCCAAGAGGGTACATTGGTAAATAGTGAAGGTGAAGCCGTGACCATTGGCACAGTAAAACGCCTTATTCGCCGTGAACTGATGGAACGCGGGCTAGAGGACACGGGCATGATATTTGCACAGGGGCGCGACGGCGGATTCCCTCATAGTCGTGGCGAAGATAACGAAGCCCTTAAAGAAGGGCAAGCGATTGTGTTTGACCTATTCCCCCGTGAAATGGGTGGTGGGTATCATCATGATATGACGCGCACATGGTGTATTGGTTATGCGCCCCCCCAAGTGCAACGCGCCTATGACGATGTCATGGAAGCCTTCAACATTGCGCTAGAAACTTACGCGCTGGGTAAGCCTACGTATGCGTTACAAGAAGCCGTCCTAGATAGCTTTGAAGCCAAAGGACACCCCACTGCTAGAAGCACCTCCAACCCGACAGAGGGCTATGTGCATAGCCTTGGGCATGGTGTGGGCTTAAACATCCACGAAGCCCCCTCTATGCACCACCTACGCCGTGATGATGTGTTTCAAGTGGGCAACTTTATCACGATAGAACCCGGCTTATACTACCCCCAACAAGGCTTTGGGGTGCGCGTAGAAGATAGCTTTATCATCAGTGAGAGTGGCGAATTAGTAAGCATTACACCCTTTAAGAAGGACTTGGTGATTACGCTAGAGGGCTAGAATGTTCCATTGGGCGCGTTTACCTGTGACTTGCCCAAACTTGTGTTAAAATAACGCTCATACCAGACGAAACGTGAGGATAACTTCCTTGTTCGACATTAAAACACACCTTAAAACACTCTCAGAAACCCACGCGGTTAGTGGGCATGAAGCCCCTGTGCAAGCCGTCCTTCGTGACGCATGGGCGGGCATTGTAGACGAAACCGACCAAGACGGCTTAGGCAGTTTTATTGGCATTAAACGCGCCACGCGCCCCAACCCTAAAGGGCGAAAAATTATGCTGGCTGCCCACATGGACGAAATTGGCTTGATGGTACGCGACATTGTGGACGGCTTTTTGCTGGTGTATCGTGTGGCTGGCATGGATAATCGCGTGTTATTGGCAAAGCCCGTCATTGTGCATGGTAAACGTCCCATTAAGGGCGTTGTCGCTGCCACCCCGCCGCATCTGCTAGACGAAGCCAAGTCCAACATTTACCCTACCTTTGAGCAATTGGTGGTAGATGTGGGCTTGCCCCATGACGAAGTAACGCGCTTGGTACGCATTGGTGACTTTATTACCCCTGATGTTGAACTGATTGAACTACAGGGGGGCTTGCTGGTGGGCAAAGCCTTTGATGACCGCGCCTGTGTAACGGCAATGACGGCGTGCCTGCATTACCTGCAAAATGCACAGCATTCATGGGATGTGTACGCTGTGGCAACCATCCAAGAAGAAAATGGCTTGTATGGGGCGCAAACATCCGCACAACGCCTTAACCCCGACCTTGCGATTGCGCTGGATGTGGGCTTTGCTACCCAAAGTGGTGTCCCTATCGAAAGCCAGCTTGAATTGGGCGGTGGCGCGAGCATTGCACTGGGCAACAACATTCATCCCAAGCTCTTTGATGCGTTGGTGGCGTGTGCTAAAAAGAACGAAATTAAGTATCAAGTAGAGCCAATTGTGGCACATACAGGCACGGACGCATGGGCGATACAGGTGGCGCGTGAGGGTATTCCTACGGCGTTATTAAGCCTCCCCCTTCGCAATATGCACAGCCAAAACGAAACCTGCGACCCACGCGACATTGACCGCATGGCGAGACTACTGGCACAGTTTATCGTCACATTGGACGAAACCTTCATCGAAAATTTAGCCGTATAAAAGTATACGGGCAAGAGGGGCAACAAAGCACATGAGCGACAACGAAACGACTCTTGAGGATGTGCTACATCATTTGGCAAATAACCCCGACCCTGCGGTAAGAAGCGAAGCGGCGCAAATGCTGGGCGAATATGTAAAACAACTATCTGACGAAGAATATCAAATAGCCCACAAAGCACTTAACCAAGCCTTGTTGGATATGCACCCCAGCGTGATTATGGCAGTGATGCAGTCCCTAAGCCGTTTTAGCCGTAAAGCCCGTGAGCAAGCCCGTATTGTCAAAGAAACAGGCGATAAGTCGGCGGCGGTTGCCATTACGCTGTGTAAGGTGTGCAACAAGCCCGAAGCCATTGCCGACGGTAGCGTTTGCCCCCACGACAATTGCCCCTATAAATAACAAGACGCACACAAAGGACACCAACAACATGCCAAAGGCACTCATTACAGGGGGCGCGGGTTTCATCGGAAGCCACCTCTCGGATTATCTTCTAAATCAGGGCTATCAGGTGATGGTGATAGATGACCTGTCAACAGGACATTTTAGGAATATAGAACCTCTGACCAAGAACCCCAACTTTCACTTTGCCATTGAGGACATTCGCAATATCGGCGTAGTAGACCGCTTGGTAAGCGATTGTGATGTGGTGTATCACTTGGCGGCGGCGGTGGGCGTACAAAAAATTATCAGTGAACCCATCAACACCATTGAAGTGAATATTGGTGGCACAGAAGTGATGTTGCAAACCGCCCGACGCTATCGCAAGAAAATCTTGGTGGCTTCTACGTCCGAAGTGTACGGCAAGGGCGTTTCTTTTCCATTTAGAGAAGATGATGATAGCCTTGTGGGTCCCACAGCCAAAAGCCGTTGGAGCTATGCTGCCTCTAAAGCCGTAGACGAATTTTTGTCGTTTGCGTATTATCAAGAAGTGGGCTTGCCTGTGGTGTTGTTTAGGCTGTTTAACACGGTGGGACCTCGCCAACAAGGGCAGTATGGTATGGTGCTTCCACGCTTTGTAAAGTGGGCATTACGCAACGAACCCGTACAAGTGTACGGTGACGGTGACCAATCGCGCTGTTTTGGCAATGTGTTTGATGTAGTGGATGCCATTCACCGCTTGGGTGAAAATGACGAGGCGATTGGGCAACTTTTTAACATTGGGAGTGACGAGGAAATTAGCATCAAGGGACTGGCGGAGCGCGTGATAGAACGGGCAGACAGCGCATCCGAGATTAAGTACATCCCCTACGATGAAGCATACGCGCCAGGCTTTGAGGACTTTAGACGGCGTGTGCCGAGCATTGAAAAAATTGCGAAGTACACAGGCTGGAAACCCACCACGCCTCTTAATGAAACTATCGACCAAATCATTGCTTATTACCAAGGAGAACTTGCAAATGGCTGAAATTACCCGTAAAGAACTGGTGTTGGCACTTGTTTCGGGGGGCGTAAAGCCCCGTTTGGCAGGGGTCGATTTGTCTGCGCTGAATATGTCACGTTTAGACCTTGAAGGCGCAAATTTGCGTGGCGCAAACATTAGCGCATCCAATATGCAAGAAGCTATTTTGCGCTCTTGTAACCTTACCGGCGCAAACTTATCGGTGTGCCAATTGCCCTTTGCCGACCTTAACGGCGCAAACCTAACCGTTGCCAATTTGCAGGGTGCGAACCTACAAGGCACACGCCTAACAGGGGCAAACCTGTCACAAGCCGATTTAAGCGGTGCAAATTTATCACAAGCCACGCTAACAGGCGCAAATGTGACGGGCGTTAAGTTTAACGAAAACACCATTTGGCCCGACGGCAAAAAGGGTAGCCAAGGCAACCCCGCCAGCTATACCTAACGCCTAATACCCCTAAAAACCACAGAAAAAGGGCGATTTACCTCGCCCTACAATAAAAAACAGGTGTAAAATCTCTATGGGCGGTTTTGGGCGTGGCGTGCCTCGTCTTCCACAAATTCAATGGACGCGCTAATGATGGGGTGGGCAGGAATTGTAGCGGGTAAATCGTGAACCGTGAACGATTCTAGGCGTGCCTCATCAATGTTTACGCGCACTGCCCCCACTTGCCCTCCCTCAATGCCCTGTAAATACAGGCAACCCTCCTCTAGTCGTGTGCTATCCGCAGGTGAAAGCACCACACACAAGCGCAACGCAGGCGAAGGTTTAAGCGAAATCACTATGCCCTCATCACGCACAGGCGGCACATCATACCGCCACGCCCCCCCCTGATGAATCAGCGCGACCGTTGTAATGCCCACCAGCTT